>JAEAME010001862.1_pt1 | contig 13456 bp, 8 predicted proteins | sample 8958731 | NCBI WGS metagenome assembly JAEAME01 (sample SAMN16933194, study PRJNA681113) | bioreactor sludge metagenome | isolation source: anerobic bioreactor sludge (Control) | place: India:Bengaluru | collected 2018-10-24 | reverse complement strand
TATCTCTTGGTTTTGAAGGATTCAATATTGACTGTGTCAAAGAATATTGTAAGGACTTAGGCATACAGCATAATGTAGTTGAAACTCAGATATCTCAGATAGTGTTTGATATAAGGGAAGAAAAAAATCCATGCGCTTTATGTGCAAACTTACGAAGAGGTGCAGTCAATAACGCAGCCAAAGAAATGGGATGCAACAGTGTTGCACTTGCTCATCATAAAAATGATGTAATCGAAACCGCAATGCTGAGTCTCATATATGAGGGACGTTTTTATTGTTTTTCACCCGAGACATTTTTAGACAGAACTCATTTAAAAGTAATTCGTCCTTTCATTTATGTCGAAGAAAATGAAATAAAACAATATGCAAAAGCAGCTCTTTTTACCGTAGCCCACAACCCTTGTCCCATGGACAAAACAAGTCACAGATCGGATATAAAGGAACTGCTTAATAAACTTGAGAAAGAAAATCACTGCACATATAAAAATATATTTGGGGCAGTTAAAAGAAGTATATGGGCGGAATAGTTATCTTCCGCTCTTAATTGTTTTTGTATCATCAAAATTAACTATTTCTCTTATAACATATAAAGGCCTATTCTTTGCTTCATCATATATCCTTCCTATATATTCCCCTATTATACCGAGAATAAGAAGTATAATGCCGTTAAAGAACAAAATAATTGCAACTATTGATGCCCAGCCCGGAACCGTTGCTATAACACCAAAGATTTTTAGTAAAATCGTCACTATTAAATAAATGAAGCTTGCGAATGAAACAAAAAAGCCAAAATACGTAGCAAGTTTCAGAGGTTTATATGAAAACGACATGATTGCATCGGAAGCAAACTTAATCATCTTCTTCAAAGGATATTTTGTAGTACCCGCAAATCTTTTTTCGCGTACAAAAGGAACAGGTGTACTCTTAAAACCAAGCCAGCTGATTATACCCCTTATATATCTGTTTCTTTCGCTTACCTGCTTTAATGCATCGCATACTTTTCTGTCAATAAGCCTGAAGTCACCCGTATCGACCGGTATGTCCACTTCGGTCATACGGTTAAGAGTACGATAGAACATTTTCGCCGTTATTTTCTTAAAAAATGTTTCTCCTTCGCGTTTTATCCTCTGACCGTAGACAACTTCATAACCCTCTCTCCATTTCTCGAGCATTTTAGGAATAACCTCGGGTGGATCCTGAAGGTCAGCGTCTATAACAACCACAGCCTGGCCTGAAGCATAGTCCATACCTGCAGTTATTGCAGTCTGATGTCCGAAGTTTCTTGCAAAATCAATAAACTTAATGTTTGAATCATTTTTACAGATTTCTGTGGCAAGAGCTCTTGTCTTGTCTTTACTTCCGTCATTTACAAATATTATTTCGTATATGATGTTTAGTTCGTCCATTACTTTCTTAAGACGTTTGTACGTTTCGTTTATAACCTCTTCTTCATTATAAACCGGTACTACCACCGAACATACTATTTCATTCATAATTACAACCCTTCCCCGTATTATTAATTAAAAGTACCATTTTGAGAACCATCTCAATGATTCAACATAAGATTGCTTCACTACCATACCCGTTAAAACAGGATAGAATATTACAAACAGAATGAATACAATTGCAAGATATACCCATAATGCTTTCTTTGTTATAATCTTTTCCTCAATCAAATTTTTAATACTGTACACTATCATAAAAATCATGAACGGAACGGCAGTAAAATAGTGATATATAAACGCAACTCTCGTTACAAGTATCCACGGGAAATACTGCAAACCATAACCGACAAAAATAGGTATCATGAATTTGTCACGCTTTTTCCAAGCTACATATACAGAATAAACCAAAGCAAATATACCTATCCACCATATAGCCGGGTTACCCATTGTGGTGATTGTTCCCCACATGCCGGGCTCTGCACCGCCATACTTATAAAACCACATTGGCATTAACATAATGGGCCAAGTAAACCATTTAGAACCGAAACCATGGGAAGAAGTAAGACCCGAATGATAACTATACATGCTAAGCTGATTATCATATACAATTTTAAGCAGGCCTTTTCCCGGTTCCGGAGCCATGTACGGGATATACGACAACACATATATTGTTCCCGGTATAACAACAAATAACAATACGCACCACAAGCAAGTAGGAAGGAAGTTTTTTATAAGCCAAGTATTTTTCTTCTCGCTGCCGGACACTCTGCCCGCAGCATAATCGTCGGCTTCAGCGTATTTTGCCAGGAAGAACAAAATAGCAATGCCTGCGCCTGCATAAAGACTTGTCCATTTTGAGGCCGCACCCAACCCGAAAGCTATGCCTGAAAATATCAAAGGTCTGAGTGACCGTTTGTATCTCAGATCATATGATTTAACCACAAAATAATCGTACATAAAATAATACATCAGCAGTACGAACAGACATGAGTAAGAGTCTATTGTGGCAAGTCTCGTCTGTGACATTCTCATAAAATCAAACATCATCAGGAATGCGGAAGCAAAAGCATATAGTCTCTTCTTAAACAACTTCAAACCGAACAGATACATAATCGGAACTAACAGAACACCCGCCAGTGTACCCATAAAACGCCATCCAAAAGGATTCATTCCGAATATCTTTATACCCAAAGCCATAAAATCCTTGCCAAGAGGAGGATGTGTCGTTTCATATACTTCGAGGCCGTGTATATGTTCATATGCAGTCCTTGGGAAATATACTTCGTCAAAGTATGTTCCGTTCATGTATGATGCTTTAACCGGTACGGTATCCTGTTCGTCAAAAAGATTTTCCGGTTTACCGAATCCCTTAACATCATTTACATGTCTCGTAACTATTTTAACTTTCAATAGGTTATAGTTACCGTCTTTGTCCGTTTCAAAGAATCCTATTTCGTTTAAAGGAAGGGAAGCGGTTGTCGCCTCAATTTTAACTCTCTTAGTTGTAAACTTATGAGTTTCGGTCTGCCATTCAAAAAATGGTTCATCCTTTATCGTTAATACTTCTTTAAATTTATCCGGTTCATTCTCATAGCTGACAATGTAAATACCTGCAGAAGGTACACCACACGAAAAAGCTATTCTTGTTACATCCTTTGTATCTTCGAACTCAACAATTATATATTCACCACGTTTTGAAGCTTTCCAATAGTTTGATGCGGCTTTTAAATCGCCGAGTCTGAAAAATGAAATGGCACTTGCTATAATTGTCATTGTTAAAATAATGATTAAATCCGTTTTACCTCTCTTAGGTAATTCATATGATAACGGGATACGGTTTTCGTGATGTTCCTTATCAGCCTTAATACACAAAAGAACCGAGTATAGAATAAGTCCTATGATAGCGGATGCAAACAATGCTTTCATTAAAGGACTGGCCTCAGTTTTCTTCTTATCATTATTGTTTTTATAAGGTTCCATACTTATTACACTTGCACCCTCAGGAGCTCTTGAAACCTCTTCGATACTTAATTTATCAAAATATGCGGTACCTATTGATTCTGCACTGTATGAACCCAAACCTAAACTTAAATCAAGTTTCTTCTGTTTCTTTCCCGTTCTGCCGTATACGACAAGCTCTTTCCAGTCAGTATTTCCGTAAACACTTTCTGAAGTCTCATTGCCTTCTATAGCCGAGATGTTCGCACCTTTACCAGCTTCGACATTTTCTGTTTTTACATAAACGGATATCTTGTACAGTTGATTTTTCTTAACCGAAATTGTCTGATGCACTCTTGCATCATTTTTTTCGTTACTTTTAATTTGTACACAATTACCGTCAATTCCTCCGGATACTATACCTATACTTGTACGCGTTGTATCGTTGTTATACTGTCTGTGATAATCGAAAATTTCCCAGTTATCTACTTTATCTACTTTACCTTCATCAAAACCGGTATTCTTTAATGAACCGGTCTTTGAACATCCCGCTGCAAGTATAACCGTTATAATTATTAGAAATAATGAAAGGATACGTATAAACTTATTTGTGTTCATCTTCAACACCCCACTCTTCCACTTTACTGTCCGCTGTTTTTTTATTGGTTATCTTTTTTATTCTGTTATAAATCTTCTTTAATCTACTTTCATTACGTTCAATCATTTCTTCTTTTTCTCCCGGTATGGACCATATTTTATGTTCCTTACTTTTAAATAAACCTCCTGCATATAGTATTGCAAAAAGGAGAAGCAGTACGGAACACATTACGTTTATAAAGGCCAATGTCCACCTGAACGTTGTTATCTCCGGCCAGTTGAACTTTTTAAGCTCTTCTATACCCGAACCTCCTATATTTAAGTCGGTCAGTATTTCGGTTACTATAAGGAAATTGACGGCACTTATTATACTATACAAGTAAAGAAGCCACTTATTGTTTGTCTTTATTACTGCTGCAAGAATCAATGCTATTATCGGGAAAAAGTATCTTTCATGCATTCGCGGTCCGAAATTGACAGCAAGGTATATTAATACACTTGACATTAAATAAGGCACCGCAGAAAACCTTTTGTTCTTCTGATATAACACCCATGTAATGATACTTGAAACGACTATCGCTATCATACCTACCTGGAAAAGTGACAGTACTCCCGACTCAGAATATGGTAAATTGTCAGAGGCCCAGTTCTTTCCTATGAGGAAGAAATAGTTTAATGCGTTTACGCTTGCATAATTGTAATGACCTGTTGTACCCGTATACAACTTAATAATCCAATAACGATTATCAGCATTTAAACCCATGCTTAATATAAAAGGAAGTGCAATGATTATAAATGTAATAACGAATGAGGCCAATGTATACACAAAGGGCAACAATGATTTTAATCTCTGTTTACCACTTTTTACGGTAACATTCTTAACTAAAGCATAAAACAGTATCGGAGATATGAAAAGTGCCTGTGGCTTTATAAGAACCCCTATTGCAAGCAGACATCCCGATACTCCGTATTTTTCTTTGGTCAAATAGTATATAGATCCTAACATGGTCAAAGTAAGAACCGAATCAACCTGTCCCCATGCAGCTGAGTCAACTAAAACCACGGGGTTAAATACCCATAATGCAGTTATGAACAGTGTCCATGCCGTGCTGAGTCTTTTGTCAATCATTTTATAAATTATATATGCAATCGCACAATCAGAGAGTATTGCGGGCATCTTTATTAACAAATCAAATGCCGATGTTCCCTGTATTTTAAAGAATGAAGCAATTCCACCTATAATTCTTAAAATGTACATATATCCGGGCGGATAATCCAAATTAGAGGTTGATTTATACATTTTAAACCCGTAACGGTATGCGCATTCCGACCAGTATTTAAACAGATTAACGTCTATGCCGCATTGAGGGGCTGTCAATGCCAACACGCATCTTAATATAAATCCGGCAAATATGAGTATAATTATGGCTTGACCTTTTGTAAATCCTTCTTTTTTATCCGGTCTGTTTTGTCTGGCATATCTGTAGTATAAGAAAAATAACAACGAACTAAATATTACTATAAGTACCGCACCACGCATTGAATCGGTATATTGGGCAGGTAAACTTTCACTCGTAAACAAAGAAATTACTTCTTCTCCTTTTGGCAGAGCATCAAGTTTCTCTACAACAAAATCGTCAAAATACGCTTTTCCCGTATTATCACCGCTGTAACCACCCAATCTGAGTGCTATTGTAAACGAGTCCTGTTTCTTGCCTGTTTTGCCATAAAACTCAGTGTATGTCCATTCGGTATCTCCCGTATAATTTCCGAAGATCTCCTGCGTATCCCAATTCGATATATTGGCTCCTTTTTTATCGGCCCCGGAGCCAACGTTTTCTGTTTTAATATATGCCGAAATTCTATAATAGGTATTCTTTTTGGCATCTATCTTAAATACATATCTTGAATCGTTTTCAGTTATGTTTTCTATTACAATACAACCTGTACCGTCTTTTCCTTCAGTCTCGCTCCATGTAAAAATCGCAGGATTGACATCGTCAAACTGACTTGTTGAATAGGAAGATGATTCCTCATTGAAATCATCTTCTACTATTGTTTTTGCAAATGCGTTTAAAGGGAAAGACAATAGTATGAGGACTGTTAATAAGATTATAACAATTCTTTTTGACATAAACGACACATCCTCGGTTTATTTTATTATTTCTGACAGCTTATCAACGTTTTCTCCAAATACTTTAAGTGCATCAATAATTGGCTTTGGTTCTGACAGGTCTACACCCGCTTTTTTCAAAAGCTCTACAGGATAGTCGCTTCCTCCGCTCTTTAATAATTCAATATATTTAGGAAGAGCGTCTTTTTCACCGCTTAATATTCCTTTGGCAAATGCAACGGCAGCTGAAAAACCGGTTGAATATTTGTACACATAGAAAGATGAATAGAAATGAGGTATACGTGCCCACTCAAGTTCAATATATTGATCAACTTCTACAGCCGGACTGAAATACTTAACGTTAAGGTCATAGTATACTTTACAAAGCAGTTCCTGTGTAAGTGACTGACCCTGCTCATACAGAGAGTGAATATCTCTTTCAAAGTGCGCAAACATTACCTGTCTGAATACCGTTCCTCTGAATTCTTCAAGATAATGATTGATTAAATAAGCTTTTTCATTCTCATCATCTATCTTTTTCATAAGGTAATCTATTAAAAGGTTCTCATTTACGGTGGATGCAACTTCTGCAACAAATATCTTATACTGTGAGTATACATAGGGTTGTGTTGTATCACTGTAATATGAGTGCATTGCATGTCCTAATTCATGGGCTAATGTAAATACGTCATTTAAAGTTCCTTGCCAATTAAGCAGTACATAAGGATGTGCCGAGTAACAACTTGCCGAGTAAGCTCCCGATCTTTTGCCAACATTCTCATATACGTCTATCCAGCCTTCTTCATAGCTTCTTTTAATTATATTGCAGTATTCCTCTCCCATAGGCTTTAATGCTTCAAGAACTATTTCTTTTCCCTGTTCATAGGTATACTTTTTGGTGGGTAGTTTGATAATCGGTGTATATATATCATACATGTGGATCTTTTCAAGCCCTAATGCTTTTTCTTTGAGCTTTATATATGCCTGTAGTTTCTCAAGATGATTTTCTACAGTCTCTATTAAATTATCATATACTTCTGTCTTTACATTGTCGCTGTTAAGATACATTTCTATGCATGAGTTATACTTTCTTGCTCTTGCTATATATCTGTTTGCTTTTACCTGGCCTGACAAACATGCAGCCATTGTATTTCTGTATTTGTCATATGTTCCATACAGAGCATCAAAAGCTCCTTTACGCACTTCCCTGTCCGAGGACATAAGGAAAGAAACATATCTTCCCTGGGTAAGTTCTTTTAATGAACCGTCTTCGTCTTTAACTTCCGGAAACTTTAAGTCGGCATCACTGAACATCGAATAAACAGTATCAGGGGTCTCTGTCGTGTCATTGGACAATGCAAGTATTCTCTCCTCTGATTCGGATAAAATATGAGGCTTTTTACGCATTATCTCTTCTATACTAAATCTGTATAATGCAAGCCCCTCTGTGTTGTTTATATATGATTCTATTTTTTCTTTATCCATTGACAGCAGTTCCGGTTCAAAAAATGAAAGTACTGCACCTATGTCTGTTATAAGGGAACTGCAACGGTCAAACATATCCTGATAGTTTCCAACACGTGTATCCTGATCTTTTCTCATGAATGAATAGGATCCCAGCTTTTCTATTAACAGACTGATTTCCTCTTCGCTTTTCAAGAATTCAAGTAAAACTTCTCCTGATTCACCTATTCTTCCTTTATATGAACCGATTATATCTATTTTTTCTTTTGCTTTTATAAAATCCTGTTCCCATTCGGAATCGGTTTTATAGATATCTTCAAGTCTCCATTTAAACTTGTCCTCTATCTCTTTTCTTTCTAGCAATTTTTCAGTAGCCATATTGCCCTCCTTACAGAACTTTTACATTTAATCATTCGCATTATAGCATATATCAGTTATTATTTGCAATTTATTTGCCATATTTACACTGATATATTGATTTATTTATCTATATGTAATTATCTATGATAGAGTTAAGGAAAGTACAAGCTTGAAGATATTAGTTTATCCAATACAATAAAAACATTGTAAATTAAGTGAACCAAATGCTAAAAAACAAAGAGACTTCTGATATTTATCTTTTAGAATTGAATATCAGAAATACTTCACCGGCTGATGTAGATGTACCATCTTTTACATTGGTAGGTGCGGAGAGTGTATGTTTACCTTACTCCTAATATTCTCTCAATTTGATTCTGTTGTTCCATGCCAAATAGGCTGTTACGGGAAGAGAGTTTACTTTCTTTATTTGATGGCGTTAGAAAACTTCCATCCTTTTAGCAAGCTTTTATAATTGATCTCCTCCATCTAACCTAAATAATGGAGCATAATTTGGTGAAATGTTAAAATTCCAATTACCCGAACCGGACTTTTATCTTGTATTACTGTTTTACAAGTGAAAAAGGAATACTCCCCGCCCGTATTCTTCATCCGGTACGGGCTGAGAGTGTATATTTATCTTACTCCCAATATTTCCTCAATTTGTTTCTGTTGTTCCATACTAAACAGGCTGTTACGGGAGGAGAAATGATACCATGAACCCTCTTCATAAGTTGAAGCAAGTGCTACAATATGCCGTTCTCCCGGAAAAACCGTATCAGCAAAAAATATGACTACCAATTCATCTCCGTCCTTAACATCACCTTTCAGCGTTTGAATGACTGTGGTGTAATATATGTCTGTCTCCATCCAGTCTTTAGTATCCTGCTCGTTGCGCAATCGAAGCGGCTTGTTGATCTCAACAACCACAACATATGGCGAACCTTCTATTATATCTTCCGTTACTTCAGATTTTATAAATGTTCTTGCTGGCGGGTTGTTTTTTGTTAATTCATAAACATATGATATTATCTGCTGCCTCGTAACATTTTTACTGGCAAGATCTAAACCTGTAGAGTGTTTCGATAAGGATTCACTGTACATTATGCTGTTTGACGGGGTATTCAGATCAATAATGATATTACGAAGAAATACAAATCCATTTTCATGTGTTTTTCCGTAAACCGAAGTTAATTTCCGGAGCGGCAATAAATACTCCGTTTTCGTATCAAAATTTATATCCTCCGGTCTGAAAACAATATCCTTTTCGACTTTAGCATTTATGTTTTCCACATAAACAAAAATTCTGTCTGCTGCATTATTTATGATTCTTTCTTGTACAGCAAATTCATACTCAGTTAAATACTCTCCAAAAGGTTTTTGACCTACATATTGTGCGATAACTACAACAGTTGGAGGATATTCTAACAAAGCTTCTTCAAAAGTAAAATATTCATACAAAGCATCAGGGAGTTTTGAATCCGGAGTATTAGAAAGTCCGTTTTCAGGAAGCTTTGAGGAAGAGCTTGGCGTATTGCAAGCGCTTAAAAACAATACAAATAAAAACATTAGTATACTGATGATTCTTTTCATTTTAATTCTTCTCATTTTAATTCTCCTCTAAAAGCTATTATCATTCTGCTCTCTTTGTTTGATAACGTTTGAAAATGACAAATATCGCAGATTTATCTGAATAAGTCATAATTTCGTCGTAAATGCCTAATTCCTTTTTCTTTTAACGTAAAACCAGGAGGATAACTTGCAAACACGACATCACTATCGTTGAGAGAATGCCCCCAATAACCCTAATTAAAGTATGATACTATCATAATCATCACCATCAATCTATATAATTCACAATATAAGGTTTCCACATACTGTTATAATAGTGCCATAATTTTCTAATGTCAACCATTAATTTGTAAACTTTATAATATTTCTGGAATTACTAAAAAGCCTTGTACACAAAGGAAAATGTGGATGACTGTGGTTTAATATATGTCTATTTTCAATACAATGTGAATAAAAACATTAGTATACTGATGATTCTTTTCATTTTAATTCTTCATTACTATATGTAACGTCTTAAATAGTTGCAATAGGAGGAACAAGCTCTACAATATGCCGTTCTCCCGGTAGAACTTCTAAGTAAAAAAAAGCAAACCTGTTAAGGCTTGCTACGTAAAATCTTATATACCATTCAGGTCGCACCTTTTCACTCATAAAGGCCTCTCCTGCTATATGCTTAAATATTTGTATGTATAAAATACAATATACACTTTGACATATCTACATAATAAACACCGTAGCTATCGAATTCCCATATGATACTATAAAAGCATTTTACTAATACCCCTGATAGTCTTACCGTTACACATATCAATAAGACCCTGTAATCTCTGAAGAGTAAGCGCTTCTCCGCTCATAAGAGCAAGAGTCTTTACAGGAGTATTTAAGAACATCTCCATATTCATAATAAAGTTTGGGTTATCTTTGTCTAAACCCATTGTACGGTTTGCCCATTTAAAGCATATAGGATAAAGTCTTTTTCCTCTGGGACTGTTAAGCATTTCATTTACAGTTGAATTAAGTGTATATTCATCGTCAATTGTATACTTCTCTTCTACAACACTTTTTTCAATTACATATCCGTGTTCTATTAAATCGTCACCTTCTATGTATACAAAAGCTGAGAGTCTTATATCCTCCGACGAAGAAGCTACCATAAACTCATACTCACCCGACTCAACTTTCCAATAGTTTGTTTCCGGATGATATACTCTAAAGCTATTTTTCTTAATATTAAAAGTAACCTTTTGCTTTTCTTTAGGTGATAAACCTATCTTACAGAAACCTGTAAGATTAATTTTATCTACGTTATCAGTTTTCAGCAAGGCATGTTTTTCATGCCTTTGTGAATATAACTGTATTACTTCTTTACCAAATACATTTCCGGTATTCTGTATTATGAAACTGACAATATATTCTTCCTCTTTTTCGGCATAGTCAATATATAAATCACTGTATTCAAAATCAGTATATGACAAACCAAATCCAAAAGGAAAAGAATTATCCGAATAAGTACAAGACAATTTACCGGAGGGATTTATAATACCAAAAATAATATTGGCTATGGCAGGTCCAAAACCCTCTCCGGGTACCTTTGCATCCAAAACGCAGTTTACCTTGTCTATCCACGGCATTGTTACATGACTCGCGGATGTAACAACGACGGTTATATTCTTGTTATACTGATAAATCGAATCAATCAAATCAACTTGGTTTTGGGGCAGACTTAAATCAGTTCTGTCCTTGCCTTCGGTTATATCTGATTCAGGCATACCCAGAAATAAAATAACCGCTTTTGCATCCATAACCGTCCTGCATGCTTCATATACGAGATCCTCCCTTACTTCAGTCGACTTTTCATCATATCCCTTTGCATATAGAATATTGCTTCCCGTAAGTGATGTAGCTATATCCCTTATAGATTGTAAAGGATCATCAAATATATCAACCGGTCTATATGAAGAACCTTTTGCCTGTATACATGGATTTATGGCATTACCTACGACAGCAATTACGTCATTTGGTGATAAGGGTAATGTGTTATTGTCGTTCTTGAGGAGAACAATAGATTCTTCTGCTATTCTTTCAGACAGTTTGCGGTTAAAAGCTTTATCAAATTTGTAGCCTGACTTTCTGTTATCTTTGGCATACCTGATAAACTTTAATATAGACAAGAGTCTTTTGTCTATCAGCTCCACACTTATTTCGTCTTTTTCAACACTCTCCGTTATCACACCGTCATAATATCCGTTTGAAGATGGCATTTCTATATGCACCCCGCAGTTAAGTGCTTTAACCCTGTCGTTTATACCTCCCCAATCACTTATTACAATACCTCCAAACTCCCAATCATGAAGTAATACATTCAGTAAGTAACTGTTTTCAGAGGTATATGTGCCGTTAACTTTATTACAGCTTAAAATAACGGCTTTAGGCGATGCTTTTTTTATTATCATCTCAAACGGCTTTAAATACTTTTCATGTAAATCTTTTTCCCGTATTAATATATCCTTCTTCCATTTATCCGTTTCACCGCAATATACAGCAAAATCACATATGACAGCCGCAATTCCGTAAGACTGCAGCCCTACTGCCATTGCCGAGGCAAGTTCAGCCGTTAAGTATTCATTTTCACTAAGCAGATCAAAGCTCCTGCCAAAATATGCGGAATCAAGAACAGCACCGGATAAAATGTATGCACTGATTTCATTAGAAATACATTCCTTTGCTATTGCCTCTCCTAAGTCTTTTAACAGTTCACGGTCAAAACTGCACGCACATAAACATGCGGCCGGAAAACAGGTAGAATCATTTTGCTTGTGGTTAGCTATTCCCGCCTTACCTGACATGATATTACCTTTGAATTCGCTTGTTATCTTTATGTAAGGTATACCCAGCCTGGTTACGCCTTTTAAGCTAAAAGTATCATTCCCGGATAAAAGAGCTATTTTCTCTTTTAAAGTCAACTCATTCAGAATCTCTGATTTGTTTATATTTAATTCAAACACCGGATTTTCCTCTCTGTTTAATTAATATGGACATGCCTGCGGATACAAATATAATGTATAAAATATTATTTACATCCGATGTCGCAGGACTCGTCTCGGGTGCTTTAGATAAAGTAATGTTCACAGGAATCAAAAACTTTCTCCCATCCTGCGTTTCATACACTATATTAACAATATAAGTACCTTGTTCGGTATTGTTAAATATACCGTTTTTAAGCTTTACTCCGTTATATTCCGCATATATTCCGTTATTAATTATATTACCTTTTCCGTCTTTTATAACAACTCCCGACAATACATTTACATCGGTTCCCGCAAGTACTTTTTTATCAGAAAAGCCTATACATGTAAAAGCTCTGTCATAACCCAATGAAACAAACGAAATAACTGTTTCTTCAGGCAGATCCTCTGAATATTTATCATAATCGGGAATTGAATCAAATATGTAAAGCATGTCAGATAAATATGTATTACCGTACTTAATTTCTGCATTTGTAAGCTGTTGGCTTGTAAGAATATTATAAACATTTCCGTCTTCATTTAGAACAACAAAGGATAATCCGATCATTTCTCCTAAAAACAAGTTGTCATCTGTAGGTTCATGTATCTGCCATATAATTGCAGGTCTGCCCTCTAAAATTAATATATCCACATAGTTCTGATATTTTACTTTGTTACCCGAGTCTTCCGATTCTATATAGTAGTTTACAAACTGTTTTTCCAGGCTTTCATATGAGAGCGATGCCAGTGCAGAGTAATATGTATAAACAGATTTTGACTCATACCGTATATCACAATAATTCAGCAATACACACAGACCGAAACTGCTTGGCAATATCTGTACTGAATAATACTCTCCGTTTTCTATATTATGTTCGGGGTCCGCTATACTGTTTATATAATGAACTTTTGTTTCATCATTTATTGCATATATTATTCCCTTTGTTACATTTACGTTTTTATTA
>JAEAME010001861.1_pt1 | contig 13464 bp, 7 predicted proteins | sample 8958731 | NCBI WGS metagenome assembly JAEAME01 (sample SAMN16933194, study PRJNA681113) | bioreactor sludge metagenome | isolation source: anerobic bioreactor sludge (Control) | place: India:Bengaluru | collected 2018-10-24 | reverse complement strand
CCACACACGGAGATACCCATCTCCATTTTGCAGAACTTGACGTACACAACTCCCCTCGGCTCGTTTGGAGGGTTCTCACCTGAACCGACGATTCGCGATCCTGCTGGCCGTGTCGGGGCTGGCGGGCCTCGCGGTAGAGACCTACGATCTCACCTTCTCGCTCTACCTTCGCGATCTCGGCATCCCGGGTCGCCAGATGGGCGTGATCTACGCCGTGGCAGGCCTCGCCACGGTGTTGCTTCGCATCTACCTGGGCCACGTATCAGACCACTGGGGCCGGCGGGGGATCTACGCCGGCTCGATGGGTGTCCTGGCGGCCTCGATCCTCTTCACTCCAGCCGCTGTGGGCTCCCTGGGCCTCAACGTGGTCAAGACGTTACGCGACGGCGCCAACTACGTGCGCCTCGCCATGCACAGTCTCTACCTGTTTGACGCCGAGCGCTCGGGGTTCAAGCGCCTGATAGCGAACACCCAGGGCTTCGAGGTGATCATGCAGGGGGCCGGCGCCCTGTTAGGCGGGTGGCTGCTGGTTCGGCTCGACACCTACACGCCGCCATTCCTGATGGCTGGTGTAGCCGTCATCGCGGGCGCCGTGCTTCTGCTCTACCTTCCAAAGGACGTCTCCCACAAGAAGCCCGTAACGACCCTCGGACTGCGCAGCCTCCTCGCTCTGGACCTTCCGCCTGTGCTGAAGTTGGTGACCGCGCGGCAGTTCATCCTCACCATGGGCCTCGCCGCCAGCCACTGTTTCATCATGCAGCAGTGGTTCGTGATGAAGTTCGGCGCCTCGGAGGGAACGGTGGGGCTCATCATGGCCATCCACCGTTTCACCTTCGGCGTTCCTCTGGTCCTGGCCGCCCTACTCCCACTGAAGCGGTTACGCCTCGCGGCCGCGCTCGCGCTCCTGCTTCAGGGGGTGGCGGTGACTGGTTCCACCTTCGTGCCGCCCCCCTACCTCTGGCTTGCTGTCGCGATATGGCTCTCCCACGACGCTATTGGGGCCTCGATCTGGTCGCCCATCCACGCCGAGTGGGTCCAGCGCTACTCGCGGCAGGAGGTTCGAGGGCGCCAAGCCAGCCAGTCGGACACCATCGCCAACCTCGGATGGGTCATCGGTCCGCTCATCGCGGGTGAGTGCATCCAGGCGGGCTGGATCGATGGACCGTTCTTCATTTCTGGGGTTATCATGGCATTGTCGGCCTTGCCGATCGCGTGGATGCCGGCCAGCGCAGACAAGAACTCGGACATCGAGGAGGGCGCCCCACTGGCCGATGCCCAGGAGGTGTCCCCGTCTATGAGAGCCACGGGCACGAACGGGATGAGAGGCGGCAGGCCCCGTTGACGCTATCTCCATTTCGACGAGCATGCTTACCCCAGATCTGCCTGCTCATAGCCACCCTTGGAGCGGGGGCGGCAACGGCCCAGCGACAGGGCCCTATCCGTGTGCTGGTCGACCAGACCCGCGAGTACTCGAGCGAGTGGATGACCCTAGGCGACACGCTGCCGGCAGCGGAGTTCCTGGTCACACAGTCCTTCGCTTCGGTAAGCGGCCAGCCCCTGGACGCCTTTGATGTCCTCGTGGTCCGCTATGATGCGAAGGACACCGTCTGGTCGGCTCCCATGACGGAGTTGGTCAAACGCTTCGTGCGAACCGGCGGGGGGCTGTTACTCATCGCTCACGGAGGGCACTGGTACATGGGTCCGCGGGAATCGGCGGAGTACCCCATCTACCAACCCAACCGCCTCGCCTCCGCCTTCGACTTCCGCTTCGAGATCGAGGCGGACAAGCTTGAGGTGCGCGGGGAGCTGGCGGTGAGCGCCCCCCCCTCACCACAAGGCATCACTCAGGGTATCGGCTCATACACGCTAACGGAGGCCCCGGGCTGGCTGACGGACACAACGGGCAGCGCCCAACCCCTCGTCGCCTCCACCGATGGCCAGTTGGTCATCGCGGCACGCGGCCATGGCCGTGGGCGAGTGGTGGCATGCAGCGACCCGAAGGGCCTCGTGCCCGGCGGACCGAACGATGCCCTCCTCAGAAACCTCCTCACCTGGCTGAAGCCCACCGAACCTCGGGCTGATAGCAACCCTCCGCAGCAGCTCGTGCTGCCGTCGGTCACCCATCGCTTTCGTGATGTGGGTATAGCGATACCGGCCGAACTGACCACCGGAGCTCAGTTGCTCGCCTTCGAGATGGCCCTCAAAGACGTCGGGGACGCGATTGAGAAGTCCATCGGCGTCCAGTCCCGGGGGCCGCATCTCGTGCTCGTCCTGCCTGAGGGCACGCCTCCCCTCATCCCCGGTGCGTACATCGCCGAAGGAGCGTCCCACAGCGACCTATACCCGGTGCTCGAAGCTGCGGCGCGGGCCATCGCGGCGAGCTGTGTGACCCCCAGACAGCTCCCCGGGATGTTCCAGGTCGCATGGGAGCACCACTGGGCACTCAGAACGCTTGGGGCTCTTGGCCATACCCGTGCGACGGCCCAGTGGCAAGCCGTCGCAGAGCGATTCGCGGCCATCGAGGAGAGTCGTCTGACCAGTCTTGACCCCCTTGTGGTGCCCGAGGACCGCGAGGTCTACCTCGATGTCCTCGCACGGACTGTCTTCCTCATGGAAGGCATGGAGACTAGCTTCGGCGCCGACTTCTGGAAGACCATCGCCCAGCGGAACCGCGTGAGCACTCCCCTTGCCGCAGTCGCCCCGATGACCCCGGAGGAGTTTGGTGACGTGGCCCAGGATGTCGGTGGGTATGAGGCCCGGCAGTGGCTGCGCGAGCGCGGCATCCAGATCCCCGACGAATCGCGGCCCTACCGGCCTTAGCCGCTGCCGGAGCCCAGGTGAAGCAGTGGTGAGCGACGAAGCCATGCCGAAGCTCAGGCTCCGTCGGAGGTCAGGATGCGTCGGCTCCACCCACTCATCGCGCTGGTCGTCGTCCTTGCGGCGCCCTCGTCCTATGCGACGCTGGATACCTTCCGTGCCGTCGTAGGCATGGATGACGAGGCGGAGTACTTCCCTGCGAGTTCCGCGTTCCAGGTGTACCTCGATGATGAGCTCGCGCTCGAGACGCAGGTCCTGCGACCGGGGGATGAGCCTGTACCCATCGAGGTGCCGCTAGGAACCGCCCGGAGGCTCCGCCTCGTCATCACCGACGGAGGCGACTCGATACGGAACGATCGTGGCGACTGGGCCGACACGCGGCTCGTGGACTCCACCACGGACGAAGCAGTCTTCCTGAGCGACAGGCCTTGGACGACCAAAGGCGAGTGGATCCGCGCCAACCTCGACCGAACCGTGACCGGCAACCCACTAACCTTGCATGGCGTCGTGTACTGCCGAGGCCTGGGCGGCTTTGCCCTCATGGACTACGAGTGGTCGGGCTGGGACAGTTGGCTTGATGAGCGGCACGTCGATGCCCGCCGTCGTGCTACCGAGGGGCTGGAGGTCCTAGGGGGGACACTCACCCTGGATCTGCCGGACGGTGTCGCGGTAGCCGCAGACGGTGAGGAGATCCACAGCGGCCAGGGCGCCGCCCAGGTCTCCGTGGGCGACGCCGCTTCCCTGACGCTCACGCTGAGCCGCTACGATGCCCCATCACTCCGCCAATCGTGCCTGTCAGATGCCACGTTGACCTCGCCCCGAGGACGCGCACCGCTCCTCGCCCTCGCCCCCAGCCGCATAGAGAACCCCTTGGTCGGCAGCGCGGACGAGAGCGCGCCCATCCTTGCGGGACAGCCGTACTGCGCGGGACACGGAGTGGGCCGCGATGCGCGGTTCCACTTTGCCGCGCCCGCGGCCGTGGTCGCCGACCTGCTCGCGAGCCCCCCGTCGGAGGGTGACCTGCGGTTCCGTGCCACTCTTGGCGCTGCCCCCTCCTCCGGCACGCCCGGCTCTCTGGAGATCGTCCTGACAGAGGACGGCGCGGTGCGCCACCGTTCCGGCATCCTCTCCTCCGCGGACGAACCGACAGAGGTCGACATCCCTATCCAAGGCTCCGGTACGGTGTCTCTCCGCGTAGGGTCACTGGGCGATGGCAACCTAGGCGACTCCGCCGTGATCGCTGATGCCCGCATCGAGGGCGGCGAGTCCGATCTCTGGCTTCACGAACTGGAGCCCTGGATCGCCGCCTCCGGCTGGGGTGAGGTCGGCCTCGGGTTCGGTGCCGACGGGCGTGCCCTGGCCATCGGCGACCCACCTACCCGCTACGCCCGGGGCATTGGGCTCGCGGCCGAGGGGCGCATCGAATGGCGGGACCTCCTGGGGGTAGCGGAGCGGAGCCAGCGTGCGCGCGCACTCGTGGCTGAGGCCGAGGGCCTCCATCCCGCTCAGGTCGACGACCGCGCGGAGCGCGAGACGGCCATCGCAACCAAGCGGCGTCTCCTTCGGGAGGCCGTCGAACTGAACCCACGCTGCGCCGAAGGGCACCTGGCACTGGCTGAACTCGAGCTTGACCGCCGCTTCATGCGCCGTGCCATGGATGCCGCTCGCCGAGTCATCGACCGAGGCGGAGCGGACGCGGGCCAGGCTCGTCGAGCGTCCCGCATACTTGACGAGTGCTACACCCACCAGTACTTGCCGCCCTCGCACCCCAATGCCAAGCGCATCCTTGGGGCAACCCGGCTCGACTCGATCAGCGGACTGACGCCAGTCTTGTGCCACACGCCGCCCGACGGCGAACCGCCCGTCGCCGTGGGCGAGGCGCCGCTATCGCGTCCCGACGACGCGGAGCGGCTCATTGTGCTCAGTCGCGGTCTCGAGGTCCGCGTGAGCCTGATCGACGCGGAGGGCGTTGAGGTCAGCGCCGCCGGACCCGCGGTCGATCCTTGGGTGTCCCTGGATGCCATCGACGGCGCTCTGACGGTCCGGGTGGAGCATGACTTCGCCCGGGACCGGTTCGCCGAGGACCTGGAGGTTCTCGTCGCCGCCGTCGCTGGCGTCCAACCCACCCTCGACCTCCGCTACGACCTCGTCGGCGACGCATCGGTCCGTGCCACAGTAGAGTCGACCGCAGGCTGCGTGGTGCCCCTGCCGACCACCGCCTTGCGGCCCGAGGTGACAGGCGGAACGGCTGTGCTCTGTCAGCCCGCCGCAACCTACGGTTCGGACCTCGCCGCCTATGAGGCGACGCAGCCTTGCCTGCTCATTCCAGCCGAGGGGCAGACCGCCAGGCTCACCTACCGGTGGCCAGACGGCGGTTGCTGCCTCCCCTACCCCATGGGGCACTTCGACGGCGGTGGCGACAAGCTTTGGTTCCACTCCGCGCGCCAGGAGAACACTCAGGTCGCGTCCATTCGGGTCACTCTCTCCCAACCCGAGGGCGCGGGCGTGGTTGTTGAGGCCCAACCGGAGGAATACGACACGGAGACTCTGACCTGGGAGCTGGGTCCCCAGGGGTTCGTACGCTACGTCCTCGAGTACGGGCCCGCGACCACGGTTTACCTCCACCGGCAGATCGGGAACATGACCGTCCACGTCCCCATGACACGGTACTTCGACGGGTACCTGCCCGAGTTCACCGACGATATGCAACTCCTCTACGATCGACTCGAACGACTCGTGGGCGGGTACGCCTCTGAGCACGAGATCTACGCGCTTGTGCCCGGCCCGAGACAGTTGCCGGGGTACGGCGGCGCCACGTGGGGAGGAGATGAAGTGGCCGAGAGCTGGGTGCCCGCGGCCGGCCACATAGGGGAGTACCCACTGCGCTACCGATGGAACGCCATGGGGATCCACTCCCACGAGCTGCACTGGATGTTCCTAGCCGGCGTGCCCGGGGAGCTACCTGAATGGCTGCGCGAGGGTCTGTCGATGTACACGGAAATCGAGGGCAACGAGGCCATGGGCCACATCGGCTGGGACGATTGGCCTCGACGCAACTACTTCGCGAGCCGAGCGGCCGACTACTTCGCTCAGCACACGGAGCCCGGCACCGGATACGCTTGGTGGACGAATGATGAGAAGCGCTCCCTGCCGCCCGACGAGGCGGAGAACGCCCGTGGAGCCCTTGTGCAGGCATGCATCGATCTCGAGGCTCGTTACGGAGCGGACTTCTGGGGCGACTTCTGTCGAGCTGCCAGGGAGCGGCGCGAGGCTGTGGGGGCGATCGAAGATAACGAGGGCAAGACAGCCTGGGCGATCGAGCTTATGGCCGAGGTGTCCGGTGACCCCGCAGTGCGAAGCTACTTCGCCGACCGTGGCTGGCCCGTGGAAGCCCTTGAGGAGGCTGAGTGATGAACCGACGACAGGCGCTGAGCGGCGCGATGGTTGCGGCGGCAGGGATGGGAGTCGGCGCCGTGGGCTCGGAACAGGAGGCGAACGTGCGGCTCGGTGAGATCGACGCGATGATCAACGTCTGCGCCCACGAGCACTGGGGCAGCCTATCCGCCATCGGCGCCCACGCCATAGGCTTCGTCGCCGATGAACTCGCCGGCGCCGAGTCGGACCAAGTCGATCTCTTCGACCTGCTGTTCTGCCCCTACCTCCACGGTCACCTCGCCGCGGGAGGCTTCAACACGGGTGCCTTCGCCGCCGAGCGTGGCTACTCCGACATCATGGCCATGGCGCGCGCTGAGCCCGAGGCGGTGCTTGCCGGCGCCCTTCCCCACCTCCGCGACCAGCGCTCCACCGGCACCGTCACCTGCCTCACCCTGGGGCTCCGTCTGCTCTACGACTTCGACCTGGATGACCTCAGCGTGACGAACTATCGCGGGCTGAGCGACCGGATCAACTTGCGCTACCGGAACACTTTCGCCTGGTACCGCCAAGCGATGGAGGCCGCCCACCTCGAGGGGCCCTATCGGCCCAACGCGCTGAGCTTCCTGTTCGAGCAGGCCGAGCCAACCGCTGCCGAGCGAGAGATGAGCTTCACGAGAGCCCTCATCCGCGTCGACGAGTACCTCAGTCCCGCCCACCTAGCCAACCCTCGGTTTCGCTACGCCATGGACAAGGTTGGCATCGAGCCCTCGGACGCCCCTTCCTGGCGAGCCTTCGTCGATGCCGTCATGGAGGCGGCGCGCCAGGCCGGCTGCATCGGCATCAAGCAGGCCCAGGCCTACAGCCGCGACTTGCACTTCCAGTTCATCGAGGACGATGCCGTCGACTTCCGTGCCGAAACCGGGCAGCCGCTGTGGGCCCTGCAGAACTGGATCCTCCATCGCTTCTGCGAGCGGGCCAACGACTATGGGTGGCCCTACCAGATCCACACCGGTACCCACAACCTACCTCGCTCGAACCCCCTTCCGCTCATCGACCCAATGCATCGCTACCCAGCTGTCCGCTTCGTGATGCTCCACACCTGGCCTTACCTCGACGAGGTGGCGTATCTGGCCAAGCACTGCCCGAACGCCTACATCGACATCTGCTGGCTACCGATCCTCAGTCCGGCCCACGCCGAGGCCGCCCTGCGCGCCTACATCGGCTACGTCCCGGGGCACAAGCTGATGCTCAGCCAAGACGCCACCAGCGTTGAACTGGCGGCCGGCTCGACGCTGGTCTACCGCACCCTGCTCAAGAAGGTGCTGGCGGAGAGAGTCGATGACGGTCTGATCAGCGAGGCGCAGGCGCTGGACGTCGCGCGCTGGGCCCTGGCGGACAACGCTCGCGCTGTGTACCGAGCCTAGCTCAGCGTGCGTCGAGAGCCATGGCGTGTGCCTCTCTCAGCTCAGCCGGCGTGGCCGTGCCCGCTGCCCGCACCTTGTGGATGGTCACGTAAGCCGCGAGGTTGCCGATGATGGCCGCCTCCTCCGGCGAGGCGCCAACCGCGAGCGACAGCACGATGCCCGCCAAGGCCGAGTCCCCCGCGCCCGTGATGTCGATGGGCCCGTGGGGCTCCATGGTGGCGACTCGTGTCGCGGCGCCGTCGGTGCGTGTGACCAGGACGCCTCGGGAGCCCATCGTGACGAAGCTTGGGCGACCCGTGCGCTCGACGAGAGCCTGAGCCGCCCGTGCCGTTACCGCATCCGGTACATCGTCGAAGATCCCTGGAGCCGCCACCCCCGTCGCGTGGCATGCCTCGTACTCATTCACGACGAGCATCGCTGGCGCGAAGTCGATGACGCGCGTACGGGAGATGGCGGCCACGAGCAGATCCCTGTTCGTTCCCGCCCGCGCGATGGCCCGAGTCACCGCCTCCGTCAGCACACCGATGGCCACCTCGTTGTAGTCCGCCGCGACGATGGCCTGCCGCCACTCAGCCGCGTTCCCTATCTCATCGAGGAGCCGACGCTCCGCCTCGGGTGAGACGGGCTGCTTGTTGTCCACGTCCACCCTCACCTCGCGGGCGCCACCCTCGGTGTCGGCGATCTGGAGCTTCTCGTAGGAGCCCGTGATGCGGTTGGGATCCTGGATCACCCCGTCGACAGCGATCCCAGCCTCCACGAGGTGATGGAGGATCACCGCCCCGAAGTCGTCGCTGCCCAGGACGCTGGCGGCCCGGACGCGAGCCCCTAGGCTTGCCACATTGCAGGCCACATTGCCGCATCCGCCGGGAGCGAAGCTGTGCCACCAGAGCTTCCCGATAGGGTCCCCCGTCTCCCGTGAGACACCCTTCACCTCGCCCTCGCCATACCGGTCCAAGCAGTAGTCACCGATCACCGTGACATCCACTCGTCCGAAGCCGCCAGCAATCGCGTCGAGCCGCGTCGCTGACATCTCGCCGCAGCGCATGATCTGGATATCCACGTTGTTCTCCCTCGAAAGACGTTCCCTCAGACGGGCCGGTAGAACACTCGACCGTTGTACGCGACCTTGGCCACAACCCAGTTCGCCCTGCGGCTATGCGCGTATCCCTCATCGCCCTGGAAGCAGAGGCCCAGGGTCTCTCCAGGAGCGATCGAGAAGCTGTGCTCGCGCGGCTTGATGTGCCCCAGGCCAAAGGGCCCAGCGGCGCGCCCGAACAGCTCCATGGGCGTTGCCAGGAAGACCTGTCCCTCGATGGTGTCGGGGGTTGGGTTGGTCAGCATCACCCCGACGCGACTTCCATCGCGCTGAGCCCACCACTCGAGATCGATGGGGCCGCCGATCTCTCGCACATCCTGGTAGACCGTCCCACAATGCTCCACTCGCGCCTTGAGCAGCCCCACGCGGTTTTCCTTGTCGCGCTGGCCTGTATCGAAGCATAGCAGCACATCGTGGGTCGAGTGGCTGAGGGGCGCGAGCTCGTAGGGTATCTCCTCGGGTACGGTGTGCCAGCCCTGTGGGGTAACCAGTGCCACGGTGCCGCCGACACTCTCGTCGACCAGGTTGTTGCTCACGGAGACGCGCACCGTGTTCACGGTCACGCCCGACTGCTCGATCGGGAAGCCCGTCAGGATCTCCCCACTGATGGAGACGGCGATGGGCGAGTAACCGAGCGGTTCCGCCCCGAGATTGTGCTCCCAGTGGCGGAAGTGAACGATCTCCGCCGCCTCCCGGTCGGGGCCGAGAAGCAGGCCTGCGCAAGGCTGCTCTGGGACCTCCAGCTTCAGAAGCGCTGACTCGATGCTGAACCCTCCCAACGGGAGCCGCAGACCGCCCTCATCGGCGCGTAGGGCCGGCCCAGATGGCTCCTCGAGGAGGTTGCAGCGCCGACCACCAAGGAGTGGCCACGGGGCCCCGCAGATGGCAGCCGCTGCGTGGCCGTGTGGCTCGTAAGCTCGAACGATGACTCCATCCTCGCGACGGTGTGGCTGCCCCGAGAAGCCCGCCGTGGGGTTGCCCCTCGGCTTCACGGCAGTCACGATCCCCCCGCCGCTGACCTCTAGGAACTGCCCCACCGTAGGCAGCGGCCCTTCACTCGCCTCGGTCGTGACGGCGACCAGAGGGTTGTTGAAGGCATAGCCCTGCCGGGTCACTCCCGCCGAGCGCCAGTCACCCTCATGGGGGAAGAGGGCGTAATGGAATACGTGGGTCTTGTGCTCAGGAACGAGGAACCAGTCGAGTCGGTCCTTGCCCCATGGGGTGCCGCCCCAGGCGGCGGTGTGCATGAGAAACAGGACCATCGTGTTGTCGTTCTCAACCGAGTTGAGCGGGTTACCGAGGTTCAACAGGGCCACGCCGTAGTCGGATGCCTGCAGTGGCCCCTCTACGCCGCACGACTCCGTGGGCAACTCGATGATCCCGTCCTCGAGATCGCGTGCCAGTGCGCGGCAGAGCTTCACGAGGGCGGCCCCGTCGGGCGCGCCGATGAGCAGAACGGGAAGGGCGGGCCAGTCGGATGGCATCGCGTGGTCGTACAGGAGCGCCGCCCCGCCGTTGGGCTGGCTGAGCTGCTCCTCCACGGACTCGCGGTCGGCTGGCGCAAGCTGACCGAGAACCGATGCGGCGTAGGTGTTGTCCCCAGCCTCCACAATGGCCACGCGGAACGAGGTCCCGAGGTTGAGGTCGCGGTTGAAGTCATCGGGCGGGGGCATCAGCGAGTCCTCGGCGGGCAGCTTGCTTCGTCGAGGCCAGTCGCAGTCATCGTAGCTCGGGGTCACGGGCACGCCACAGCGAACGAGGGCCTGCTGTAGCACCCCACACGCCTCCTCAGCCGCGGCATCGTGGCCCGTCACGATGTTGGTCATCCCGATGGCCACCGAGCGGCCGTCGTCGAAGCTGAGCCAGGCTGAGCCCGAGAGGTCCATCCACTGGAGAGCGCGGCGGGCGCCGCAGTCGGAGTAGTTGCGCCACTGGTGGAAGCGGTAGTCGAACTTCCCTCGCGACTTGCGCTTCACCGTGGCTCCGAAGCGCTCCTCGAAAACCGGCTCAGCGCCCTCCACCGAGGTCGGGAAGGCCACGACGAACAGGTCATGCTCCCCCTTGTAGCCGATGAGCCGAGTCTCGAACTCGATGCGCGGCACACCGGGGTAGAGGCGGACGATCTGCTCACGGCCGCAATCCTTCATTTCGCCACTGATGACGAGGCGCTGGCACGCCGGTCCGCCGTAGGCGGTCACCTTGGCCGTGTACTCTCGGCTCATGCGTCGCGGCCCGGTCGTGTAGCACTCCCACCCAGGTTCGCCCCGATCGGGCTTCTCCTCGAGGGCGATCAGCTCGTTGCCGAAGCCCTTCTCCGGGTCCAGCACCTCGCGCCCAGTGACCTTGTCATAGATGCTGGTTAGCCCGCCATGGGTGGGGTCAGCGGTCACTCGGAAGAACTCGTTTTCGATGGTGACGCCCGGCAGAGGCCGCTCCGTCGGAGCTTCGTGCCCCTTGGGCGCAACCTCGTAGGTGGCGTACCCCATACCCGGCACCTGACTGGGGATGAGGAGGATCTCCGCTGAGGTGAGGAGTCCCTCAGGGCTGCGTTCCCCGCGGAGGAGCTGTGCGGGGACCTTTCCCTCAGGTCCCGCCACCTCGAACCCCGCAGTGGGCCGCTCGAACTCCACGGAGACCGTGACGGGGTCTTTGCGTGCCCAGTTCAGGCTGTTGAAGACGACGACCTGGCGCCCTCCGGGTCGCAGAGAGCTCGTGTCCACGGCATCGGCGAGCGCGGCGCCGGCCCGGTCACGCACCTCGGTCGCGAGTTCCAGGGCCTCCCGATACCCGAGCATGAGGTCGAGGTAAGCCCGGTCGCAGCAGGGACCCGTGATGCCGTCATGATGCTGGTTGAAGAGCACCTGCCGCCAGGCCTTGTCCAGAGCTCTGTCGGGGTACTCGGCGCCCAAGAGCCAAGCGAAGGTGGCGAGCTTCTCGGCCTCGATGAGCAGGTTCTCCGCCAGCCGGTTGCAGATCTTGAACTCGATCCGCGATAGCGCAGTCCCCTGGTGATGCCACTCGTAGTCCCGAGCCGTCGGCGGGATCCGCGCCCGCCCCGACTTCACATCGCTGAGCGTGTCGTCGAGCCACATCTCGTGACCCTTGCCGGAGACGATGATCCGGTGCTCGCGCTCCGCGAGTTCCTGGCACCGTCCCGCGAACCAGGAAGAGGGTGGCTTGAAGTCCGTCGCGTCGAGTCGGCAGTCCGCCGACAGGCCCATTCCCTCGATCTCGGCGTAGAAGGCCTCCACGGAGTCCAGGAATCGCTGGGGCTCCCAAGCGTCGAGCCCGTAGCCCATGCGCTTGAACAAGAAGGGCTCACCATCCAATGAGAGATGGTGGAAGACCGCCAGGGCCCCGCGGATGTCCTTCGACCAGATGCACCCATCGAAGCGGCACTTCCGAAGGATCTGGCCGAGTTGGGCCGAGTGGCCGAAGACGTCCCACGGCATGTAGATCCGAGGCCGGTCCCCGAGCTGCCCCTCATGGTAGAGTCGGCCGTACAGGATGTTGCGGACCAACCCCTCCCCCGAGACGACCGCCTCTGTCGGCTGGCTGTGGGAGCCGCCCGTTCCCACGCGCTTCTGACGGATGAGGCGGCGGATCTCCCCTCGGCTCTCGGGGTGCACGTCGATGTAGGGTTTGAGGTAGGTGAGCTCATGCAGGAAGACGCCGTAGCCAGCGTCCATGCGGCAGATCTGAAGGTTCTGATCGACATCACCCAGGAGGGCGACGGCGTAGTCCCGCTGGTCCTCGAGCCACACCACATCTGAGTGAAAGCCCGGGACGAGGTACGTGGTTCGTTTCGACATGAGTATCCATCCCCTGGAGCCGAGGAGTCTGGGCTCCACGGGCGGACGTTCGCGCCTGAGGATTCGGGACCTGCTACGCCTCGCGTCAGCCGCGAGCGCAGATCAGAGAGGTACGGCGCGCGGACAGCCCGAGAACCCGCGGTCAGCAGCTCGCCTTGCCATCCCTTGCTAGCCCTGGTCCTGCCCAGTCTTCACAGCCTGCTTGCGCCGCCCGTGGGGATGGACCCCAGCCTTCTTCGTCTGATCGTGCTGCAGGTGGCAGTGCTTGTACTTCTTGCCGCTGCCACACCAGCATGGGTCGTTCCGTCCGGGCGCGTCGAAGCGCGCGGGGAACAGCGACCTCAACAGCTTCCTGATTCCTCCGACGGCCATCGAGGATCACCATCCAATGATGGTGTCTTCTCGTGCTGGGTACGCCACACCTCTCAGGCCGACGGCATGTCTTGGCCGCATCCTTGCAGGCCTATCGACGCGGCTGTTGAATCCATGGATGTAGCTCGTCGGCAGGGAGAGGCCACTGTGCGGCCCTGCCACTTCGCCACGCTCATGGGAGGCGTGTTCAATGGCTCTGAAGATCGGCATAGTGGGCTTGCGCGGCATCGGCCACACCCACGGAGACGCGTACGCGAACGAACCCCTCGGCGATCTCGTCGCCGTCTGCGACGTAGTGAAGAGCAGGGCGGATGAGGCCGCGGAGAAGTATGGCGTGAAGGCCTACTACAGCCTCGCCGACATGCTCGACGGTGAGCCCGACCTGGATGTCGTGGATGTGACCACTGGCGGCTACGAGAACGCCAGTTGGCACTATGAGCCCGTCATGGAGGCCCTCGAAGCCGGGAAGAACGTCCTCTGCGAGAAGCCTCTTTCGGCCGACATCAACGAAGCCCGCGATATGGTAGCCCTGGCCGCCGAGCAGCGAGTCTACTTCGGCTGCAACCTC
>JAEAME010001859.1_pt1 | contig 13469 bp, 14 predicted proteins | sample 8958731 | NCBI WGS metagenome assembly JAEAME01 (sample SAMN16933194, study PRJNA681113) | bioreactor sludge metagenome | isolation source: anerobic bioreactor sludge (Control) | place: India:Bengaluru | collected 2018-10-24 | reverse complement strand
CAACCCTGGGCTTTGAGACGATGTCCTTTCAGGACATAAAATGTAGAAACTCCAGTCTCCGGCAGAGCCGGAGCATCGCCCAGCGCATCCGGGATTATTCGTCTTCCCGCTCCAGCCGGGCACACTCGGGAGCATCATTCTATTTTATCGGCCGGCGGCTTCGAGAAATCGTATTTGCCGCCTTTCATCCCAACTCCCAGCGTAAACCACAATATCGGTTTGTCTATCCGCGCGAATCTCACCGGACAATGGGGAAGATTCGGCGGCATCCAGGCCAGGCAGCTTTTGGTTAATACGTGTTTCTCCCCGCCAACCCAAAACTCGACCTCTCCCATCGGACCATAGGGGTCTTCCTGCCCCGCGAATCCGATATAGCCGAAAACCTCTCCCCAGTTATGAGCGTGTTCGGGGTGAGTGGGTTTTTTCTCCGAGCCTTTATACAACCAGGCAAATTGGATGTAAGGGGCCCCCTCGATCGAGTTCAAATTCAGCAAGCCGCTTGCCTCTATTGTTGATCCGCTCTCCTGGCGCGCTTCTTCCATTTTCCTCATCGCCTGCGCGGAATCATCCTTTGGGGGAATCTTTTTGGGATCCACAATGTAGGAGAAATATTTGGCGTAATTCCGCTCTGCGGCCTTGCGATCTGTGAACTCAGTCGGCGTCCTCTTGTACTCGCCCAGCTCGAATGATCCCGTAAAAAAGAGAATAGGCGCGTCTATCCGGGTGAATCGAATAGGGCAATGTTTCACGCCCTTAGGCACAAAAATAAGGCAGCTTCTGGTCAGCATGTATTTTTCACCACCCAACCAGAGCTCGATCTCTCCGCCCAGGCTGTCGGGGTCCTGCGGCCCTTTTGTGCCCAAAAATCCTATGAACTCGTCAAAATTATGGACGTGTTCCGACTCGGCATATTCCTTCGAGGATCCTTTCCACAGCCAGACAAAATCCATGTAAGGAGCCCCTTCCAATCTCGTTGGGTCCATATTGATAAAGCGGGTCGCTTCTATGGTTGATGCCGGTTTTTTCCGGGTTCCCTCCATTTTTTTCGCCACCTCCGGAGGGATCTCGGGAGCCTTGAAATCGTAGAAGAAATACCTGGCGTATTTCTGCCCGGAACTCTTATTGTTTTGCGGCGCACCACCCGCTGCTTCCGGTTCGGAAGTAAGGCCTTGCGGCATTAATGCCAATATCAGCAGGAACGCCAAAAATCCGATGCTTTGGTAGATTCTTCGCATGAATATTGCCCTCCTCCAGCGATGGATTAGCCATAGGCCGGTTGAATTTTTTCGGTTGAAAATCGCATACCTATTATATGCCACTTGTTCTGAGGTCGTATTATAAATTCCTAGCTTACTGTTGCAAGGTTTTCAGCACTGAGAGGAAAATAGGGCAAAAATAGGCAAACGGGTTCGCCCGGCTACAGAGAAGAAACACGAAAAATCAAGCTGCCGCGAGCTTCTTGACTTGAAATGATTTGCGTTTGGGCTCTATTTGGGCCAGGTCATACTGCAGCTGCTGAAGCAGCCAGCTCTCTGCGGTAGTATTGAAAGCAATCGAGAGCCGAAGCGCCATCTCTGCGCTGATTCCGGAATGTCCATTCAATATACTCGAGAGTGTCTTGCGGCTGACACCGAGAGCACCGGCCGCCTCCGTAACCGTCAAACCTAGAGGATCAAGGCAGAGCTCGCGTAAAACCTCTCCCGGATGGGGCGGGTTGTGCATCTTTATCGGGGATTTAGTGATAGTCTTCATAATTCACATCCTTGACATCAGGGCCGGTAAACTCAAAGGTAATGCGCCAGTTGCCGCTTACATTGACAGACCAGGTTCCCTTTCGTTCTCCGGTCAAGGGATGCAGGCGTAATCCCGGCAACGCCATGTCTCGTGGCTCTGACGCTGCGCTAAGACGGCCCAGAACCAATCGCAGTTTTGCGGAATGTTTCGCCTGAATGCCGACGGTATTCCCACGCGCAAAGAAGCGTTCTAATCCCTTGTGTCGGAAATTCAGGATAGCCACACGGAAAATTGTAACACGTAACGTATCAGGTTACAATCCATGATTGCTATAAGACGACGTCGCGCGTTCTTCGTTGCTCTGCAATATCGACTTTTAATAAATTAAGCCCTATACTCTAGGACCGCATTGGCTATGTTGTCTTGGCCGTCTATATTGGGGAACTCCTACTGATGATCGGCAAGTGGCATCTCCCATCTTTTTACCCACAAATTTTCGAGAACACGGCAAGTTTTGCCTTTTTTAGCTTGTTTGGCAACTTCCGAATACTAATGGTCTAAAAGGTAAGAGGGATCCAGCAATTTTGGCAATATTGCTCGGCTGCGGGCTCCGCCGTCGTGAACTCGCCGAATTGCTTTTGGATCACCTGCAACGTAGAGAAGATCATTGGGCAATAGTCGATTTGGTTGGAAAAGGGGGCCATATCCGGACTGTTCCCGTTCCAGACTGGGTCAAGCGCATAATTGATGACTGGGTGACGGCTGCCGGAATAAATGAGGGGAAGCTGTTCAGGTGCGTCTGCCGGGCTGGGAACTCATGGGGCAACGGTATGACAGCAAAGGTTGTTTGGCACGTCGTAAAGGAAAATGCCGCCAGACTTGGATTGCCGAAGGTTGCGCCACATGATCTTCGCCGGTCCTGCGCTCGATTATGCCACTCTGCCGGTGGGGAGTTAGAACAGATTCAGTTCCTGCTCGGCCATGTCTCGGTACAGACTACAGAGCGATATTTGGGCTGCAAACATCGTTTGAAGGGGGCAGTGAACGACCAGATCGGCATCGAACCAGAAAAATGAATTGATCAGAGAACAGCTATGCGACGATCTTTTTCAATCTGGCAATCTCCTTCTCCAGACGGTCCAGACGCGATTCGGTTTGTGCATCATTTTGCAGCGCCCTATTCAAGAATTGGTTTAGGAGCCTCTGGTATGGCATGCCTGTTTCTGCAGCTTTTGCCCGCAGAATATCCAGACTGTCTTTATCGATGTTTATCGTGATTTTGACCGACCGGGCTGCAGCCATCTTACGACGAATCTGTTGTGTCCCTTTATCATCGATCACAAGATCATTGAGTCTTGGTTCTTTCACTGTAAAACCTCGCAAACTTTCGCCACGATGCCGAACCAAAAATTCGGATATTATCACCACGCCTGGTGAAGCGCGTCGTGAGTATTTTGCCGGATGCTGATTTCCCCACCCAGTAGAATCTCGCCTCAATTGTGGAATGTTTCATGTCGGTTAACTGAAAACCGTCAGGATCAGAGAACGTCTCTATCGCCTCGGCGAAGGCTATCCCGTGCTTTTGGAGATTCCCGACCTCTTTGGACAAATCCCATTCAAATTCCACGAAATAAAGATACCATATTTATATGGAATGATCCATATCCATTAGCGAGAATCGCCTGAGTAGTGGGTGGCTATGGGAACCGACTCAATCTCAGTGCGCGTATAAAGGTGCATCCCATCAACCGGAAATGCTTTGCCCAAGCCGGGTTTTCAGTTTCCGGATACGCGACTAACCGTCAAGGTGACGGATCGATAGCACAGTAAATCCTAGAAAGGGTACTGATGGCCGGTGTAGCGTTCGCAGTCCCATGGACGGTCTGTAACGCTTTCATCCAGTCTGTATATACCGGAATCAATAAATTACAATAATACAGATAAGTTGTTGATCTGCTATTATATACGCAACATAAAAGCAAGTTTATTGAAAGGTCTTATACGGAAAGGCGCAACTGCATTCCTCCTTTTATGCCGAACTAGAAACCTCAATTGGCACGCCATGAATCTGTTCGCAGAAATCGTAGTCGCTGCATCAAGTGTGTTTTTGATCGGACTCGCGGGTGTCATGTTTGTTAAACCGTCGGTAATGGTACGATTCATCGGGTCCTTTGCAGGCTCGGCTCGAGCGCACTACATAGAAATGTTCTTCCGCTTACTATTCGGTGCTTCACTCGTGCTGCTCTCGCCGACAATGTGGCAAGCCAACCTGTTTCTGATTCTTGGGTGGGCCATAATTATTAGTTCAGCTGCTTTGTTGATCATGCCGTGGCAATGGCACTATCGCATTGGGACACGAGTGCTTCCGATTCTTGTTCGTTATATGAGACTTTATGCATTGGGGATGTTCGCCTTTGGAGCGCTTCTCTTTTATGGCGTTTTCTCTATGTATTTGCATTAAGCGTCATAACGCCGCCATATCACGCGACGTGCAAAACGCACGCGCGTGACTGGCGGCGTTCGCCAGAAGGGTATCAAGATGAAGATCCTGATTGTGACCGTTGGTACGCAAGGCGATGTTCAACCCTATGTCGCATTGGGCCGAGCACTGATGGGGTCCGGCCATGAAGTCACCATTTGTACCTGTGCGCACTTCGAGCCCTTCATACGAAGATACGGTCTCGATTATGCATATTTTAGCAACGATTTTATCGATTTCATGCACACCCCAGAGGGGAAGATCATCCTCGGCAATGCGGGAAGCGCCTGGGAGACTCTGGTAACTATAGTGCCCATGTTGCCCAAAGTTTTTCATCTTGCAGAGCAGCAGATGGCAGACATCTGGGAAGTGTGCAAGGAGACAGCTCCGGATCTGATTCTGTACCATATGAAAGCTTCCTTTGCGTCAGACTTCGCCGAGAAGCTTGGGGTGCCATGCATGCAAGCCACCTGGCTCCCAATGCATGTGCCGACAACTAAATTCCCAGCGTATCCATTCCCCCGTCTTCCCTTAGGGCCTGGGTATCGTTGGCTGACCTATCAGTTCATTAGAAGGATGACAATTATGTTGAACTGGAAAACCAGGAAGTGGCGCGCACAGCACGGGCTGGACTCGCGTAGCCCCGGTCTCAGAATGAAGCTTCCGGATGGCCGACCCCTCCCGGTGTTGTATGGATTCAGCCGACATATCATCCCTCCTCCGGAAGATTGGGCCCAGACTGCAACTGTGACAGGTTACTGGTTTCTTGACCAAGATGAGCACTGGAATCCTCCAGAATCCTTGACCGAGTTCCTGTCAGAGGGCGAACCGCCGGTGTATTTTGGGTTTGGAAGCATCTTCGGACGTGATCCAAAGCATGCCACGCAGGTCATTCTGGAAGCGGTCCGCCGTACGGGAGTGCGAGCGATTCTTGCCCAGGGTTGGGGCGGTCTTGAACCAACTGCCTCGGCGCAATCTGAATCCGTAATGTTCATCGAAAGCGTACCGCATAGTTGGCTCTTCCCGCAGGTCAGTGCGGTTGTGCACCATGGTGGATGCGGAACGACTGCCGCCGGCCTTCTGTCAGGGAAACCGACCATCGTCTGTCCGTTCTTCGGAGACCAAAACTTCTGGGGGCGGCACGTAGAGCGCCTCGGAGTTGGACCGTCTCCAATACCACAAAAGAGACTAACCGTTGAGCGTCTCTGTCGCGCTATTGACGTGGTGATGAATGACTCAACGATGCGCCAAAACGCCGTTACATTAGGCAACCGTATCCAAAAGGAAAACGGCACTTCTAACGCTGTAGCATTTATAAATCAATGGATGAACAGCCAGCAATTTCACGGGCTGTGAAGAATATCAAGGGACGAAAATGGCAAACCGTGAGTTGAATTTGACCGTCGCCCACGAACCGCCAAGTGAACCCCTTGCCGCTATGCGTCCTTCTCCCCCGAGACTCATATCACGGTTTCACTTGGACATGTAACGCGCAAACCGGAGAATTGAAGTACCTCTCCTTTTCAAACACGAGTTCAACTAGCTTAGATAATGATTGCGGTCAAAGTTTTTTACGAAATCACATGTGCGTCGGATTCTGCAGGCGGGGCACAGGATATTGCGGACTGGAAACTACCATCAGTGGCTGTTTTTCAGATTAACGCACGGAGAAGTTGAATAGGCGGTTGGCAAAAATCAAGAAAAGTGGATTTACCCATTTTGAAACGAAATGATCTGCAAACGCTTTACATGCAATGTGGGAGAGGGATTCGAATCCGTGTGTTCTTTGTGGGGCCGAGGATTTTGTGGGCAGATACTTTCCGAATCAGGACGAAATTTGCGATGTGCGTTTAGATAAATCCGAATGCTGAATAGAGCAAAAATAGGCAAAGAGCATTGCCTGGTCGCATTCCACAGAACTTCAAATGCTTGTCTAACTCTTTTGGAATTAGTGCCGTGGGCGGGAATCAACTTGTCCGCCGAAGCCCGCAGGGCGAAGGCGGAACCCGCACGCCTCTTGCGGAGCCAAGGATTTTAGGGCCGTTTCATAATCCGGCATTTTCGCGACAAATGCCGGTTTTTGCGGTCAATCAATAGTTTAACTCTGCTTTTTCTATGCTTACCCATCCAATTTTGTTACATTAGCTCCAGCAGATTGACCCGAATTCAACGCATTGAACCCGACGTCGACGTGGAGGATGCCTTCCCTATGATCGGCACGACACTCGGGCACTACCGGATCACGAGCCTGCTCGGCAAGGGCGGCATGGGTGAGGTGTATCAGGCCAAGGACCTGAAGCTCGGTCGGGACGTGGCCATCAAAATTCTGCCGAAGGAGTTTGCACAGGACGCGGATCGTGTCGCCCGCTTCCAGCGCGAGGCAAAACTTCTTGCCTCGCTCAATCATCCCAGCATCGCCGCCATCTACGGACTGGAAGAGTCAGGCGGAATCAATTTCCTTGTCCTGGAACTTGTGGATGGCAGAACGATGGCAGATCGTATCAAGGCCGGCCCAATCCCCGTCGAAGAATCCTTGAAGCTGGCCCTGCAGATCGCAGAAGCCCTGGAAGCCGCGCACGAAAAGGGCATCATTCACCGGGATCTCAAGCCGGCAAATATCAAGGTGACGCCGGACGGCAAAGTGAAGGTGCTGGATTTCGGCTTGGCAAAAGCATTTGCCGGGGAACAGTCAGATCTGAACCTGTCGAACTCTCCTACATTAAGTCAGGCGGCTACCATACAGGGAGTCATCCTCGGCACTGCCGCATACATGTCCCCTGAGCAAGCCAAGGGAAAGACAGTCGATAAGCGCGCGGATATCTGGGCCTTTGGCGCGGTGCTTTTCGAGATGCTAACCGGGAAGCCGGCATTCCCCGGCGAAGAAATCAGCGAGATACTGGCCTCGGTCATCAAGGGCGATTCAAACCTGAATCTGCTGCCGCCGGATATCCATCCGAGAGTCCGCGAAGCACTCACGCGCTGCCTGCAAAAGGACCTCAGGAAGCGATATCAGGGCATTGGCGACGCGCGGTTTGAGTTGGAGCAAGTCATCGTCGATCCGGGCGCAGGTTCGGTTCAGCTAGTCGCAACGCCTGAACCTGGGAAAAAATTGCGCATGCTATTGCCCTGGATCGCTGCCGCAGCTGTCGTCACTGGGCTGATTGTATGGTACTTCAAGCCGTCGCCCTCACCCGAGCCGAAGCGAGTCGTACGATTTGAATACGAGCTGCCTGAAGGCCAGAAGCTCGGAGATCTCATAGAACGATCGCTTGCAGTATCGCCGGATGGCAGTCAGTTCGTCTACAAGACCGAGAACGGTCTCTATCTGCGCTCCATTGCCGACCTGAATGCCAGGCTCATTCCAGGAACAGGGGAAAATCCACAGAAGCCGTTTTTCTCGCCCGACGGCCAGTGGATCGGTTACGTTTCCGGAGCAGACGGGAAATTAAATAAGATCTCGGTCAACGGGGGCGCCCCTGTGCCCCTGACAAAGATTAGTTCAGTCGGTTTTTTAAACTGGGGCGCCGACCATACCATCTTGTATTCCGGCGGCAACTATCAAGATGTCATGAGGGTTTCCGACACCGGGGGCGATCCCGAGCTTCTCGCTAAAACAGAGAAAGCGAGTAGTGTGGCCCCCCAGATTCTGCCCGATGGGAAACACGTGATGTACACGAGCATACTCGAGCAGCCTTACAAGATTGTCCTGCAGTCGCTCGAATCGGGGAAGCGGAAAGACCTGCTCACAGGGGATTCTGCCTGGTATCTCCCGACCGGACATCTCGTTTACGCAGTAGACAACAATCTATTTGCCGTTCCGTTTGATCCTGTAAAGCTTGAGACCAAGGGTGGCTCCGTTCTCATGGTCGAAGGAGTTTTGCGGGCTGGAGGCGCCTCGCAACATGCTGTATCCGACTCCGGAACGCTGATTTATATGCCGGGAACAACAGCTCCTGTGATCAATCGGCGTGTTTTTGTGTGGGTGGATCGGCAGGGAAAAGAAGAGCCGTTGGAAGCCCCGCCTGATGCTTATTATGATTATTATAAAATATCGCCCGACGCCACGCGGGTGGCTCTAACCATTGGAGGCGCAAACTACGACATCTGGGTTTGGAACATGGTTCGTAAAACCATGACCAGGTTGACTTTTGATGTTGCCGCTGACGTTAGTCCGCTATGGTCTCCCGACGGCAAACAGATTATTTATGATTCCTCTCGCGAGGGGAGAGAGGGCGTTTACCGGCGGGCGGCAGACGGCGGCGGAAAGGTCGAGAAGATTGCTTCGGCGCCGGACCGGAATATCTGGCCCAAGTCGCTATCGAGCGATGGGAAGATTTTGTTCTTGGGCGGGTACGCCCTTGGTGGAGGTGAGGACATCGGAATGCTGTCGATGGAGGGGGACCGCGCGCCAAAATTGCTGTTGCAGGAAAGGTATAACGAAGGGGACCCTCAGATTTCACCCGATGGGAAATGGCTGGCATACAAATCCAATGAGTCGGGCAAGGGGGAAATCTACATTCGTCCGTTTCCGGATGTGGATGGCGCCGGCCGCTGGCAGGTTTCTGCAAGCGGCGGCGGAGATCCGCTGTGGTCGCCCACCGGCAAGGAGCTGTTTTACCGCGGTCCGGATGCAATCATGGCGGTCCCGGTGGAAACGAAACCGGCTCTCAAGCTTGGAATGCCCAAAAGCCTTTTCCCAAACAAATACGTCGGAGAATTTGACATCAGCCCTGACGGAAAGCGATTCCTGATGCTGAAGCAGGCCGCAGCAGATGAAAAATCCAAAGCCGAGGCTCCGCGCAAAATCGTCGTTGTCCTAAACTGGATAGAAGAGCTGAAGCAGAGGGTTAAGGCAAGTAAATAGTTCGGGATCGAAAAATATAAAAGCCGAAACCGATTCCGATACCGACTCCGACCCCGAGAAAGACGATAAAATGATTCAGTGCCCGAAATGCTCGACTCAGAATCCGCAGGAGAGCCGCTTCTGCAATTCCTGCGGGCAGCCGCTGAGTTCGCCCTCGCAGATGCCCACGATGGGAATCCCCGAAGCAGGATCTCCGGGGCCGGTGGAAACTCCCCATGTTGCACGGATAATCTCATCGGATTCAATCCCCGCGGGTGGGTTCACTCCCGGAACGATCCTTGCCGACCGCTACCGCATCATCGGGCTGCTTGGCCGGGGCGGTATGGGAGAAGTCTATCGTGCCGATGATCTGAAATTGGGACAGCCCGTTGCATTAAAGTTCCTGCCGCCTAAGCTCGCCGACGATCCTGTACGCCGCGAGCGCTTCTTCGCCGAGGTCAGAATTACCCGACAGTTATCCCACCCAAATATTTGCCGGGTATACGACATCAGCGAGATCGACGGACGCCACTTCCTCTCGATGGAATTCATCGACGGCGAAGACCTGGCATCGCTGCTCAAGCGTATCGGGCATCTGACCAACGAAAAGGCGCTGGACATCGCCCGTCAGCTTGCGGCGGGACTGGCAGCCGCGCACGAACGCGGCGTGCTGCACCGCGACCTCAAGCCGGCCAATATCATGCTCGACGGGCACGGGCGCGTGCGCATCACCGACTTCGGCCTTGCCATCGCGCAGGGAGACGAAGCGCAGGCAGCTGAGATCGCCGGGACTCCGGCCTACATGGCGCCGGAGCAGCTGGCGGGCAAAGGCGCCACGGTCCGCAGCGACATGTACTCGCTAGGCCTTGTGCTGTACGAGATCTACACCGGAAAGAAAGCATTCACGGCTGCCAACCTTGCCGAGTTGCGGCAGCAGAAGGAAACACACACTCCCCGGGCAATATCGGAACTGCGCGAAGGAATGGATCCGGTTGTAGAACGGCTTATCCGCCGTTGCATGGAGCGCGACCCGAATGCCCGTCCTGCCTCTGTGGCGCAGCTGGCGCTTGCGCTGCCGGGCGGCGATCCTCTCGCCGCAGCGCTCGCCGCAGGCGAGACTCCGTCTCCCGAAATGGTGGCGGCATCCGGATCGAAGGAAGGGCTTCGTCCCGCTGTGGCATGGGGATTAATCGCATTCGTTATTATTGGGACTCTGGCAATTCTTCGGATGAACGATCGCTTCACTCTTCTCGGCCGCGTCTCTTCCAGCAAGCCTCCGGATGCCCTGGTCGAACTCTCCCGGCGGTTGCTCAAGAAGGCGGGCTATGGAACCGATTTCGCGGACAGCGCTTACGGATTCATGGCCAACAGCGACCTCCTTCGATACAAGGAAGCGACGGATCAGGCACCCGGCCGCTGGAAAAATCTACGGGCGAGCGCACTCCTTTTCTGGTACAGGCAAAGTCCGCAGCGGCTGCGACCTAATTTTGAAGGTGAACGTACAGAACAAGCAGGCAGGCTTGGCCCGGGCAACCCTCCTTTGCAGCACCCCGGAGAGGCGCTTGTCACGCTGGACGCCGGGGGGCAGCTGGTTTCGTTTCGCGGAATACCTCCCGACAGGCCATATGTTGAGGGGAAGGCACAGGAAGCCCCGTGGACCGTTTTCTTCTCCGCGGCCGGCCTGGACTCTTCGAGGTGGAAACCGGCGGAACCTCCATCCGGGCCGCAGCCCTTTGCGGATGCCAGGACGGCTTGGGAGAGCTTGTTGAAAGACGCGCCGGATGCTCCTGTCCGGATCGAAGCCGCTGCGTGGCAGGGGATTCCGGTCGCTTTTCAGATTCTGGACAAATCGGCCCTTGCGATGCGCAAGGAACCGGTCCCGGCGAAAACAATTGATCGCGTGGGAAGCTTAGGTGCAGGCCTGCTTATAGTCCCCGCAATTCTGGGAGGACTGGTCCTCGCCCGGAGAAACATGAGGCTTGGCCGGGGGGACCGCCGCAACGCAAACCGGTTGGCTCTCATTGGCCTGGCCCTGGCTACCCTGGTATGGTTTCTCACGATCCCCCGGGCTTCTTTCGTTGTTTTGCTGCTTGCCCCGTACTTCGCCGGTATCCTATGGATTTTTTACATGGCAATTGAGCCTTTTGTGCGTCGCCGCTGGCCCCGCATTCTGGTTTCATGGACACGCCTATTTTCTGGTCAATGGCGGGATCCGCTGATCGCCCGGGATGCTCTCATCGCATGTGCATTCAGTGTTGCAGTCATGTTCATAAACAATTTTTTCCATCATTGGTTGCCGTCGTGGCTCGGCTACTCAGAACTCAAGGCTCCGGACTTCCCGCTGGCGACGTCGGAGAGCATTCTTGGAAGCCGGTTTTTTATGTCAACGCTATTCGATAGCATCATAGGCGCAGTATATGGCGGCATGCAGGTAATCTGCCTCCTTGTCATTGCCAGGGCGTTGCTGAGAAACCATAGGGCCGCTGTTGCCCTCTGCATCCTTGTCTGGGCTCTGGCAAACACGTATGGAAGCTACTGGTCTGTGGCGATAACTCTGGTTATGAGCGCGCTATGGTTTGGAGTGCTCATTCGTTTTGGACTTTTAGCCGTAACCCTCGGCTATTATGTCAACATGCTTGTCACTAGTTTTCCAACCACACTCAACGCGTCGGCATGGTATTCCGGCTACGGCTACGCCGCCCTCGCGATATTTGCAGCGATTGTTCTCTACGCCTTCCGCTATTCGCTCGGCAGCCGCCCGCTGCTCAGCGCCTCCCGCCTCGACGACTAGTGGCCTGTAACAATTGAATTGCTAGTGGCTGGGCCAATTCCTCCGGAGCGCTGAAGGCGCGAAGCAGCACAGCCCAGGGCGCAAGCCGGGTAATAGAAGTGCGAAAAAAGCCCTGAAAGGGCGGTGCAGGTTTTCTGCATCGCCCTTTCAGGGCTTGGCCACTTCCCATTTTGCCCCAGGGTTCCAGAGCCCGCTTTCGCGGTCTCCTCCACCCCGGGCTGTGCTGCTTCGCGCTTTCAGCGCTGGAACAATCTATAGTTCCGGTAGCGTTTAAATTGTTACAGGTCACTAGCCCGCTTTTCTCACAAGGTTTCGTCGCGAGGCGGCGTAGACGGGCATGGATACGCCGCTTCGTTAATCGGCGCGCGAAGGGAGGATTCCGCAGGCATACCTGCAGCGAAGCTGCAGGCCTCGACCAGTACATCGAGGGATCCGACCGAGCGCGCCCAAATTTTGCTTTGCAAAATTTGGAACCGCCGTAGACATGCCCGGATCCGCAGCAACAGCAGAAAGCTGGTGAGAAATGCGGACTAGCCTGGCGCAGGCCACCAGTGGATTATGCAGCTTCGCGTTTGCGCTCGTTTTGGATCACGATGGTTGGATGAGAATTCGGCGGAGGGACAGGCAGATTCATATCCTGGAGCATACGCTCAAAATCCTGCATCCCCCACCGGGCTTTATATAAGCAGTCTTCGAGCAAGGATCTCTCAAGCCACTTCCAGGACGGCTTGGGGATTTCTGGCCGCGATCCGCAGCAGTGTACGTGCGGCGCCTGAAGGAAACCGCCGCCCCTGCTCCCATTCCTGCAATGTGCGCACCGATACGCCCAGCAATGCCGCAAATCTGGCCTGAGAAAGGCCTGTCTGCCGACGAATGGCGGATATGGACGGGACATTGATTACACGGCCGTGCTTCCCACGTTTGATTTCCTTGATTCCCTCGAGGATCTCTTTCCCTATGTCGCGTTTGACCCTAGTCATCGATTTCTTCCTTAATTCGATGAAGAATATGCGACGGGATGCTTTCAATAACATTCTTCGTGTACACCGTAAGCATCCAAATCTCCGCTTCCCTCGCCTTCACATAATAGATAACCCGTATACCGCCGCGCTTTCCTCGGCCCGCCAACCGCCAACGAACCTTTCTAACGCCGCCTGAGCCGGGGATCAGATTTCCTAAAGCAGGATTTCTGATTAGGGCTTGCTGAAGCTCTGCATATTCTTCATCTGAGAGATACTCACCTATGAGTTTTGTAAACAGCCTCGTTTCAATGAAACTGTACATGCAAACATTATACGTCAATGCCGTATCACGTCAAGCATGGGCCTCTGCAATGATGATCCCTGAGAATTCCTGGGATGACACAATTGGTCCGGCTCTATAGTCCCGGCAGACAAACGCGCCGTGCTTCTTGCTGAGGATGACATTCGCCGAGGAGTATTTGGGGCAATGGATTTCAGCCGGCATGATTTGCCCGGCCCGGATTATTCATGAAGGTTTCGTCGCGAGGCGGCGTAGACGGGCATGGATACGCCGCTTCGCTAACCGGCGCGCGAAGGGAGGATTCCGCAGGCGTACCCACAGCGAAGCTGCAGGCCTCGACCAGTACGTCGAGGAATCCG
>JAEAME010001858.1_pt1 | contig 13475 bp, 9 predicted proteins | sample 8958731 | NCBI WGS metagenome assembly JAEAME01 (sample SAMN16933194, study PRJNA681113) | bioreactor sludge metagenome | isolation source: anerobic bioreactor sludge (Control) | place: India:Bengaluru | collected 2018-10-24 | reverse complement strand
AGAGATCACTGGGTCGCAGCCATGGGCTTCAGCGAGCAGCAGCGCCGCATCGATACTCGTCCCCCTGCACGGCAGCACCTCGTAGGCTAGGCCCAGGTCCTGAAGTCTCGCAGCTCCCGGGCACCGACCCTCCGGGGTGGCATGAGCTACGAGAGTGGCACCCGACCGCAGCGCCTCGTCCGAGACCGAGTCCATGTCTCCCACGATCACACCCGGCCGCCAGCCAGCCGCGATAGCCGCATCGGCGGCGCCGTCCACTCCGATCAGCCCCACGCCGGCACACTCTCCTAACCTACGGAGCACCCACGAGAAGTCCTCCATATAGCCAGGTCCACGCGCCACGACCACACACGCCTGGCCTCGAGGCACGAGGTTGCATCCCTGCAGAGGGCACTCCCAGCTCAGCAGGTCCAGTTCGCCGGAAGCGCGGAGCAAGGTGTTCCGTGCGAAGTCGGCGAGTGTGTCGGGCAGTCCCTGTCGAGCTTTGTCCACGATGCTATCCAGTTCCGGGGGCGTCAGACGGCGCCCTCGCCCAACGAGGTCGCCCCCACGGAGAACGTCCCCGCGGACAATACGCACCCTCTCGCCCTCGCGAATCTGATCCCAGAAGCTCGGGCCAAGCCGGTCTACCAGACCGATACCGGCGCCGAGCAGCAGCGCCGGCCCGCGGTTGGGAATGCGGCCGGTCGCGGCGTCGTGCGTGTCCAGAACCGCCACCACGCCACGCTCCGCCAACTCCTGTGCGGCTAGGCCATCGAGGTCAGGGTGAGCGATGAGGGCGACGTCGCCGGGGCTGAGGCGATGCACGAGTTCCTTCGTGCGGACCCCACGGCGGACAGGACCCTCCAGAGGGCGAGCCGATGGCTCGACCACAGACACACCTCCACACGCATCAGTCGCCACGGGCCTTCGCGCCCTCTCGTGCCAGAACCTCCGCATGGTCCAGGGCTGCCCCGTCATCCGGCGCCCCTCCTAGCATACGCGCTAGCTCGGCCACCCGCTCCTCCGACGTCACCGGCCGCACCCGGATCACGGCAGCCCCTGCACGATTGGCTTTGCTCACCGCGACATGGTGGTGCGCCAAGGATGCAATCTGCGCGGAGTGGGTGACACAGAGGACCTGCGTTGACTCGCTCCGCTGTGCCAGGGACAGAAGCTCGCGCCCGACTTGGACGCTTGTCGTTCCTCCAATGCCAGCGTCGATCTCATCGAAAACGAGGGTGGGGATCTCGTCATCGAGAGCCGACTCGGCCTTCAGGGCGAGCATCGTGCGCGAGATCTCGCCGCCCGAGGCGATCTTGGCCAGTGGAAGAGGGGGCTGCCCGGGGTTCGTGCGCATCAGGAACTGCACCCGGTCCGCCCCTCGGCGGGTGTAGGCCTCGACCTCCGCTGCGACCTCGTGCTCGACCTCCAGCCGCCCCTCCGGAATCCCCAGCTTGCTGAGGCGCGTCGACACACGCCTAGCCAGCCGCTCCCCCGCCGCCCGGCGCAGCTTGGTGAGGGCCTCGGCTGCCCTGGTCAGCTCACGGGAGAGCTCCTCTAGCCGCTTCGTAAGCCGCTCGATGGCCGCGTCCGCGTTCTCCATCGCGTCGATCTCGGCGGCGACTCCGTCTCGATAGGCGAGAACCTCGTCGATGTCATCGCCGTACTTGCGCTGCAAGTCATGTATCAGGGCGAGCCGGCTCTCGACAACCTCCAGCCGCCCCTCATCGAACTCTACCTCGCTGGCGTACTCCCGGAGGGATCGGGCCGCCTCATCCACGGTGATGAGCGCCCCGTTCACGTCTGCGGCGAGGGGCCCGAGTTCCGGATCGAGCCGTGCCAACTCCTCCAACGCGGAGGCTGCCACGGCTATTAGCTCGCGGGCCGATTCCTCAGCCTCGTCGCCCGCCAGTGCCCGGCTCGCCTCTCCAGCCCGCGCTGCCAGGGTCTCCGCATTCGCCAGCCGCCGCCGCTCCGAAGCAAGACCCTGGTCCTCCCCAAGCGTCAATCCAGCGCGGTCGATCTCCTCCAGCTGGTAGCGCAGTAGGTCCTCGCGCCGGCGGCTTTCGCGGTCGTCGCGCCTGAGTCCATCGAGCGACTCTATGACCTGAACCCGCTCGTCGAACAACACACGGTACGCGTCCAGTGCCCGCATCAGGGCCTCGCCACCGAATGCGTCGATGAACCGGAGGTGCGACCGTGGACGCAGAAGCGACTGGTGGTCATGCTGGCCGTGGAAATCCACGAGGAGCTCGCCGAGGCTGCGCAGCATGGTGGCCGTGGCGGGATGGCCGTTGATGCGGCAACTCCCGCCTCCCCTGCCAACCCGGCGCGCTAGGATGAGGTGCTCGTCATCCAGCGGGATGCCAAACTCCTCGAGTGCCGCCGCCACGGGCCCTTCACGATCCACACTGAACTCCGCAGTGACGGAGGCGCCATCCTCGCGGGCGAGGTCCGCCCGCGCGCCCAGGGCTACCTGCAGGGCGCCGATGAGGATCGACTTGCCGGCCCCTGTCTCCCCGGTGAGCACGGCGAAACCTGGCCCAAACTCCACGGAGAGTGAGTCAACGAGGGCGTAGTTCTCGATGTAGAGCGACGCGAGCACCCATTGGCCTCCCGGGACCGACTAGATCGCCGCACCCCACCGGAGCTTCTGGCGCAACCTGTCGACGAAGGTGTCAACGCCGAGACTGCACAGGCGTGCCCGATGCTCTCCCCTGCGAACCGTGAGGGTGCAGCCGCCCCCGAGGGTTCCTATCGTGTGGCCGTCCGCGGTCACGGTCGCCCCAGCCTCCATGGCGAAGTAGCCACCGACGAGACGCACCGTGATCGTGCGGTCTGGCCCGACGACCAGCGGACGGATGTTGAGTGTGTGGAGCGCAATCGGCGTCAGGATGATGCATTCGACAGCGGGGTGAACTACCGGTCCACCGCCAGCCAGTGAGTAGGCCGTCGAACCTGTGGGTGTCGCGATCACTAGCCCGTCGCCGCGGTAGTTGCCCACACGGATGCCATCTACGGCCACCTCACACTCGAGCAGCCCACCCACCATGCCTCGGTGGATGGCAATGTCGTTGAGCGCGTCCATCGACGTCGGACCCTCGCCGCCGCTTTCCGACGCTTCCTCGAAGACGGCCGAGATCATCAGCCGCTCATCGACCTCGTAGTCACCCGCGATGAGCCGATCCATCTGCTCGTGGAGCAAGGCGATGTTCGTCTCGGTCAGGAAGCCACACCCACCCATGTAGACGCCCAGCATCGGCGTCCCCAGTGGCGCCGCCCGGCTGGCGCAGCGAAGCAGAGAGCCATCGCCACCGAGGACCAGGATCAGGTCTGAGTCGACGACCTCGTCCTCGCAGACGGCGTCGACCGGGCCTCCAATGGCCTCGGCGGTCTCGACGTCTGTGCGGACGGCCACGCCTTTCGCGACCAATGCCTCCACCACGTCCCGAGCTGACTTATCCGCCGACCGCTTGTGCAGGGCCACGACCAGGCCGACAGTGCTGACGGGCTTGCCGCTAACCATCACCCTCGCCCCTCAGCCGATCCAGGTTGGCGGCCGCCTCGACCAGGTCCGGGTTCAGCCGAACCGCCAGAGCGTAGGCGGCCAAGGCCTCATCCATGCGCCCATCGAGTTCGTACGCTGCCCCAAGGTTGTTCGTGGCCGCGGCGTCCTCCGGTGACATCTCCGCGGCTCGCTCCAGAATGGGCGCCGCTTGGCCGTGGTCGCCGACCCGCAGCGCCAGCACCCCCAACGCATGGAGCAAGGCGCCGTCGTCGGGCAGCCAGCCGTAGACGGTGCCGATCAGCGCCGGCGTCGGTCTATACTCGGGGAACCGCACTCCCTGTAGCAGAACGTACCGAGCCGTGGTCAGGTCCTGGCTACCCGCGAGCAACTCCGCCTCGAAAGTCGCAAGCGCGGCCCGCACGCCGCTGCCGCCCTGGGCGATGCGCTTCGCCAGCGACTGCTCCGGATCGAGGGCAAGGGCTTGCTGCGCCCAATCACTTGCTGCGGCGCCGTCACCAGCGCGCATCGACAGCCACCCAAGGGTCGCCAGCGCGGGTGCACGGCTCTGCGGCCACCACCGACGCTCGAAGTCGTCATGGGCAACCAGAGCCATCAGGACGCCCTGCAAGCTCTCCCATCGCTGCTCCTGCCGGAGGCCCTCAGCGAGCGTCGCGAGACCCGATGCGGTGAGGTTCTCCCTGACTCCCGGCTGCTCTAGATGCGCCACGGCGTCCATCGACGCGCCAGACGCCAACAATGCCGCCGCGAAGGCCTCTACTTGCGCCACCGTCGGCTGCGCGATGGAACCCATCTGCGCCATGCCGGTGCGCGCATCGCCCGCGCGCAGATGCAGCCGTGACGCGATAGCCACTGTCTCGGGATCGGCCGGATTTGGCTCCAGTGCCAACAGGGCCTCCGCGAGCGCCGCTTCGTACTGCCCCCGCCGCTCCAGTGCCAAGGCCATCCCGCGATGAACCGACGCCGTCGCGAGACCCGCATCGAGTCGCTCGCGCCACAGGGCCTCCGCCTCGTCCAGCCGGCCCTGCCCGAGCAGCACCGCAGCTAGGTTCGCCCGTGTCACGTCGCTATCAGGCGCCAGGTCCAGCGCGGCCCTCAGCTCCGTAATCGCCGCCTCGGGGCTGCCCAACTGATGCCACACCAGCCCGAGGTTCGCGTGCGCGTCTGCGCTATCAGGGGACAGTTGGATCACGGCACTTAGGACGGGCAGAGCCTCCCGGTAGGCGCCCAGGCGCAGGAGCGCGGCGGAATGCCATAGCCCATACTCCGGAACCGCTGGGGCCGCCTCCCGGCAAGCCGAGAAACGCTCCACAGCCGCCGCGTACTGCCCCGCCCCGTAGGCCTCCGTGCCCTGCCGAAAAGCCTCGGGCACGTCCACCTGAGCTGACGCGCCGGCCGCTGAAAGCACCGCCCAGAGCACCAGAACCCAGGGCCTACTTCCTCTGTTGTTATGAGCGCCGCATATTCCCATGATGCGAATCATACTCCGTGGGTAAAATGAACTCGTGGGTGCCGTTCGGCACGTGCCTGGACCCCCAGGCGATCCCGACGTGAGGATTGTCCTCCGCCCAGCAGGAGACCTGCCTGTGCCACCCGCTTAGGGAGCACACGAAAGGACAGCGCGTGGCCCCAGCAAGGCCGAGAACTCGAACAGCACGGCAGGGAGCCGGTGTGCGCTCTGTCGTTGTGCCTGTGCTCATGGTAGCGTCCAGCCTCGCCGTCATCGTTGCCGCGAGCGGCTTCTACCTTGTCGCTGGATACAAGAGCGAGCGCGTCACACGCGGCGTCAGCGTCCGCGACATCGACCTGAGCGGCATGACCGCCGAGGAGGCCCGCGCCGCGTTGGGGCCCACGCTGAACCAACTCACCAGCGAGCCCATTGCCCTCACCCACGGCGAGGACACGTGGGAGGTCACTCGGGGCGAGCTGGGCCTTGTCATCGATGTGGATGGCACTATCGCCGCTGCCATGGCCGTTGGCCACAGCGGCGGTGTGATCGATGCCTGGCGGACACGTCGAGCCGCCGCCTCCGACGGTGTTCAGGTCCCCGTCGCGACCATCATCCGGGAACCGGCCCTGGTTGGCGCTCTGGGCCGCTTGGCCGGTGATCTGCAGCGCAAAGCCGAGCCGGCGCGTGTCGACTACGATCGCTCCACGGGCATGATCAGCGTCCGGCGCGACGTCGTCGGCCGCGTGCTCGACACTGCGGCCACCCGCGAGCTGGTCCTCCAGTCCGTGGATGATCCCGGCACGGTGTCCATCCCCCTCGCCGTCACCGAGTCCTACGCCGAGCCTCGCTACGACGATCTGAAACACATCAATGCCGTGCTGGGTTCCTTCTCAACCAACTACAACATGGGCGACTCGAACCGCTCCCACAACATAGCCCTAGCGGCTCAGGCCCTGGATCAGGCCGTGATCGAGGCAGGAGCGACCCTCTCGTACAATCAGCGAGTGGGAGAGCGCACGACCGCGCGTGGGTACAAGATGGCCCACGTGTATGAGGAGGGCGAGGTTCGGGACGGGATTGGCGGCGGCATCTGCCAGGTGTCGTCGACCCTCTTCAACACCGCCTTGGTCGCGGGTCTCGAGATCGTCACCCGGCACCCTCACATGATGCCCGTGAGCTACCTCGAGACGGGCCGCGACGCCACCGTAGACTGGGGAAGCGGCATAGATCTCGTCATCCGCAACAACAGCTCGAAGTCCGTCATCCTGCGCTCCTTCGGCGGCGGTGGGACCATGTCGTGCCTCTTCCTGGGGTCGGCGGACGACAAGCCGGAGAAGGTCGAGATTGTCCGCAGCAACGTGACGGCCTCCGACTACTCAGTCATCGAGCAGGTTGACTCCAGTCTCGAGCCCGGCGCTCGAGTCGTCGACCAGGAGGGGCGCCGAGGCTTCACCGCCACCGTGCACCGGATCATCAAGCGGCGTGGCCAGGAGGAGAAGCGGGAGCTCGTGTCCAACGACCGGCACTCCAAGCGCAACGCCATCGTTCGAGTCGGCCCCCCACTGCCTGAGGCACCGCCACCAGCCCCTGAGGAGCCTGCGGCCGAGCCTGCCCCTGAGCCTGCAACCGAAGAAGAGATCTCAGGTTAGCGCCGCTACGGCGCCTCGATGCCGCGGACAGGGAGGAACCGTCCGGAAGCCGTGGCGATTACCGCTCCATCCTCCGCCGTGGCCGTAGCCTCCCCCTCGATGAGGCGCGACCGCTGTCGGATGATCCGCGCCCTGAACTCCGCTCTTGATCCGACCCTTAGCGGCATGAGGTATCGGACCGTCAGCTCCGCTGTAGCGAAGGGCAGGCCACGGTCCCAGAGCATGCGGGCCATAACCTCATCGAGCACGGTGGCGACGAGCCCACCATGCACGATGCCGTCGTACCCCTGATGCCGCTCATCCGGCCTGAACTCAGTGACGTACTCCTCGCCCTCCGGCCGGAACTCCAGTCGCAGGCCGATGGGGTTCTTGGGCCCGCACGCGAAGCAGCGGCCCGTTGTCTCTTCCAACACGTCAACGCCCTCCCAGCTAGCGTTGGGCAGTTCCCGCGCCTACGGGGACGCGAAGAACCGGATCAGATGCTGCGTGACCCGGTCTAGAGACTGGCGCACAACCGGACACTCCGGCACGGACTTGATGAATGCCTGGCCGTATGCCTTCCGCGCGATCCGTGGGTCCAACACGACGACAGCGCCGCGATCCGATCTTGTGCGGATGAGCCGCCCGAAGACCTGGCGGAACGTGATCACCGCCTGCGGAATGTAGTAGTCCTCCCTGGGGTCCCCGCCACGCTCGCTGACCCGCTCGCGACGCGCCTCCACCAGGGGATCCGTGGGCACGGCGAAGGGGAGCCGGGTCAAGACGACGCAAGATAGCGACTCGCCGGGAATGTCCACGCCCTCGAAGAAGCTGCGCGTCGCGAACAAGACCGAGTGGGTGTCCTCCGCGAACCTCAGCCCCGCCAACGCTGGACTCAGCTCCGTCAACTGGCTGTAGACCGTGAACCCGAGGCTCTGAATCTCCGCGCGACGGGCCTGCCACACTTCCTCCAAGTGGGAGCGCGACGTGAACAGCACGAGAGCCCTGCCCCGGCTGGCCTGGACCACCTCGACGATGGCCGCGCCCATTCGGCTGACCCAACCCGCATCAGTCGGATCGGGTATGTCCGTCGGTACGCACAGACACGCCTGCGTCGCGAAGTCGAACTCCGACGCGTACGATGCCGTGATGAGGCGCGACGAGAGCGCACCCAGGCCGAGCCGATCCTCGAAGTAGCCCATGTCCCCAGCCACGCTCAGGGTGGCCGAGGTCAGCACGACAGTTGCCAGGCGGTTGAAGACGGTCTTGGCGAGGGTCTGCCCGACCTCTGTTGGAGCGGCCCGCAGAACTGTCGATGACCGTGTGCGTTCCACGTAGAACACTCGATCAGGGTCTTCGAGAGCGACGATCTCTTCCGCCCCCTCGGCGAACCTGAGGACCTCCTCCGCTGCGGACGAGAGGGTGAACAGCGACGTCCCGACGCTTACGGCCTCAGCGCCGCTATCATCCGGCTCATCGGCCTCGCCGAGCTCCGCCGCCAATGCCTTCAGGCTCACGGCAAGTGAGCGCAGCTCGACGCACGCGGCCTCGACAGCCTCCGAGACCGCCTCGTACAACGGGTGGCCTAGGAGATCAGCCCGCAGCCGTGTGCGCCCGGGACCGTCGTGGGCCAACCCCTGTGCCAGGGTGTCCAGCAGCGTCCCGAGGCTCGAACTCGACGAGAGCAAGCGGTTACAGGTTGCGCACATGCCATCAACCAGCGCCAGCGCCGCTCCCTGCGGTCTGGCGAACGTGGTCAATGCCGCCCGCGCCGCGGCGAGGGTCCCCCCCTCGGTTCCGGGGTTCCACAGGCTGAGAACGAGGCGCTCGAGTAGCTCGCCTGAGATCTCCAGGGTGTAGTGCTCCGTAGCCGCGTTCTCGAGCGTGTGGGCCTCGTCGAAGACCACCCGGTGGACGTCGGGGATGATCTCCGCCTCGCTACCTGCGAACCAGAGCGCGTGGTTGACGATGAGCAGGTCCGACTTCCCGGCACGGTTACGGAGACGGGTCAGCGCGCAGCCCTTCCGCATGGGGCACAGGGTTCCCGTGCACGTGTCGCTGTTGGCGGCAAGGGACGCAAGGAACTCCGCCGTGCTTCCGTCCGCGTCGCTCCGGAACTCCGCAAGATCGAGGGCCTCTGACCGCAGGGCCCACGAGAGGACGGGCAGCAGCCTCAGACGATCCTCAGCAAGCAGGGAGTCTCTGACCCCTTCATAGGCCTCCACCAGCTTCCGGATGCAGAGGTAGTTGCTCCGGCCCTTCATGACCGTCACCGCCAGCTCCAGGTTCAGGGCACGACGGACGAGTGGGACGTCATGATCGATGAGCTGATCTTGGAGGGTTCGTGTGGCCGTAGAGACGAGCCCCCGCTCGCCCGTAGCTGCTACATGGAGCGCCAGCGGCACCAGGTACGCCTGAGACTTGCCTATGCCCGTCCCTGCCTCGGCGAGCAGGATCTCCCCGCGGCTAATCGCCGCAGCCACGGCCGTGGCCATCTCCCTCTGGCGCGGACGCGATTCATACCCGGGCATCGCTTGTGCGATGGCGCCATCAGGACCGAGCGCTCTCTCCACTTCGTCCGCGCCGGACCGGACCCCCTCGACGGGACCACAGGGAGGACGCGGCTTGGGCGCGCTGTTCAGGGCGGCTTCCACTGTCGCCGGCGCCCATATGGCCCGCAGCCGGGCGATAGCTGTCTCCAGGATGGCCGCGAAGATAGGGACCTGCGGCCACTCGAGCAGCTCCCGTCGGGCGCGACACTCCGCAAGCAGAGCGAGGGGGGTCTGCGAGGCGAGCGCATGGCGTAGCTCCGGCAGCGCCCTTAGGACCGCCTCGGCCCTTGATGCGGGGCTACGCAATGGACCTGGTTCGACACTGGCACAACGGCAGATGGCGGCCGGTTCCACCGGGCCCGCCATCGCCCATGCGGCAGCGAAAGCCGAGGTAATATCCGCGAGCTTCAGGGGCTTGCCCGACTGGGCAATCCACTGACGTATCCGCGCGGACACAACGGACGGAATCCCCAGCCCGAGGAGCCACCCCTCCTCGTCGATCGGCCCGAACAGCTGGGCCATCGCCTCGTCCCAGGAAAGGCCCTCCCGCAGTTCTCGCGAGGTTAGGAGCATATCCGTAGCGATGTGCTTCGGCACGGGGCCAACGGGCCGAAGCACCACCTCGCGGGAGTCCCAATCTCCCGCGAGGCCGAGGGCTAAGGCTTCTGGACCCCGCTCAAGGAAGTAGCCACAGAGTACCCACTCGCTCATAGGAGCGCCGTTCGGCTGAGAGGCGCTCCTGTCCTGCCCGCTGGCTCGCCGTGGCGACCGCCTGAGGCTCCGGTCCTACACTTCCTCGGCCTCAGCCGTCTGCTCAAGGGAATCCAGGAGTCCTGAGAGGTGGTCGATGACCGTGTCCAGGTCCCAGCCATCTGGCTTGAGGCTCTCCTCGTCGATCCCTTCCGCGACATCCTGTCCATCTATCATCATGACGTACTTGGCTTTCACCAGCGTCAGGTGCTCTTTGCCGCCGCCGCGGGTCTTGAAGCTCTCCTTGTTCAGCGTGCCCACGATCAGCAGGCGCGAGCCCTCCTGCACGTGGTCGCCACACCAGTGGGCGAGATCGCCCCACGCGTCGATCAGGAACAGGTCGGAGACTGGTTCGCCATCAGGCTTGAGGAATGGTCGATCGACCTGGAATGAGAACTCTGCCTTGGTTTGGTCTGAGGCCTTGCGTCGGAGTTGAGCCGGCTTGGTCGAGACTCCTGTCAGCAACACGAAGTTGGCATCCGCCACCTGCGCTACGCCACCTCTCGAAGGTCCTTCTAGGCACATCATGCCCTAATGAGTCTGCAAGTTGCTTTATAGTGTTACAGAACGCTTCCCTGTAACACAGCCTATCTGGTTCGGACCAAAAAGGAGGGGTTCGCGGAGGTCCCTCGTATGAAGGCGACACTCCTCCCCACGGCGCCACCATCCCTACCGCGTCTGCTGGGTGTACGGGCCGGAGCAACGTACATTATGAGTAACCCTTTGACCGATGATCTAAACCCCCAACAACGGGAGGCCGTAACCCATGGTGACGGCCCACTGCTGATATTCGCGGGGGCGGGCACCGGCAAGACCCGTGTCCTCACCCGTCGAATCGCCCACCTCATGCGTGAACGCGGTGTCGACCCGTGGGCCATCCTGGCCGTGACCTTCACCAACAAGGCGGCCGGTGAGATGCGGGAGCGCGTGGAGGATCTGGCCGGTCGAGCCAGTCGCGGGATGTGGATCGGCACCTTCCACGCCATGTGCGTTCGCCTCCTCCGCGCCGAGGGCGAACGGCTTGGCATTCCGCGTGACTTCTCGATCTATGACACGGGCGACCAGGAGTCGCTCATGAAGCGCGTTGCCGAGTCTCTCCTCCTCGGCGACCAAGACCCCTCGTTCAAGCCCCGGGCCCTTCTCTCCGAGGTCTCCCGAGCCAAGAACGAGCTCCTGAGCCCCCGCGACTACGAGAAGACTGCCGCCGACTATCGGGAGCGCTCCACCGCCTTGGCGTATGTGAACTACCAACGGATGCTCGCCGAAGCTCATGCCCTGGACTTCGATGATCTCATCATGCGCGCCGTGGAGCTATTTCGCGGCCATGAGGATGTACTTGCGAAGTACCGGGAGCGTTTCCGGTGCATCCTGGTTGACGAGTACCAGGACATCAACTTCGCCCAGTACACGCTTGTGAAGCGACTCGCAGAAGGCCACCGCAACATCACGGTCGTGGGCGATGACGACCAGTCCATCTATCGCTGGCGCGGCGCCGATGTCCGCCTGATGCTCCAGTTCGAGAAGGACTTCCCTGGCGCTAAGGTTGTGAAGCTGGAGCAGAACTACCGCTCCACCCAGACCATTCTCGACGCGGCGTACCGGGTGATCCGGCACAACCCGCACCGCAGTGAGAAGCGCCTGTTCTCTGACCTTGGCGCCGGTGAAGCCATATGCGTCTACCACGCCCTCTCCGACCGTGAGGAGGCTTCGTGGGTAGCTAACCGCATCCTGACCGCCCGGAGTCAGGGGGAGTCACTCGGCTCCTTCGCGGTCCTCTTCCGCACGAATGCCCAGTCCCGCGTGTTCGAGGAGGCCTTCTCCGACGAAGGGATCCAGTACCAGCTCGTAGGTGGGCTGCGCTTCTACGAGAGGCGGGAGATTCGCGACATCCTCGCCTACCTCCGAGTCGTCTTCAATCCCTATGACAGCGTCTCGCTGCTCCGCGTGATCAACACGCCCACGCGCGGCATCGGCGCCCGCGCCATCGAGCGCCTCAGTGGCCTCGCCCAAGCGAGTGACCTGCCCCTCCTCGCGGTCGCGCTGCAGGCCGAGCAACATGCCGACGAGTTGGGCCGGAGCACTGCCGCGGTATGCCGCTTCGGGGCGATCATGCAGGGACTGATCGACCTTGCCGCTGAAGCGCCAACCGAGACCATCATCCGCGAGGTTCTGACCCGAAGCGGCTATGAGGACTCCCTCAAGGCGGAGCGTTCCGCCGAGGCCGAGGGGCGGCTCGAGAACGTGCGAGAGCTCATAGACGCGGCTGCCACCTTCGCCGAACGGTCAGAGGACGGCTCCCTCGCGGGCTTCCTCGAACACGTCTCGCTCGTGTCCGATGTCGATGCCATGAAGGACCAAGGCCAACTCGTGACCCTGATGACTCTGCATGCCGCGAAGGGGCTGGAGTTTCCCAGCGTGTTCCTGGTCGGCCTTGAGGAGGGGCTCTTCCCTCACGGTCGATCCGCGACCGACCCGCTGGCCGTAGAGGAGGAGCGACGCCTCTGCTATGTGGGTATGACTCGGGCCCAGCGGAAGCTCGCTCTCTCCCACGCGGCTGAGCGGATGCAGTTCGGCGAGATGCAGCGCAACTACCCAAGCCGGTTCCTGAACGAGATCCCCTCGGAGCTCGTGGCTGAGGAGGGAGGTACGCTCTCCATCGGCGGCAGTGTCGAGGCGGAACTGAGCGCCATGCGGAAGCGAATGGGCGGGCAGCTGGGGCTCGACCTGACCGATACCCTGAGCCGGCACCCCAGAACCGCCGCCCCGCCCGCCCAGCGTGCCGCCAGCCCGGCCCCAGCCCGGCCTGCGACAGGCGGGGGCGCCTCCTTCAAGCAAGGGGATCGCGTACGGCATGCGAAGTTCGGCAAGGGCATGGTCGTGTCCGTTACCGCTGATGGCACGGCCACCGTGGCCTTCGAGGGCTCCGGCGTGAAGAGGCTGTCCCTCGCGCACGCGAAACTTGAGAGGCTCTAGGAGGCGCGACGTGGGCCGCGGGGAGCCGGGCGCATACGTGCTCCTGGTCCGGCTCGCAGAGCCCTGGGCTGGCACAGTGGGGCGCCTGGGGCTCGTCGATCTGCCGGCAGGGACGGTGGCATACGTCGGCTCGGCCATGGGCGGCCTGGACGCTCGGGTGGCCCGGCACCTGAGGCGCGAGAAGCCACTGAGATGGCACATCGATGCCTTGACCGCGACCTGCGCTCCCCTGGGGGCGGTTGCTCTAACCAGTCAGGCCCGCATAGAGTGTCGCTTGGCAGCGGCGATGGCACGCGCAGGCTGGCTCCTGGGGCCGCATGGGTTCGGTTGCAGCGATTGCCGATGTGTCACTCACCTGTTCCTGGGAGGGGAGGATCGTGACCTCCAAGGCATCAGAGACGGGCTCCCGATCCGCTGGCGCGAGCGTGCCCGGATCATCACGCCCTGATACGCTCCCACTCTTCCACCTCGGTCCCGCCGCTCGGCCCGCCCTGGTGGCGCTCCTCATCTCGGAAACGCTGCTAGGCCGCCCAGTACCGTGGCTAGCGGCCGCTCTGACCGCTCTGGTCGTCACTACGGTCCTCTGGCACGCGATCCACCAAGCCTGCCTGGGC
>JAEAME010001857.1_pt1 | contig 13480 bp, 12 predicted proteins | sample 8958731 | NCBI WGS metagenome assembly JAEAME01 (sample SAMN16933194, study PRJNA681113) | bioreactor sludge metagenome | isolation source: anerobic bioreactor sludge (Control) | place: India:Bengaluru | collected 2018-10-24 | reverse complement strand
AGGTCTTTACGAAGCAATGTGTGAAGCAAAGCAAAAAGGTATGATCAGATTTATAGGTATATCAAATCACAGATTAAAGGTTGCAAATGAAGCGGTCGAATCAGGACTGTACAGTACACTTCAGTTCCCATTCAGTTATTTGGCTCAAGAAAGTGAAGTAAAGCTTGTAAAAAAATGTACGGACGCAGGTATGGGCTTTATTGCAATGAAAGCAATGTCGGGCGGACTTATTACAAATTCCGCAGCCGCTTTTAGTTATATATCCCTATATGACATATTGCCTATATGGGGAATACAAAGAGAAAAGGAACTTGATGAATTTGTAAGTTATGCGGACAACCCTCCTATTTTTGAGGATTATGTCGAATATATAAATAGGGACAGGCTTGAACTGTCAGGGGAGTTCTGCAGGGGTTGCGGATACTGTATGCCTTGTCCGAAAGGAATAGAAATTCCCACCTCCGCAAGAATGTCACTTATGTTAAGACGTGCTCCTTTAAGTGTTTACCTAAATGATTTCTGGAAAGAGAAAATGAAGAAAATTGACGATTGTATTAACTGTAACCACTGTAAGAATAATTGTCCGTACGGTTTAGATACACCTAGATTGTTAAAAGATAATTACGAGGATTATAAACGGTATATATAATATAAAGGAAAGAGGATTTTATGGTTTTTTCGAGCTTGTTTTTTGTGTATTTATTTTTACCCGCCTGTTTACTGCTTTATTTCATTACACCCGATATAAGGTTAAGAAACGGTACACTTCTTTTGTTTTCACTGGTGTTTTACTCCTGGGGAGAACCAAAACTTATTATACTTCTGCTTATTACTTCATTTATATGCTATTTGTCGGGATATTTGATTCATTTGGCAAGTACACCGCTTAAAAGACGCCTGTACCTTATTGCCGGTGTAGCACTTACACTGTCATTCCTTGCGTATTTTAAATATTGGGGTTTTCTGCTAAACAATATAAACTATATATTCAGGTCAAATTTGCCGTATAAAGAAATAGTACTCCCTCTGGGTATATCTTTTTATACATTCCAAGCCCTTACTTATGTTATCGATATGTATCGCAATGAAGTAAATGTACAGAAATCATATTTTAAATTTTTGCTTTATATATCTCTTTTCCCCCAGCTTGTGGCAGGACCGATAGTGAGATATTCAGATATTGCTGAGCAGATTGATAAAAGATCTGTTTCGGTTAATCAGTTTACAAAAGGGATAATACGGTTTATAACGGGTTTGGGCAAGAAAGTAATTATAGCAAACACATTGGGTAAACTCAGTTCACGGCTTATAGAAGGCAAGGAACTTGAAGGAGCAAGTGTATTGGGTGCATGGGTAGGAATATTTGCTTTCGCTCTTCAGATATATTATGACTTTTCCGCATATTCGGATATGGCAATTGGGCTGGGAAACATGTTCGGTTTTAAGTTTAACGAAAACTTTAACTACCCGTATATATCAAATTCTATTACCGAGTTTTGGAGAAGGTGGCATATTTCTTTAAGTACTTTTTTCAGGGATTATGTATATATACCTCTGGGAGGCAACAGAAAACACCAGATTCTTAACCTATTCATTGTTTGGTTTTTAACCGGCTTGTGGCATGGAGCAAGTTGGAATTTCATTTTGTGGGGTCTCTATTTCTTTGTGTTCTTAGTACTTGAAAAACGATACTTACTGAAGTTTTTCAACAGGTTTAAGATTGTGGGACGTATATATATGGCTTTTGTCGTTCTGTTCGGCTGGGTAATATTCTATTTTACCGATATGTCACAGGTTGGCAATATGTTTAAGATAATGTTCGGTTTTGCATCAAGACCGTTTAGTAATGTTATAAATGAGCTTGTTATAGGTGAATATGTCTTTTATCTGGTTATAGGGATAATCGGTTGCATACCCATTGCGAAAGCCTGTGTTAACATACAAAGTGCCCTTTATAAAAAGAGCATAGCAGGTCAAAGAATTGTTGTTATGCTAAATATCATTTATATATTATTCGTTCTTTTAATAAGCAGTGCTCTTTTGGCCGCACAAAGCTATAATCCCTTTTTATATTTCAGATTTTAGAGAGGATACAATAATGAATAAAAAACATAACATATTAATAATTACCATCTTTGTAACTGCATTATTTGCATTATCAATATTCAGTTTTATAGACAAAGATAAAAAGATATCAACCGAAGAAAACCGTACATTAAAACAAAGACCGGGTTTTTCATTTGCATCCTTAATAGACGGATCATTTGCAAAAGATTTTGAAGAATACTTCTCGGACCAGTTCCCGTTTAGAAAATTGTTTATCAAGATGAACTTTAAAATTAATTCACTTATGAAAGTAAAGAATAAAGAGGGTATAACGATAATCGAAGGAGGTCCCGGAGGTGATATAGGACAGAATGTGGGCACACCGCCTCCCGTTATGAATACACCTGTGATTTCCGTTACTCCTAACCCCACTTCGTCCGGTACGTCCGGCCCCACTGCCGAACCTATACCGACTGTAGCAGTCGTAACACCGGACCCAAAACTTATTGCCGATAAAAAGCTTTTGGCATTAAATGACCGTATTCTGGAGGTGTTCTGGTACTCCAAGGACGTTGCGGGTAACTATATAAATGCAGTAAACAGGTTAAGTGAAAGCCTTCCGGGTGTGACGGTTTATTCTATGATTACTCCTAACGCCGTTGAATTCTATTGGCCAAAGACAGTGACCAGAATCGGTCAGTACCAAAAGGAAGCCATTGATTACGTTTACGGAAAACTTAACCCTGACGTAAAAAGAATAGATGTATACAACACTATCAACAAACATTTGGACGAGTATGTCTTTTTCAGGACCGATCACCATTGGACACAGAGAGGTGCATACTATGCGTATACAAAATTCAGCGAATCCGCAGGTTTTACAGCCAATGCTTTGACTTCATATAATACGGAGAAAATTACCGGATTTTTGGGAACTTACTATAAATACACAAAAGAAGACGAAAGGTATAAAAACAATCCGGACTATGTCGAGGTATTCTTTCCTAAAGCGAACAATAACGGAAATATATACTACAATACAAGCATGAGTAATCCTATCCCTATAAAAGCCGTAAGGACATCAAAAGAAATGGCCAGCCAGCCGGCTAAGTATATGACATTTATAAACGGTGATAATCCTCTTTCATGTTTTAATACCGGCGTAAAGAACGGCAAAAAGATAATAGTATTTAAAGATTCATACGGAAACGCTTTTGTACCGTTCCTGCTTTCTCATTATGAGGAGGTTTATGTCGTAGACGACAGAACTGACGAATATTTAAGCAACATTACTCAGTTTATAAAAGATAAAGGAATTCAGGAAGTACTGTTTGCTAACTATATTAACGCTGTCGGTGCGAGTGACGTTTTTGTACAACTACTGAAAATGCTTTAAAAAAATCCTTCCGGTTTTTCCGGAAGGATTAAATCTATTTCATTTCATCAACTCTGTAGAATTCATAACCCAGTCTTCTCGCTTCGTCGACAAAATCCTCAAGTACTGAAATATTGTCCATAGTTGAAACATGGAGCTGCAGTATCATACCGTCTTTTAGGTTATCCATATACAGTTTGTATACATTGTCCTTTCCCTGAGGTTTGTTTGCTTCCCAGTCTGTATATGTATATGACCAGAACACACTTGTTAAACCCATTTGTCTTGCTATATACAGAAGCCTTTCACTGTATATACCGTACGGAGGACGGTAATAGTTTATATTGAAGTCCTCACCGAATATATTCTTGTAAGAGTTTTGCATCTTTTTTAAATCATTAACAATATATTCGGGTGTTTTTGACGGCAGATTGTTTATATGTGTTTCTCCGTGACTGCCTAATAAATGTCCTTCATTTACTATTCTTTTTATAGTATTTACATTTTCCCGTACATAAGATCCTATAGGAAAAAATGAAGCTTTTACATTTTTCTCTTTTAACATATCCAATAATTTATTTGTGAAACCATATTCATATCCTAAGTTATATGTTAAATATATATGTTTATTTCCGGTATCTTTTATGCAAAAGCCTCCGTACTTTTCCACCATCTGCCTTGTATCTTTATAAAAACCCCATCCTGTAGAAGTTGAAGACAGCTTATTCAGTTCTTCGTAATCAAGTTCAGAAGCGGTGGGTATGGGGGTTTGCGTTACAACGGGAGTCGGAACAGCAGTAGGTGTCTGAGTCAGTGTAGGCACAGCTGTTTGCATATTTGTTATATGTGGTGTAATCGTAGGTGCTGTAACCGTTATAAAAGGTGTTCTGTTTCCGGGCGAGTGTACAGGTTTTACACAAGCGGTAAAAATACAAAGCGCAAGTATTGTATAAATTACCATAATAACTTTTCTGTGCATTATCTTCCTCCGTTTTGTTTAATATCATAGGCTGGTATATATATTATACTTATATTTACTTTCTTACAACCACATTAATACTAAATTCATTAAATTTTTACATTTATATTTTAGGACTTTTATTACTGCTATTATTATATGCAACGTCTTAAATATATCGGATGATAGAAGGCGCTATATGTTTATTGCTTTGAATGATGCTGTTACATATAGTATAATATATATTAAACGAAAGGGTGAAATTATGACATGTGCATTATTTAAAAATCTGACAAATGAAGAGATAGATTCTGTAATGGAATGCTCCGAAGCAAAAATAAGGAAGTATGAAAAAAACGAAATAATTTTTAATGTAGATGATAGAGCAGATAAAGTATATATATTGATTGAAGGTTCCGTTGCAATATGCAGGGATTCTGCATTAGGAGAACGGACTATTATTAATCTTTTTGAGGAACAAGGTGAAATGTTCGGAGAAGTATATATATTCTTGGATAAAGACAGTTATGATTATTATGCACTCTGCGCAAAGAAGTCTGAGATTCTTGAGATTCCAAAAATATTTTTTTACGTAACCTGCTCAAAATGTTGCGGACACCATTCTAAATTAATATTTAATATGCTCAATATCTTAGCTTCCAAAGCATATTATCTTACACAAAAGAATAATTTACTTTCAAGCAGCAGTCTAAGACAGAAAATAGCAAGATATCTAATTATAAATGAATCAAAAAAAGTATCTGTCAATATGAGCAGGGAGGAAATGGCCCATTTTCTTAATGTAGCAAGACCTTCTCTTTCGAGGGAACTTATAAATATGCAGACTGAGGGATTGATATCATTGAACGGGAAAACAGTCAGTATATTAAATAAAAATAAACTGGAAAAGTTTCTGTGATGTAACATATGTTACAGACTGGTACTTTCTATAATGGTAACATATATTACGTAAGATAAATAAATTTTTTTGAGGAAATAGAAATATGGATAATATGATGTTTTGTTATCAGTGTCAGGAAACCGCCGGATGTACCGGGTGCACGATAAAGGGCGTATGCGGAAAGAATCCCGAATTGGCCAATATGCAGGACTTGCTTGTATTTGTTACAAAGAGCCTCTCTGCAGTGACAACTGCACTCAGAAAAGAAGGCTGTTTAATAGATAATGAAGTTAATAAGACAGTATCTGCAAATCTGTTTATGACAATAACAAATGCTAATTTTGATGAAGATACAATTACAAACAGAGTAATAGAAACCCTAAAATTAAAAAGGGAGTTAATTAATAAATTAAACAATAAACAGGTACTTAACAGGTATGCTTTATGGGAATCAAATGATTTAAATGAAATGAAGACAAAAGCCCGTGAAGTTGGCGTATTATCAACTAAAGATGAGGATATACGAAGTTTAAGAGGACTAATCACATATGGTTTAAAAGGCCTTGCAGCGTATAATAAACATGCAAACGTACTTGATAAATCAAATGAAGAAGTAGATATATTTATGCAGGAAGCATTGGCAAAAACATTAGATAACAGTCTTTCTGTAAATGACCTTGTAAACCTTACATTAGAGACGGGGAAAATAGGTGTAAGCGGTATGGCTCTGCTAAATGAAGCAAACACCACAACCTACGGAAATCCTGAGATTACAAATGTATCTATATCAGTACAAAAAAATCCCGGTATATTAATATCAGGACATGATTTAAAGGATATGGAGATGCTACTCAAACAGACCGAAGGAACTGGAGTAGACGTATATACCCACTCGGAAATGTTACCTGCACATTATTATCCTGCTTTTAAAAAATACAAACACTTAGTCGGTAACTACGGAAATGCATGGTGGAAACAGAAAGAGGAATTTGAAGCTTTTAACGGACCTATCCTAATGACCACTAACTGTATCGTTCCTCCCAAAGACTCATATAAAGACAGACTCTATACAACCGGTGCCGCAGGTTATCCCGGATGTGTACATATTGAAGCAAAAGAAGACGGTACAAAGGACTTTTCTGCTATAATCGAACATGCAAAAAGATTGAAAGCACCTTATGAAATTGAAGAGGGTACAATTACAGGAGGTTTTGCATACAATCAGGTTATGGCTCTTGCCGATAAGGTAGTCGATGCTGTTAAGTCCGGTGCCATTAAGAAGTTTGTGGTTATGGCCGGATGCGACGGAAGACAAAAGGGAAGAAACTATTATACCGAGTTCGCAAAAGCATTACCTAAAGATGCGGTTATTCTTACTGCGGGTTGTGCAAAGTATAAGTATAACAAATTAGATTTAGGCGATATCGGGGGCATACCGAGAGTATTAGACGCAGGACAGTGTAATGATTCATACTCACTTGCATTAATCGCTCTTAAACTTAAAGAAGTATTCGGACTTAACGATATTAATGATCTGCCAATTGTATATAACATTGCATGGTACGAACAGAAAGCCGTCATAGTATTACTTGCACTGTTATACTTAGGAGTAAAGAATATCCACTTAGGACCAACACTGCCTGCATTCCTGTCACCCAATGTTGCAAAAGTGCTTGTTCAGAATTTCGGTATTTCCGGTATAGGCAGCGTTGAAGACGATATAAATCTTTTCTTCAACTAAATTATATAGACTCATCCAATAGTAGAGCCGTTTTCAGAAAGCTACATAGCTACCGAAAGCGGCTACTTTTTTATCATAATTTATTTATAGTATGCAGTAATATTAACATTTTATCAGTGCCTATATATATACAGACCTGAAATAATACATCCTGCCGAATATTGAGTGAACAGTACAAAATATTCAACGAAATTGTTTGCCAAGAGAAAAAAACACATATATAAAGGTACTATTCCGCAGAACCCGTATATAGTTAATCCTATAAGGAATTTTTTGTGCTTCATATATTTTTTGGTTTTTGATAGTACAGACAGTATTGATATCATAACAAATACCGACAGTATCAGAAATATATCTGTCAAATTAATTAACCTCCGTTACATTTACAGTTGACTTTATTCGCGAAAATTATAGGCCCTATTTCGCCTGTCCGTGAGTTTGAGGGTTGTATTATAACCTCTGTACTGTCAGTCAGAAAAAGGACGGTAGGGAACTCTATACGTGTTGACCAGACAGGAGTTTCAATGGGAGTAGGAGTAAGTTCGTTCCCGAATCCTCCAATATCGGGGAAAACAACGGTTGATATGTATATATCATAACTCCCGAAATATGACGGTTTGGGAAGAGTTGCGGTAACCATTACCGACTCACTGCCCTGAGGGGCAAATCCCGTCATAAAGTATGCATATGATCCGAATGGTACCTTTATTTTTGCTTGCATTTGAACACAGCAGGGGATGGATACAAAAGCAGGAACACATAATACATCACCCGGATTTAAAATATTTGAATTAGGAATGTGACGGTTTATTTGAGCCAGTGTTTCTAATCTTACTCTGAACATTTGGGAGATATTGAACATGGTATCACCCTGCATTACTGTGTATCTGCCTTTAAAACCTTCCGGACAATTGTATGGAATTCTTGGTTTAGTTATCACTAAATAACCTCCCAGTTTTTTTATTATATTTTATGTGTTAAAATAGATTTAATGACAGGCAGCTAAAACAATTGATCTGCCACAGAAAGGTGGAAAAAGAAATATGTTATTGTCAACACAAACAGATATATTTGAAGCAAGACTCGGAGGAGAAAACGGAATAAGGGCATTATGCGAAGCAGGATTTGACGCACTTGACTATTCAATGTTTTCAATTCAAAACGGATCACATCCTATAAACACAATAGGATATGAATATATTGAAAAGTTAAAAAAGATTGCTTCAGAATATGGCGTTATTTTTAATCAGGCACATGCTCCGTTCCCAAGTTATAGGGAAAACAATGAAGAATATAATAAAAAAGCTTATGAATTAATATTAAAATCAATGGAGATTTGCTCTATATTAGAGGTAAAAACAATTGTGGTTCATCCTACATACATAACAAATACAGCATTAATGAAGCAGTTTAACATAGATTTGTATAACAGCTTTATACCATATTGCCAAAAGTATAATGTAAAAATTGCTTTGGAAAATATGTGGGGCTGGGATTCGGTAAGCAAAAGAATAATACCAAATGTATGCAGTACAGCAGAGAGTTTAGCCGAATATTTAGATTCGCTTGACCGTAAATATTTTACGGTATGCCTCGACCTTGGACATTGCGGACTCGTGGGGGAGGACACTGCAAATATGATAAGAGTACTTGGGCATGACAGATTAAAAGCAATACATGTGCATGACAATGACAATATAAATGATTCACATACCGCTCCGTTCTACGGGAAAATGGATTGGGATGCAATTACACGCGCACTTTCATACATAGATTACGACGGTGAATTTACTTTTGAAGCTGATCAATTCTATAAAGATATACCGAATGAATTATTGCCTTCTGCCGCAAAATATCTGCATGATATAGGAAGGCAACTTATAAAGATGACAGAAGGGTGATAATCCACATGAATATTGGAATTAATGACTATTTAGTAGCTTTTGGAATCACTTTATTTGCGGGTCTCGCTACAGGAATAGGAAGTATTTTAGCTTTTTACACTAAACAGACCAATAAAAAGTTCTTATCGTTAACTTTAGGTTTTTCCGCAGGCGTAATGATTTATGTGTCAATGGTTGAAATATTTCAAAAGGCGAAAGTTTCACTCGGAGAGGTATATGGTTTTAAAAAAGGTTATTGGGTTACCGTCATATCTTTTTTTTGCGGTATAGCGATTATAGCGCTGATTGATAAGTTTGTTCCGAATAAAGAGAACCCGCATTCAATGCGTGACGTAAACGATATAAATGAAGAGCATGATTCAAAAGCATTGATGCGTATGGGGTTGTTTTCAGCTCTTGCAATTGCGATACATAACTTTCCGGAAGGTATAGCAACATTTATGAGCGGTATACAGGATACAAAAATGGGATTAAGTATAGCCGTAGCAGTAGCAATACACAACATACCCGAAGGAATAGCGGTATCCGTACCTGTTTATTTTGCAACCGGCAGCAAGAAGAAAGCATTTATATATTCTTTTTTATCCGGACTGTCAGAACCTGTAGGAGCTCTGGTCGGATTCTTTCTGATAAGCAGATTTATGAGCGCTTCAATGTTCGGAATTTTGTTTGCCGCGGTGGCGGGAATAATGATATATATCTCGCTTGACGAGCTTCTTCCGACCGCACAAAAGTATGGATACCACCATATTTCTATATATGGCTTGATAGCCGGTATGGCTGTGATGGCATTAAGCCTTCTTTTATTCTCATAAATTACAATTTTACGGGATCTGACTGAGGTATGGGATCGGGTTCCGGCATAGGAGGATGATCCGGCATTACAGTCGGAAGAAAAGGTTTTGGAACAGGATCGGGATTTATCTCAGGTTTTGTCGGTACGACCGGTATTTTATCTTCTTCGTTAAACATATGATTACTCCTAACTTTGTTTTAATTAGTTTTAGCAGTATCATATAATTTATACAAAAAAGCCTTGAAAATTAATTCAAGGCTTTACTCTGAACCATACATATAAGCAGAATATAATTATTAAAAACGCTATACCTATAACTATAAATCCGACGGCAATTCCCGAAAGAAGTGCTTTCATAAGAATCTTAAATGTTTCTTTGGCACTGAGATTCAGTTCCTCATTGTGTGACTTTATCATGGGTTTCCTCTTACGTGCATACCAGGGCATGTAATCCAAATCCATGTTTGCAATGACTCTTCCGTCATCGTCATCGTATGTTTTCTTATTTTTCTTCATTCGATTTCATTATGTCTTCATCATATAGATGACAGACAACAAAATGCTCCTTATCAATTTCTTTAGGTACGGGTGCCTTAGTTTTGCAAACATTCATGCAGTTTCTGCATCTTGTATGGAACTTGCATCCTTTTGGCGGATTGGCCGGGGAAGGTATACTGCCTTCAAGTATTATTCTGTTCATCTTTGCAGTGGGATCCGGCATGGGTATGGCACTGAAAAGTGCTTTTGTATAAGGATGAAGAGGATTTTTAAATATATCTTCCTTCTTTCCGTATTCAACCATGTCACCTAAGTACATTACACCGATTGTATCGGATATATGTTCTACGACAGAAAGATCATGGGATATAAACAGATAGGTTAAATTAAACTTCTTCTGCAAATCCTTGAGCAGATTAATAATTTGTGCCTGTATAGAAACGTCAAGTGCCGATACTGGTTCATCACATACTACAAACTCAGGTTTCAGTGCAAGAGCTCTTGCTATACATATTCTTTGCCTTTGGCCTCCGGAAAATTCATGGGGATATCTGTCTTTTAGATAAGGCTGCAAACCACAGCTTATCATAATATCATCAATATATCTGTCAAACTGATCAGGAGATACTATGTTATGCTGTCTTACTGCCTCACCTATTATTTCTCCTATAGGAAGACGGGGTGAAAGGCTTGAATACGGATCCTGAAATATAATCTGCATTTTGGGGCGGATGGAAGTCAGTTCTTTTCTGGAAAGAGAAAATATATCTTTTCCCTTAAAGTAAACATGACCTGATGTAATATCGCTAAGTCTAAGGATTGTTCTTCCGCAAGTTGTTTTACCACAACCGGATTCACCTACAAGACCCATTGTAGTACCTTTCTTTATACTGAAGCTTATACCGTCAACAGCTTTTACGTGACCTACTGTGTGCTGAATAATACCTGATTTAATGGGGAAGTACTTTTTCATATTAACGACTTTAAGCAGTTCATCATCGTTAACTTCTATTTTATCTGTAACTTTATTTTCTGCCATTGTTATTCTCCTCTTTCATTTCTTCAAAACGATAACATGAAACAAAGTGTGTATCCGACAACTTGTATTCATCAGGATATTTACCGCCGCATTTTTCTATACACATCTCACATCTGTCCCTAAAATAGCAGTAGTTCGGCATATTAACGGGGTTCGGTACTTTTCCCGGAATACTGTACAATCTGTCTACACGTTTGTTTATTGCAGGCTTACTCTCCATAAGACCTATTGTATACGGGTGTGACGGGTTAGAGAATACTTCGTGTACCGTTCCTTTTTCAACAACTCTGCCCGCATACATAACAACAACATAATCCGCCATTTCAGCAATAACTCCGAGATCATGTGTAATCAACATTATACTGCTGTTGATCTTATCTTTAAGATTTCTCAAAAGGTCTAGAATCTGTGCCTGTATGGTAACATCCAATGCAGTAGTAGGTTCATCTGCTATAATTAACTTGGGATTGCATGCCAGAGCCATTGCTATCATTACTCTCTGCCTCATTCCACCAGAAAGTTCATGAGGATACATTCTATAAACACCCTCACTGTTTGCTATACCTACCATGTCCAGCATTTCTATGGTTCTTTCTTTTATTTTTTCACTGTCCATTCCAGGATAGTGAAGTTCAAGTACTTCGTTTAGTTGCATTCCTATTCTGAAAACAGGGTTTAGGCTTGTCATTGGCTCTTGGAATATCATAGATATTTTATTACCTCTGATTTTTTGCATTTCGAGTACAGGGGTCTTTGCAATGTCGTATACTTTATCTCCTGCGTCAAAGCGTATCGCACCTTCTACAATCTGTCCCTGAGGTCTTTGCACAAGCTGCATTAACGAAAGACTCATAACCGATTTTCCGCAGCCGGATTCTCCGACTATTCCTACTGTTTTTCCTTTTGGTACATTGAATGTTACACCGTCTACGGCTTTAACCGTACCTATATCCGTATAGAAATAAGTATGAAGATTATCAAACTCTACAACATTGTTTTTATCTTTCATTTCAGTCATGTATTCAGAAGGCTTTCTGTTTTCACGCTGCTTTTCAAGTTGTCTCATTGTTTTTGAGTTCTCTCTTGAAATTCTACGTGACTCTTTGGCCGAAATGTAACTTTTATTTTTATTCTCTTTATTTAACATTATTATCACCTATCTTTTTAATTTAGGATCAAAGGCATCTCTGAGGCCGTCACCTATAAAGTTAAAGCCCATAACCGTAATCAGTATCATGAAACCTGCAGGTATCCATACAAACCAGTAGTTTTCCAAAACATGCATTGTAGTTACGTCAGATATAATATTACCCCATGAAGCAAACGGGAACCTAACACCGATACCTAAGAAGCTAAGTGTCGATTCAGTTAATATAATTCCGCCAAGGCCCATTGTAGATATAACTATCAGCTGTGGTATAACATTTGGGATAAGGTGCCTGAATATTCTTCTGGATACGGATATACCTGTTGCTTCTGTAGCAGTCATAAAATCCTGCTCTCTGAGTGAAAGTATCTGACCTCTTACAAGTCTTGCTATCGAAGGCCATCCCAATATACCCATTATTATCATCAGGTATACAATTCTGGCCTGAGGGTCAACTCTCTGGTCGTCCATCAGAGCTCCGAGAATAATAATTAACGGCAGGGAAGGTATACAGTTAAATATATCAACAATACGCATAATCAGGTTATCTATCCATCTTCCGAAGTATCCTGCAATACCTCCTAGTATGACACCTATTAATGTTTCTATAAATACTACTATGAATCCGATTATCAGAGATACCTGGCCACCATACATAAGTCTCGTCAAAATATCCATTCCGTGTTTATCGGTACCTAGCCAATGTTTCAAAGTGGGAGACTCGTATCTGTTTAATTCCGGATTCTCAACTTTTGTTTTTGCAGTATACTGATTATCTTTATGTTCCAGTAAAACTAGTTTTTTCTCATTATTTTCGTCTATAAATTCGAAACTTTCTTTTCTATTATCAACGGCATCTTTAAAAGCAAGCTTAAAATCAACCGAAAGAAATTTATCTTGTATGGAAGGATCCTGCTTTACTGCGAAGTAAGATGCCAGAGAATATTCTGTTTTATTACTTCCGTCTAACTTATATATTTTATATATATCATTATTTTTTTCAAATTCAAATGTATTTTCACCTACTGTAAAAGTAGTTTCGTTTTCTGATGTAAATGCTTTTTCGGCTGCATAT
>JAEAME010001856.1_pt1 | contig 13481 bp, 9 predicted proteins | sample 8958731 | NCBI WGS metagenome assembly JAEAME01 (sample SAMN16933194, study PRJNA681113) | bioreactor sludge metagenome | isolation source: anerobic bioreactor sludge (Control) | place: India:Bengaluru | collected 2018-10-24 | reverse complement strand
CAAGCCGAGGCGATAGTGCTCCTCCCGGGTGAAGAACCGGTAGACGCGACCCTCCACGTGCTCCCACTGCGGGGTCATGCAGTGATCAGGTTGCCCGGACTTGATCCGTCGTAGAGCCGGATCGATGACCATGCCCCACTTGCCGTAGGGATCATGGGCGTTGAGGAAGTTGCTCCCATCGGGCGTCGGGTAGCCATCGGTGACGTCGAGGTCGAAGCTCCCTCCCTCGACGTCGACCGCGACGATGGTGCCTTGGCAGAAGGGAACGGGGTCGTAGTCTATCGTGAGATCCCGGATGGCCGCCCGGCTGCTCTGACCCACCCAGAAAGCGCCGCTGTCCGGACGCGTGAGGATGAGTTCCGTCTCCGGGCCTGCTCCCCGAACAGTGATGCCATCGGCCTCCTGAAGCCGGATGCAGTACGAGTCGCCCTCCGGCGGAGCGATTCGGTAGGCGCCTCGATCGAGCACCACCTCCGATCCGGGTCCGGCGGCGACGGCGGCCTCTAGGGCGGCACGTATCGCAGGGCCGGCATCTTGCTCGGAGCCGGCAACCGCTCCGTAGTCGGCGACGAGGAATGATGCCGCGTTGGTCTGGGAGCTGACGCCGCAGAGTGCTGCCGCCGCCCAGGCCAGGCTAATGCTCCATCGGGCTTCCATGCTTACGCCGCCCCTCTCGTGGGCCGTACGCCGCTCTCCGCTGGGGTCCCGCCTTCGTCCGGCGGGCGGAACTGACCTGCGGCCACCCCCAACGGCGGGCTAGAGCGGCGGAGGGGACGCTCCCTTGAGCCGCTGGCGGTAGTACCGAGCCGCCTCGGGGTAGCGATCCAGCCCGCGCCGCGCCTTGGCGGTCAGGCCATAGGCTCCATCCCCAACCTCCCGGAACCATCCCTCGATGGTTCCCGAGGCCTGCAGCACCGCGAAGGTGCGCGGTCCCGTGCCGAGCCGCTCGAGTTGGTGGACGGTGAGCGCTCCGAAGCGCTCGATGCAGCACGCGGCATGGATGGCCACCTCGCGGTTGGCGCCAACGAGCCGCCGGCCGACGCTGCCACCTGGGTTGAAGTCTCCTTCCCGAGCCGTCACTTCCCGCATCACCTGCGAGCGCAGCTTGCCGTCCTTCACCCGATCGAAGATCTGTATCGGGTGCTCGATGGTGACTCGGCTCGCTTTGCGTGCATGCGGGGTAACAAGCATGAGGCCCAGCTCAAGCCGGGCGAGGAGGTACAGCATCCCCGACATCCGACGCCGCCAAGCCGGAAGGGACTTGGGCCGGAGCACGGCGACGTACACCGCGTCCGCGATCTCTTGCCGGCGTGCCGCCTGGCAGAGCACCTCAGCGTTGAGCCTGAGTTTCATCTCGACGACGACGAGTTGCCCCTCCTTGACAGCCGCCACATCGCAGTCCCGGATCTCCCCCTGAACCTGGTAGCCCTGGTCCCGCAGGTAGTCCCTGACGGCGGGGTAGAGATCTGTCTCAGCCTCCGGAGGAGGCTTCTGGCTCGCCATGGGAGGTATTGTCCTCTCTCGGAACGGACACACGTATATACGGACTCGGAGCCGACGGCCCTAGCAGGGGGAGCAACGTTGGAGGCGATCCATCGCTTACGGCTCAGGCTTGTGCGGTCCTCGGCGGACCCCGTGTTTGTGCGCGAGTTCCGTGTGCGCATGCGCGGAGCGAGGGGCGCGCTCCTTCTGCTGGCCTACCCGGGTGTTGTGGCATGCATCGCTCTGCTGATCGTCGGGATCAGCATGGCGAACTCTCAAGCCTTCACGTCGGAAGCTATGGGTGACTGGTCCCGGCGCACCCTGCTTGGCATCCTGATCACCCAGTGCTGCCTCATCGTGGCCGCTGTCCCCGGCATGCTGGGCGGCGCGATCGCCTTCGAGCGTGAGGCCCAGACCCTGGAGCAGGTGGCCATTACCCCCCTCCGTGCGCGTGACGTGGTACTGGGGAAGTACGCTGCCGCCATGGTCCAGGTGGGGTACCTGATCTTGGCCACCGTTCCTGTGGCAGGCATCTGCTTCCTCATGGGTGGGGTCTCGTGGGGCCTGGTTGCTCCCGGTGTGACGGTGTGCGTGTGCGGGGCCTTGGCCACGGGCGCGATGGCGATCTGTTGCTCGACGATGTTCAAGTCCTCAGCATCCGGCATCGTTCTGGCCTACGTGCTTGCGATGGGGATCAACCTGTTGCTTCCCTTCGGGGAGTTGATGGTTCGCGAGCTCGCTACCGGGACGGGCGGCGACCCTCTGTCCTTTCCCTTCGTCTCGTGGCTGTCGCTCTTCGGCCTGCTCGATTCGGGTATGGGCGGCCCCGGATACTGGCTCGATGCGGGCCTCTGGTGGGCGTGCGCGAGCGTCTGCAACCTCGCGCTCGCGATCGCCTTCCTGACGTTAGCCACCGTACGGCTCAGATCGCTCCTGCGTGTGTAAGGTCGGTCCAGTCGCTGCGGAGACGGTAGGCAGGCCGCGACCCATCGGCGAATGTACTCCCGGAGAGGCAGGTGCGTACGATGTCGTGGATTCTGATCAGCCTTGCCATGGGTCTGGGCCAGACGGTCCCAGAGTCCGCTCGTGTTGTCTGGGAGCTCGAGTTCGACCGAGTGAATGACGAGCGCGGTGTCCAGTTCGGCGGCGAGATCGCCACCCATCAGGCGACGGCTCAGGGCTTGGTCATGGAGACGGTCGGATCGGACCCCATCACGTTCCTGCCCGAGTTCCGCGTTCCGACCAGCCCCTGCCAAGCGCTCGAGATCGTCTACGAGTGCTCTCGCGCGGGCCAAGGTGAGCTCTTCTACGCCCACGACCGCAACACCGAGTTCGGCGGGTTCAGCGGGGCTAAGCAGATCAACGTGGGCTTCACACGGACCGACGGGCCGACCACGATGACCCTCTGGCCCTTCTGGCTGCAAGCACCGGAGCTGATCCAGTTGCGGCTGGATCCGCCCGCGGGCGTCCGGTTCGTGCTCCACGCTATCCGCATCGCGGAGGTCCCAGTACCATCACGGGCCGAGTGGGATGAGGCAGGCCAGGGGGCCTTGTGGCCCCTGGGCGGTGCGCGCATCGAGGATGGCCGTCTCGTGGCCGAGGGCGGGCCCGCGCTGCTCGCCAGCCCTCCCGCCGCCGCCAACGCCGAGGCGAGGCCGTGGCTTGCGCTGGATTGGGCCGTCGATGCCGCCCCGGTAGTCTTGCAGGCCGGCATCGTGAGCCCCGGGTCGGGTGGGGCCGATTGGCGGGTGCTGACCGTTGAGCCTGGCGAGTCGACCAACCTATGGCTCCCTGGCGCCTCTCAGTTGCACGAACCGGGCGCCCTCTTGGTCGTGCGAACGACCCAGAGCCTGGCTCCCGGCACGGTACTGCCGCTGGATACCGTTCGTCTCAGCGCCGAGCCCTCGGGCAAGCCACGACCGACGGTGGTCTACCTGGGTAGTCGCGACCCGATGCCTCGCGCCGGGGCGGAGGAGGCTGTTCTGCTGAGGCTCGCCAACGTGAGTTCCGCCCCGCTGCGCCGACTCTCGGCCTACCTGGAGCGGCCTCAGGGGCTCGAGCTTATCGGCAGCTCCCGCCGCCAAGACACCGGTCGCGTCCTCGTGCATGGTGACGTCTGCGACCTCCTCTGGCCAGTGCGCGCGTCAGAGCCAGGGCTCTATCCCATCACGGTTCGGCTGTTGGGTCCGGGCGTGAACCAGCGCTTGGAGGCTACCATCGAGATCACCGCCGGCCCTGTGGGCCTTGCGCCGGGTCGCGTGCCCACGCCGCAGCCGCTGGCCACCGACTACGAGATCGGGGTCTACTACTTCCCAGGTTGGCACAGCTACAGCTCGTGGGAGGTTCTCGATCTGTTCCCCGAGCGGACGCCCGTGCTCGGCTACTACCGCGAGGGACTGCCGGAGATAGTGGACTGGCAGATCCTCTGGGCCGCCGAGCGAGGAGTCCGTTTCTTCGCCTATGACTGGTACTGGGACCGCGGCACCCAGTCTCTGGACCACGCGATCAAGGCCTACCTTGAGTGCGAACATCGGGAGTACCTGGACTTCTGCCTGCTGTGGGCGAACCACAACGGCCCAGGATCACACTCCCGAGAGGACTTGCTCGCCGTCACGCAGTTTTGGATCGACAACTACTTCCGGGAGCCGGGCTATTACACGGTGGATGGTCGCCCGGTCGTCATCATCTTCAACCCCAGTGGGATCTGGAGCGACATGGGTGGCCCCGAGCCGGTCGCCGAGGCGTTCCAAGCCATGCGAGAGCTCTGCGAATCACAGGGCGTGCCGCCTGTGTATCTCGTGGCGTGCAGCCCGCCCATGACGACGTGGCATGATCAGTTCGAGGCGGCGGGGTACGACGCGCTCTCGGCGTACAACTGGCCGGGCTTGGGAACTGACGGACTGCGCGACGTGCCCTTCAAGGACCTGCTGGCCCCTCACGCCGAGGCGTGGCAGGACATGGATGAGGCAAGCGATCTGCCGATCATGACCCCCGTCTCCGGCGGCTGGGACTCGCGGCCGTGGCACGGGGACGGCGCCCTGGTCCGGTCCGATCGTCGGCCGGAGTTCTTCGAACAGCACTTGCGAGATGCCAAGGACTTCATGGACCGGCAGAGCGGCCCATTAGCACGAGTCGCTATCGTGGAGGCATGGAACGAGTGGGGTGAAGGCAGCTACGTGGGCCCTCACAGGCAGTATGGTTTCGAGTACCTCGACGCTATAGCCCGAGTTTTCGGCCGCGACCCTGGCGGGGGGCGGATCGTCCTGCCCAAGGATGTTGGCCTTGGGCCATACGAGCTGCCCGCGCCTGCGATCACCACCGAATGGGCAATGGACGGACCGGACGGCGGTTGGGTGCCGAGCGGAAGCTTCGGGGATGTCAGTTGGGAGGGCGGCCGGCTGAGCTTCGTGGCATCGGGGAGCGATCCCATCTTGCAGGGCCCGAGCGTTCGGTTCGCCGCGGAGGAGTATCCCGTGCTTCGCATTGTCATGTCCGCCGACCGTGATGGCTCCGCCCAGATGTTCTGGCGCACCGTGGTGGAGCCCATCAGCGAGTCGAACAGCTACAGCTTCGATCTCGTCGGAGACGGCGAACTGCGCGAGTATGTGCTGCCCCTGTCGGACAAGCCGACATGGTCCGGCTCGGTTCGAGGCCTGCGTTTCGATCCCACCAGCACACCGGGAGCGCACATCGTGATCGACAGCATCCGCTTCACCACCGAGTAACGCGGGAGGGGAGCAGAACGGAGCAATGGGTATGCCCATCGTCGAGTGCTATGGCCTCCGCAAGGTCTTCCAGAATGTGGTGGCCGTCAACGATGTGTCTTTCACCATCGATGAGGGCGACATCCTCGGCTTCATCGGGCCCAACGGCGCGGGGAAGACCACGACCATCAAGATGCTGGTGACGCTGCTGAGGCCAGACGCGGGCCAAGCGCGCATCGCGGGCATGGACGTCCTACAGCAGCAGGACGAGGTGCGTCGCGTGATCGGGTACATGCCCGACTTCTTTGGCGTGTACGATGACATCAAGGTGTGGGAGTACCTGGACTTCTTCGCAGCGGCCTACAAGATCGAGCGATCCCGCCGGCCGCAGATCATCGACGACGTGCTCGCTCTGACAGACCTGGGCGTCAAGAAGGAGGCTTTCGTCGAGGAACTCTCACGAGGCATGAAACAGCGCCTCTGCCTCGCGAAGACCTTGCTCCATGATCCAAAGGTGCTGTTCCTTGATGAACCCGCTTCCGGTCTCGACCCGCGCGCTCGCATAGAGATCCGTGAGCTCCTCAAGGCTCTGAGGAACCTGGGCAAGACGATCCTCATCTCGTCCCACATTCTCACCGAGCTTGCGGACTTCGTTACCAAAGTCGCCATCATCGAGGCCGGCAGCATGGTGGTCACGGGGAGCGTGGCCGACATCATGGCCCAGCTCGAGCCGTTCAAGCGAGTCCACGTTACCGTAGGTTCCGATGTGGACCACGCCTGCCGCGTCCTGGAGACCATCGAGGGGGTTCAGAACGTCCGCGCCACCGATCACCGCATCGAACTCGAGTACCACGGTGAGGGGACCCAGTTCGCGCTGATCCTGCCGGAGTTGATCCATGCGGGCGTTGTTGTAACAGGCTTCGGCGAGTCGGAGGCGAATCTTGAGGAGATCTTCATGCGCGTGACCCAGGGAATCGTCCAGTAGACGCAGTGCCGCCTGTACGACGGGAGAGGAAGCACAGTATGGACCACGGCAGACTACACCACCATTGCTGCACCTGCGGGCTGAGCCGGAGGGGCTTCCTATCCGGGATGGCGATGATGGCGGGAGCAGGAGCGCTGGCAGGGCGCGCCCGAGCGACCGTGCCGGGCGACCTCGGCGACGAAATCGACGTAGGCGCCCTAAAGCCCAGCGCGCCCACGAAAGTGATGATGGGCGTGCTGCGTTACCCGCCGCCGTACTGGCTGGGCTGGCCGGGCACCTCGTACGACGTAGAGGGCCACCGGACACGCTACACCTCTGAGATCCGCCGCACCGCCGCCGGTCTCGGCATCCGGCTCAAGCCCGAGGACGCGCCTATCGAGGACGATGCGGCGGTGGCCGCCTTCCTGGCCAAGGCTGAGGACGAGCGCCCCGACGCCATCCTGGTCATGCTCCAGCACCTCGGGGTGTGGCATTGGGCTCAGCGCGTCGCCGACGCCGGCTGGCCAACCATCGTCTTCTCGCCCATCGGCACATCCTTCACCGGGCATGTGCTGGAGATCTCCCGGCAGCCGGGGGTGCACGTCATCTCCTCGCTTGAGATCGAGGCGGTCGAGCAGGCTCTCCGCATGGTGAAGGCCAAGCGAATGATGGAGGATACGCGGCTGCTCGTGATCGCCGGCAGCCAGCGGTACGAGTCCGCACTGCCCGCCCTCGGGACCAAGGTAAGGCACATCCCCCGACGCACCTTCCGAGACGCCTTCGAGCAGATGCCGGAGACGGCCGAGTCGCGCGCCGTCGCCGACGCTATCGCGGACGAGGCGCAGGACATCGTCGAGCCCACGCGCGAGGACCTGCTGAACATGGCTCGGACCTACACAACGGCCAAACGAGTCCTGGCCGAGGAGGGCGCCCACGGTCTCTCGATGGACTGCCTGGGGATGGTTGGCGCTCGCGTCGTGCCGACGCCGCCCTGCGGCGCGTGGACGCTCCTCCAGGACCAGGGCATCACGGCCGGTTGCGAGGCGGACCTCTTCGGCGCCACCTCGCTCATGTTCGTCAGTCACGTGCTGGGCCGCCCCGGATTCATGAATGACCCCGTGGCCGAAACCTTCAAGAACCGACTCATCGTCGCCCACTGTACCTCAGGCACCCGACTGGCAGGATTCGGCGAGCCGCATACCCCCTACATTCTCCGCAGTCACTCGGAGTCCGACCTGGGCGTCTCGACCCAGGTGCTCTGGCCAGAGGGCGAGAAGTGCACCTTGGTGCGCTTCACTGAACCGGGAACCATCATCCTGGACACGGGCACCATCGAGGAGAACGTGAAGACGCCGCCGGCGGGCGGCTGTCGGACCTCCTTCGAGGTGACCATGGACCGGGTCGAGGACGCCCGTGACGTCCTGGGATTCCACCAAGTGGTGACGCTGGGCGATCACAGGCGAACGGTGCAGGCCTACGCCCAGCTCTTCGGCCTGCAGGTCACCCACTCGCCCGAGCGATCCGTTGAGAACCGAGGGGACGACGCATAGATGAGTCGCGTGTGCATTGCCCTGCTGGCCGCCATGCTACTGGTGGCCCCGGCGCTGTCCGAGGTGATCATTGGGGCACCTTACGCCGCACCGTCGACGGTGAATGAGGAAGGCTTCATCGTGTCTGACTTCGGCGCCTTCGGTGTCCGGCTAGTGGGAGCCGACGGGACGTTCGATCAGCAGTGTTCACAGGACCCGGGCCCCATGGTGACTACCAGTTGCCGCGCCGGCACGGTCGCCATGACGACCAAGGCCTACCGGTCACCCTTGTGGCCGTCGGGGCTCGATGTGCTGGAGGTAGCTATCAGGAACACGGACAGCGAGACGGCGCGAGCCGAGCTCGCGATCGTCGGACCCGAGGGCGTCTCCTGGGGCGAGACCGAGGCTGTGGTCGGCTCCCGCTCCATCGCGCGGCTGCCTGAGGGGCTCGAGTTCCAGCGCGAGCGCCGCACCTGGGGGTGCGCCACAGGCTCACCGAGGATGCCCGGATGGGCCAGACCCAATCGCGACTGTGACCCAGCCTTCCAGAACATCCGCGCTGGCATGGGGGGTGTACCCGTCATCTACGAGTTCGACGTCAAGCCTGGCAGCGAGCATCAGGTGCTGCTCGGCATCTGCGAAAGCCACTGGCGCGTGCCAGGGCAGCGGCCCGTAGCCCTGTTCGTCGAGGGCGCCGAGCGGGAGGTTGTCGACCCCGTGGCGGAGTGGGGCCCTGATGGCGTCGGAGTACTCCACTTCCCTGGCCGAGACCGCAACGGCGATGGCGTGCTGCGCGTGGTCGCTGCGCCCGTGGAGGGCTCACCGGATCTGAACCCGATCCTCAACTCGATCTGGCTCTTTTCGCCCGATGATTACGTGGACTCCGATGAGGTCGTGACGGGCGCCCTCAACGACATCGCCGAATACCGCATTGACGTGGGCGGCGACGCTGACCAAGACCTGTACGAGGGTGGAGATCTCGCGTGCCTTGTGACCCTGGCGCCCAGCGAGACGCGGGAACTGCTGTTCCTGGTTGCGGCGCCCGGCGCAAGCCTGCCCGCATGGGGGGAGGATCCTCCCACCGCTGGCGAGTTGCAGCGCGCGGCCCGGGAGGTCTGGGCCGGCTGGCTAGAGACGCCCGATGCCGCCCTCAACGAAGAGGGAATGCAAGCCCTGGCGCGCCTCGCGATGTCCGTCGGGCAGTATGACCTTATGCAGGTGGCCTTGCCCGAGCCTGGCGCCGCGGAACCACGGTACGCCCTCGGACGGCAAGCCATCACGGCGCTGGCACTCGATGCAACCGGCGCTCACAACGCGGCGAGGTCGCTGCTGAGGCTACTTTGGGCTACCGACCCGCCGGCTGAGCTAGCCGAGTACGCGCAGCGCGAGGACGGGGTCTGGCCCGATCCCATGGAGCAGGCGAACTCCCAGGGACTGGCGCTGCTGGCACTTGCGACACACGCGGAACTCACCGGCGACCGGACATGGACGCAGCGAGCCTTGGCGGCGATGGTGCGCGGGGCCGAGGCGCTGGCCAAGGATGAAGGCGCACCCGAGCAGTGGCGCGCCGCAGCCTTCGCCGCCCTGCGCCGCGTTGTCGAGTCGATGGCCCTCGACGCGAGTGTCCCCGAGAGCACCGAGGAGACGCCTCTGGACTGGAGCGAAGCGGGCGGTGGATGCGCTACCTCCGCGGCTGCGCGGGCCGCGCTGACCTCCGGTCCGCCCGGGGCCGTCGGCTAGGTCTCCAATAGGAGCTGGCTCCCATGGCCTCGGCGCGGACGCGCGGCAGACTGGCGAGGGCTCTCCCGAGGTTGCTCGGGGGCTGGGCTGACGACCTGAGCGTGGCGGGCAACCCCTATGCCCTGCGCGACCTCAGGTCGCGGGTGCGTGGCCTGCGGTTCCCCGTTCTCCTCTTGGTCTACCACGGCATCGTGATCGGGATCGGGCTCATCGCGGTCGCGGTGTACGCAGGGCGGTCCTCCGAAGGGATGCCAGCGGGGAGGTACGTCTTCCCCTACCTGGTGTACACCCAACTCGTCCTCGCCCCCATCGTCGCCGCCGTGCTCACGGCAGCAAGCGTGACTTCCGAGCGCGAACGCCAGACGTTCGATCTGGTCCAGTTGACCCCCCTGCGGGGCCTTGAGATCGCCTTGGGCAAGCTGGCAGTGCCGTGGGGCCTCACCATGCTCGTAGCTTCCACCTCGGCTCCCTACGCGGTGCTCTGCATGGTAGGCGGTGGGGTCGGATTCACGTCAGTTCTGCAGCTCTACGTTGGCCTCGCCGTCTTCTGTGGCATCACAGCGACGTTCGGACTGCTCATGTCCACCGTCGCGCGCTCATCGCCTGCGGCCGTCATCGCGACCCTGGTAGCCTACATGAGCTGCCTGTTCGCGGGCTTGGCGGCCAACGCGATGCTCGCCGCCGCGTTCTTGGGAGGGATGCCCGGCGGGGGGTGGGGAGGAACGCCGGCCTGGACATCGGGCCCGTACATGTATCTGTTCCCCACTACCTGGGCGATGGGAATGCTCTCCTCCACCCAGGCAGCCTGTCAGGCATTCGCGCAACCGATCCCCTTCTGGGTGCCGGGCGTGGTCATCTGGGGGCTTCTTGGCGCGTATATGACCCTGGTGTCGGGCTGCCGCCTCGGCCTCACCCGGCCGAGGCACTTCGTCGCACGGCGGCTGCTGGGTCTGCTCTGCTGGGCGGTCGTCCTGGGTGCTGTCCACGCGGGGGTCATGCCGGGTCTCGTGGCGGGGCCTCGCAGCGGCTCCACGTGGAGCGGAGCCGACGTCTTGCTGATGCTCGGCGCCCTCGCCGCGGCCGGCGGCGCCATAGCCGCCCTGCAGGCCGGAGTGGCGGACTGCCCCGAACTGTGGCGCCGTCCCCTCAGCAGGGTGACGGCGCGTATGCTGAGCTTCTGGCGCGTCTTGAAGCCGGAGCCCGAGTCGGGCCTAGCACTCGGTCTTCTGGTGTGGGCCATAGCAGCCGCCATGCCGTTCGCGGGCAACTGGCTGATCAGTGGGGTGGCGATGCCGCGAGGGCTCGGCTCGTCCTGCCTGGTTGCTCTGTACCTCCCGCAGGGGCTAACCATTCTCTATGCGGCCCTCGTGTCGATCTGGGCCAACGCACGCTACCCGGAGGCAGCGAACCCTCGACGGAACGCGGCGGGAGGCCGCGTCGTGCCCCTCATCGCCTGGCCGCTCGTCGTGCTGGCGTTGGCGGCGATGATCTACGGGCCCCTGAGCTTCCGCAACGTGCAGGCCGCCGATACCCTCACCGCCGTAGCGCTCTATGCGGCGGCTCTGAGCCCACTGTCACATCCGGTGCTGCTCCACACCTCGACCCTGGCGTCTGCCAGCGCCTCAGCGTGGATCGATGTGGGGCCCGTGTCGATCCACCCCCACATGCTCGCCATGGCGGTAGCGTTGGGTCTCTGTGTGGCGGCCGCTATCGCCGTCGCCGGGCGCTGGCGCGCTAATGCCGAGTGGCTTGAGAGCCAGGGGTACAGCCGGAGCGCCTCGAGTGATCACGGGGCGACAGGCGAGTAGTCCGTACGTCGCTGGCGGAGGGTGAAGCCGGCCTCGGCGGCAAGCTGGCGGAGCTTCTCTACGTCGATCCGGAAACGGCATCCCGCTGCGGCGACGACATTCTCCTCCATCATAGTGCCCCCCAGGTCATTAGCCCCGAAGCGCAGCGCGAGCTGCGCGATCTTGGCGCCCTGCGTCACCCAGGAGGCTTGGATGTTCGGCACGTTGTCCAGTACGAGCCGTGACACGGCCAGCGTCTTCAGATAGGCGTGGCCGCCAAGGGGACGGGTCCCTTGTAGGTCAGTATTGCCGGCTTGGAACGTCCACGGGATGAAAGCGGTGAACCCACCCGTCGCATCCTGCAGGTCGCGGATCCGCACCATGTGCTCGGCGCGATCCCCCGCTGAGTCCAGGTGACCAAACATCATCGTTGCCGTGGTCCGCAAACCGATCCCGTGGGCAGCCTCCATCACCTCCAGCCACTGCTCCACCGTGCACTTGGCGGGGCTCACCGCTTCGCGGACGTCATCGACGAGGATCTCCGCGCCGCCGCCTGGCAGCGAGGAGAGCCCCGACTCCCTCAGAGCGGCCAGCGTTTCCTCGACCGAAAGGCCAGCGCTCTCGGCGAAGTGGTACACCTCCGGCGGCGACAGTGAGTGCAGGTCAACGCTTGGGAACTCGGCGCGGATGGCGGAGAGAAGCCCGCATATCCACTCCAGTCTCAGCCCGGGATGGAGGCCGCCCTGCATGAGGACCTGTGTTCCTCCCGCATCGACGAGCTCACAGACCTTGCGAATGATCTCCTCGGTTGGCAGAACGTAGGCATCGGGTGCATCAGGCTCGCGCCAGAAGGCGCAGAAGCGACAGCGTGAGCTGCAGATGTTCGTATAGTTGATATTGCGATCGACCACATAGGTGATCTCGGGCTCTGGATGGAGACGAAACCGGACTGCGTCCGCCACATCGGCCAGCTGCAGCAGGTCGGCTCGCTCCAAGAGCAGGGCCGCCTCCTCCACCGTCAGGCGGCGCCCCCGCGTGGCTGAGGCAAGCAGATCGCGCGGTACGAGCTCGCTCATGTCAGCCGCGCTCCCTCGGGAACGACGGTGTCGTCGGGCAGCAGACCGAGCTCCACGGCCAACTCCACGTAACGCGCCAAGCCGGTGAGGTGCACCTCCTGGAGTCGGTACCGGATGTTCTCCGTGAGGTAACGATAGGCCATCTCCCGAGGGATCCCACGGACACGGCCATCCTCGTCCGCAACCCGTTCCATGTCCGCCTCGCCCCGCGCGAGGGAGGCATAGAGGACCTCCGCCAGGCGCCTGGCTCGGTCGCGGTCGAGGTCCGAGCGGTAGGCCCACATGGCGAAGACGAATCCCAGGCCGGTCTCGCGCTTCCAGCGCTCACCCAAGTCCTGCCACGGCGGAAGTCCGCCCTCGGGCGGCCGCAACTCGGCGATGAGGGCGTTGTCGCCTATGAGGAGGGCTCCATCGGCGACAGCCAGCATCGATCCTAGGTCCGGCGGGGCGGTCACGAACTCCGGCGCGGCGCCGTCGAACCTTCGCAGGATGATCTTGGCGAGCAGGGCGCTGCTGCGGGAGCTGGTGTCGAGCGCGACCCGCAGGAGGTCCGCGGGAGGAACGCGATGGAAGAGCTTGATGCTCGCCACGGGCCCGTCGCATGCCACGCCGAGACCGGGTATGACGCGCAGCTCCGGATGGGCCAGGGTCATGGCGATGGGGCCCAGGGCAGCGTCCAGTCGGCCCTCTATCAAGGACTGCCCAATGGACGACGGAACGGCCTGCACGACCTCCACATCCGGCGGGCCGTCCGCGATCAGCCCTCTGAGGAGAGGCCGGCCGAGCAGGTACGGCATGATCCCGATGCGCAGCGCGGGGCTACTCACGCACTCACCGTCTCCTCCCTCACCACGTTGTAGAGCGTGTCACGCTCGACGGCGTCGCGGCCAGCCTCATGGATGAGCCCCACCAGCTCCTCGCGGGCCAAGGCTTCCGGGGTCTCCGCCCCCGCAGCGTGGGTGATCCGCTCCTCCATAACTGTGCCATCGATGTCATCGACGCCGAAGGCCTGGCTGACCTGGGCCATCTTCAGGCCCAGCATGATCCAGAAAGCCTTGATGTGGTCGAAGTTATCGAGGGCTACCCGAGCCACAGCGAGGGTCCGAAGGTCCTCGTAGCCTGACGTTCGGTGGCCCCCCAGTTCCGTGTTGTGGGGATGGTAGGCCAAGGGGATGAAGGTGAGGAACCCGCCTGTCTCA
>JAEAME010001854.1_pt1 | contig 13484 bp, 18 predicted proteins | sample 8958731 | NCBI WGS metagenome assembly JAEAME01 (sample SAMN16933194, study PRJNA681113) | bioreactor sludge metagenome | isolation source: anerobic bioreactor sludge (Control) | place: India:Bengaluru | collected 2018-10-24 | reverse complement strand
ATCTTAAATTAATATATCACTAATCAGTACGACTTTTCAATAACTTTATTATAAAGTTCCCTGACTTCATCGAATATTTTAAAAGGGTCAGCAATATCACCACCAAGATTTTTCAGGGACTTCTCGTATGAACCTCCTGCTTCACTTACAGGCATACCGTGAGTGGATGTCTTTCTTTCAAAAGAGTTACCGTCATTATCAAGGAGTCCTTTACCCATTATTGTTTTTCCGATAATAATAACAGGTTTATCCTTTGAAGCTAAGGCGCTGTTAAGGGCTTTCCTTATCTGTTCCTGGTCATTGCCCACTATCGTTATTACCTCCCAGCCCCACGCCCTGTATTTCATAGCCGTATCTTCAATTGTAACAGCTTTTGTTTCTGTAGAAAGCTGGATATCGTTTGAGTCGTAGAACATTATGAGGTTATTAAGCCCCAGGTACCCGGCTAGTCGACCTGCACCCTGAGATATCTCTTCCTGAACGCCTCCGTCAGAGATGAATGCAAATGTTTTGTGGGCAAAAAGATCACCAAATCTTGCGGCAAGGAATCTCTCGGCTATTGCGGCTCCCACAGCCATCGTGTGACCCTGGCCGAGAGGACCTGATGTGTTTTCAATTCCGCGTGCAAGGTCAAGTTCGGGATGACCGGGAGTAGGGCTGCCCCACTGACGGAACTGCTTTAAGTCCTCGATTGTAAAATTACCTGTAAGGGTAAGGATTGAGTAAAGCATGGGGGACATATGTCCTGGATCAAGAAAGAACCTGTCACGATTGATCCATTTTGGATCATCAGGATCAAAATTCAGGAATTCGGAGAAGAGAATATGAATGAAATCTGCTCCGCCCATTGCACCCCCCGGATGACCCGATTTTGATTTTTCAACCATCGACATAGCCAGTATACGGATATTATCAGCTGCCAGTTTGTTTACATCAACGCTCATAGGATAAATTTAATTAGTAAAAACGGCAGTAAAATTATGATTTATTGTTGAATGAAAAAACAGAAATGCACGGGCTTGTCATTTTTTAAAATAATAAGTTGAGTTTTCATAGCTCTTATTCTTCATTCTGATTACTATTGGAGTCGTTTAATTATCAGATAATCAAAAGTTAAAATTGTGTTATGTGGGGAAGTAAAATCAGAAAAGGGTGTCTCAAAAGCCTGAAAACCACCCCCTGCCCCCTAAAAGGGGTTCTCTAGAATCCTGAATATCAATAAGTCCCCCCTGGGGGATTTAGGGGTAAGTATAGAAAAGTAGGCTTTTGAGGCACCCTGACTAATATTGAAAATATTAAGATAGATCAGATTTTCAGAGATACTTTCTGTCCTCATCCGGCACCTCGAAATATTTGTCATAGATCCTGACATCGGGACCGGCTTTTTCTTCAATCGTGTTTCCCCTGATCTTATAGGTGCATTTTTCTCCTCCTATATCGGAGAAATAAATATTGAATTCCTTGCCCGATTCATCTATCATCAGGATCCTTACGAGATGCAGATATTTCATGCTGTTCAGTTGAGCTCCGCATATAGGACAGGTAAAAATGTATTCTTCGCCTTCCCTTAAATCAAATGAAGGGTGAGTCGTTTTGGTATAATTACCAAGCTCAGGATTCAGATACACTAATCCTCTTTGAGTTCTGTCAGCCAGATTAGTGGCGCCAAGTATGATTGACGTCTTAACGTTCAGGTGACCCCTGCAGACTTTACATAAATACTCTACTGCCATAGTTACCTCCTGTTGTTAATATGTTCGATTATCTTGTCAGCTATATTCTTTACAAGATAAGACAAATTTTCACCAAAGTCAATTTTTTCCGGCTGAATTCCCAGAATATATACATCCATCCTGAAAAATTCACTTAGTCTCTTAAGAGAAATGTTGTGAGTGTTGAATGTCATGTCCTGTATCTGATTCAGCCTAAGAAATTTATATGTCCCGGGAGGCGAATTCAATTCTACACAATCGCAAAGGACGAGTATATCCGGTTTAAGGCTGTTGATCTTTCCGATATAATTCTCTATACCCATCTCGACGGTCAGTGCCGATATCCCTTTTCTTTCCCTTATTTTCCCTGTTATATAGACCCCTACTCCGTCATCTGATCTGAGGAGATTACCGATCCCTGCAAAGAGGATCTTTTTTCCGTTTTTTCCGAGAATTTTATCGAGATTATCAGGCACCTTATCAGAGATTTTTTATCAGTACCTGCCTGAGGCAGTTGGGGCAGATAATATTGAACATGTCTTTTCGCTTAAGCGTATCCCTGATTTCCACATCAACATCCTGGCCTTCGGAAAGTTTTAGTTTCTGGTTCAGCATATTCAGGTTAAGGATAGATGAGAAAGCTTTCGGTCCAAGTTTCCGGTGCATGTAAAAGAGATGCTCTTTTGTTGTTATTATAGCCCCGCAGCTTTTGCAGATAAGCAACTCCTTATATTGATATTCAACATTCTTCTGCCGGTCGAATTCAGCCATATCATAGATCTTATCAGATAATTTCACACCTTTTCCGGTTATACAATGCTCTTCACATAATCCGCAAAAAATGCATTTACCGTAATCTCTTTTGATTGTTCTTATTCCTTTTTCCCTGTCGTCAGTAAAAGTTATTGCATATGGCGGGCAAACGTTTGCACAGGTTTCGCACCCGACACAATTATCATTATCAACAACAGGCTTCCCCCTGTACTTTTCAAAAGGAACATGCTCCTTCCCCGGAAATTCAGATGTATAAGCCGGAGTTAAAAGCGAAACAATGGCCTCTTTAAGTTCTCTGAGTTTGGGATACTTCATTTTAAAGCCTCCTTATAGTCGTCTTTCACAGTTCTTTTATCAAGCTTGGCACCGAAATGATAGGCTCCTCTTATCAGAGCATGAGCTGCAACTGTCGAGCTGAAAAATATTATTGGTATGGCGAAGAGAGCCTTGAATCCCGCATCTCCAAGTCCGAAATGGAAAATTACGCCGGCAAGTATGCTGCAACACCCAAGTGTAACGCATTTCGTTGCTGACTGGAGCCTGTTGTAAACATCCGGAAGACGGATAAGCCCTATGCATCCGAAGATATTGAATAACACACCAATGCATATAAAGATAATTGTAATCATATCATTCGTTAAGTTTTTTTCCTGTCAGGTATTTAGCCAGGGTCAATGTTCCGATAAAACTGAGGATGATCCATGCAATGCCTATATCAAGTATGAAAGACCGTTCAGTCTGTACCGATATTATTGCACAGATCCCTACAACAAGTATCCCGAATATATCGATGCCAACCATCCTGTCAGGTATTGTCGGACCACGTATAATCCTGTACAGACAGGCTGCACTGAGCCCGATCTGTATGTAAAGCAATATGTTAAGCAGGCTGGTCATTCTATAATGTTTTTAATATATTTTTCAAATTTTCCGGTGATATATCTTGTATATGCTTCAGGATCTTCTGATCTGACATAAATCCAATGCACAAACAGGTCATCACCTATGATGTCAACCGATATAGTGCCTGGCGTCATTGTGATTGAATTTGCAAGGAGTGTTCTTGCAAGCTCTGATTTTAATCCCATTCTGACCTTAACTATGCCGGGCTTTATGGGCATTGCCGGATGAAGGACCCTGTATGCTACATCGAAATTAGCCTTTATGCATTCCCAGATGAATACTGCAAGGTAGATCAGGAACCAAATATAACGGCGTGGCTGGAGCATCTTATGAACATTTGAAATGAAGAATCTGCCGAAAATAAGAGCACAGACAAGAGAAGCTGCCGAACCAACAATTATGTCAGGCAGTGTAAACCTGAAAGTTATCAGCAGCCAGAAGACAAGGGATAATATGAAAACTGTTACATATTTCATCTATATTCCAATGATTTGTGTTGAGTATTTTCCTGATTCAATAAGAATATCAACTGCAGGCCCCAGTATGATGTCCCTGATACCCGGGATTGCCAGGAGGCTTAATAACACGCACAGAAGGCTTAGGACTACCATGCTGAAGACCATCGGAAAAGGGACTTCCTTAATTTTCCTTACAGGAGTATTGCTGTTCTTGTTATAAAATGCATAGCGCTGGAATTTAAGGAATGAAGCAAGAGTTATAATACTCACAATCACTGCCAGTACAGCCAGCAGGTAGAACCCGGACATAATGCAGGCAATAATTATTATAAGCTTACTGAAAAAGCCGTTAAAGGGCGGGATTCCTGATATAGACATCGAAGCTATAAAAGAGGTTGCCGATGTTGCAGGCATCTGCTCTGCCAGACCTCCCATCTCATTAAGATCACGGGTCCCTGTTGCATATTCAATCGCACCGGCATTCAGAAATAAGAGGCCTTTAAAAACTGCATGATTTATCAGGTGAAAGATACCGCCGGCAATAGCAAGAATTGCTATCTCAGGTTTTATTCCGCGCGCTATGAGGATCATACCGATACCGGCAGAAAGAACCACATAGCCCATCTGACTTATACTGTGGTATGCAAGAAGTCTCTTTATGTCCCACTGGCCTATTGCAAGGAAGACCCCGATTACCATCGACAGTGTGCCAAGTGTTGTTATCAGTACGGATATGCTCTCAGTGATATCAAACATATTGAAAAACAATCTGATTATAACATAAATGCCTACTGCTTTTATAAGTACGCCCGACAGCATTGCTGAAACGGGAGAGGGGGCTGATGAGTGCGCATCTGGAAGCCAGGCATGGAACGGTATTATTGCAGCCTTCAATCCAAAGCCGCTCAGTATCAGTATCTGAACAAAAAGATAATAGGTCCTGTCATATCCTCCGCTCAGAACTTCCTTTATATCAGCTATATTCAGGGTTTTTGTTTTCCAGTAAAGGAAACCTATGCCAAATAAGATCACGAATGAAGCAATGCACCCGAGTACCTGATATTTGAAAGTCGCTTCCAGTTCATTTTTCTCAACACCGAAAGCCACAAGGGCGTAGGCGGCAATTACTGATATCTCCATGAAAACAAAAATGTTGAACAGGTCACCGCTCAATACCACACCATTCATACCGGCGGTCATCAGACAGAAGAGTGCATAGTAAAAGTTCTCTGCAGTATATCTCTTGATATACGGGATAGAGTAAAATACCGAAAGGAAACCGATAACGTTAATTATGCACAGAACGATTACTGAAAATCCATCAAGTACCATATATATACCTATGGGCACTCTGTTAACCGGTTCCCATCCGCCAACCCTGTAAACTGAAAGAGAGCCTTCATTTGCAATTAGTGAACTGATGCCAAGAACAACGAGGGCTATCAGTATGAAGCTGGCAGAGTACCTTCCGAAACGGGGAACGAATTTTCCGGCTATCATTGTTATGAAGGCTCCGGCAAGAGGTATAATGACAAATAATGGTATCAGGGGATTCATGATCTATCCTTTTAAATTTTTAATTTCTCTGATATCAAATGTCCCGTATTTTCTGTACAGCCTTATTATTACAGCCATGAGCATTGCTGTTGTAGCCAGGCCGATAACTATTGCAGTAAGTACAATTGCCTGGGGCAGGGGATCAACATAGGTCTTAACAGGATCGGCAGGGTCAACTATTGGGGCCACACCTCCTTCTTTAAAACCTATAAGCGCAAAAAACAAAAATGTGCTGAATTCCATTACCGAAAGCGAAATGGCAATCTTGATCAGGTTCCTTTTTGTTATTACACCGTAAAGCCCGACTAAGAATAACATGAAGCATAACAGGTAAACAATCATTCCGCAGCCTCCTCTTTAAAAATTATCAAAGCAAGGAAAATCGTAAGTATTGAAGATGCCACTTCGATTCCGATGAAAATGTTATATAACGGCAGCATGCCGGCACTTATAAGTTGTCCGGCCGTTCCCTTCGGCAGCCAGTTCAGGAAGAACACCCTTGCTCCGAACAGCAATCCTGAGACAGCAAGGAAAACAACAACAAGTATTGCAAGATTCTCGTACATTGTTGAACCTGATTCTTCCCTTGTAAGATTAATGAAATCGCTGCCGAAAGCAAGAATCAGAAGGATGAATGACCCCGCCATAACAACACCTCCGGCAAATCCGCCTCCGGGTGTAAGATGGCCATGTATAACTATGTATATGCCGTAGAGAAACACAATCCCGGCTATAAGCTGGGTCGTCTTCTTCACTATTACTGTCATGCCTTTCATAGTCACTTCTTGCCTTTAATCCTTAGTATTGTCAGTATTCCGAGTACAGCCGTTACAAGAACAGTAGCTTCTCCAAGTGTGTCATATCCCCTGAAATCGAAAACAACACCGGTTACAAGGTTGGTGCTTCCGGTCTTTTCAACAGCTCCTTCAATGTATGCATCAGCCATCCTTAACGCACTCTCCCCGAATACATCAAGAGAGCCGGCGGCGAGCCTGAAGAAATACAGCAGAACTATAATTATAAGCGCAGCTGAAATAATTGTAACATATCCTGTCGTATCCGGTTTCAGGAATCTTTCCTCCCTTGAACTGTCAAGGACGACAGCCACCATTATTATTAGAGTTATTGTCTCCACAACAATTTGGACTATAGCAAGATCCGGCGCTTTTAGAAGAAGAAAGCAAATTACAAGTCCATAGCCTACAATGCCGCATGCAATGACTGCCGACAGCAGATCTCTGGCGTGAATTGCATAAAGAGCCCCCAGAATCATCAACCCGGTTATTATTGATATCGCAACTTCCATCAGTCTTCAGTTGTGTAATTTTTCATATCAATATTATCAGCATAATAATTATCCCGGCACAAACCCATAAGGCATAAGCCGGAAGAAGTCCGGAGTGAGCACTGCTCAGTAAATGACTTGCCCCCAGTACAAAGCGTTTTGACAGATCATAAATATCAAAGCACTTTTGCTCTGCCCTGTTATAGATTTTCGCAATAAACCCGTATTCGAAGAATGTCTTGTAGAATTCGGGTGTAGGAAAGACAGCCTGCTCCTGCATTTTCTCACCCCCGATAAAACTGTCCTCTCTTCTGAATTTTTTCATGTTAAGGGCCAGATACAACATAATGCCAAGGACAAGCGATACAAGCACCAGCAATGATACAAAGGAGGAGTCCCAGAATCCATGGAAAGCAAATGTCCCGCTTACAGGCATTAAAAGTTTTGGAACGACGACATTTGTGGCAAACACTCCGAAGAGAACAGATAACAGGGCAAGTACGGCAGGAGGGAACCACATCGTGAAATGCACTTCCCTGACATGCTCAAGCTCTTTTCGCCGGCGGCTTAAAAAGATACCTCCGATCAGTTTAATAAAACTTGCAAGTGTAAGAGCTGATCCCAGAACAGCAAGTCCAAGCCACAATATCCAGAGCTTGTTTGCAGTCTCCGTGCCGGCTCCGAATTCTATAATACCCTGATATATCATCCATTTTGAAGCAAAACCATTGAAAGGAGGAACTCCTGAGATCGACATTGCAAAAATCAGGGATGTAATAAATGTAACAGGCATCGCCTTTGAAAGGCCCCCAAGGTCATCAATATCCTCTTTCCCGGTACGTAATTCAACACTTCCTGCAGAAAGGAAGAGACCGCTTTTGTATATGGCATTGTTTATCATGTGAAAAAGACCAGCGGCAACACCTAAAATCGAACCGAGTCCGAAACCGAGTATCATGTATCCCACCTGTGAGACTGCATGAAATCCGAGAAGCCGCTTGTAATTATGCTGCATAAGTGCCATCATAACAGCAATAATTATAGTTATCACTCCCAGTGAAAGGAGCAATATTCTGAGTCCGTCACTCAGCACGAAAATATTAATAGTGATCCTGGCCAGGAAGTATATGCCAAGCAGTTTATCGAGTGAGGCCGGCATAAAAGCTGAAGAAGACGCCGGGGCATCTTTTGCATAATCAGGAACCCAGGTATGGAAGGGAAAAGCTCCGGCTTTTGTAAAACTGCCAGTCAGCAAGGCCAGGAATGCAACAACAGTGACAAGGTTTGTTGTTTGCAGGGAAATGCCGCTAATGCTTAACGATCCGCTGATCTTCCAGATTATAGCTATTCCTATTATCATTATGCAGTCGGATGCACCGATGAGGATAAGAGTCTTCTTTGCCGTGGCAGAACTATCTTCGTTATGCCCCGGGATGAGTTTATAAAGTGTCAGTCCCAAAGCACCCCAGAATGCAAGGAAGAGGAGCAGGTTATCTGACAGCACCGCTCCATAGGAACAGCCAAGAGTTATAAGGAAATATGCATAGTAATTTCTGACTCTTCCTTCTTTTATATAGATAATCGAATATAGCAGGACCAGAAAGGCAAAAAGACTTATGAATATTATAATCAGCTCACTGAGCCTGTCAATATTGAATGTAAGATATTTGCCGGCTTCGTTCATAAGCTCGTAGCCGGGTGTTCCCCCGGATGTCCAGCACATACAGATCACATGATCCTCAGTTCCATATAAGCCCCATGCAACGATGGCGGTTATTATACTGACAATAAGGGCAATCAGCCCTTTGTAAATCCTGAATTTTTCGGGGATGCACATCAACGCCAGCCCTGCCAGGACAGGCATCAGAATTATAAACTGCACAGCAGAAATGACAGATGATTGTGATATTATTGATACAAACTCATTCATCTTATATTCATTTGTTCCTTTATTTCAGAAGTTCTTGATGATGAAAGATTTATAAGTTCATTTGCATTCATTATCTTTTTTCCTGAGCTTACGTCGTAAACCGAGGCCATTCTTTCTGTACAACAATAGCACGGGTCGACGGCTGCAAGAGTTATTGTAGCGTCAGAAATCGTCTGTCCGATGCACGACTTTCTGAATGTGGCAATGTTGACGTAGCTTGGAGCCCTTATTTTATGCCTGGCCGGAGAGTTAGAACCATCAGACATCACGAAATGGAAAACTTCTCCTCTGGGAGCTTCTGCACGGCCATGGCCAACTCCTTCGGGTATTTCTTTGATTTTTACTGATATTTCTCCCTCTTTCTCCTTTTTAAGCCCCTGCAGACACTGTTCTATTATCGAGATCGATTCGTAAATCTCGAGAAGCCGCACCTCAGCTTTTGCAAAAACATCTCCCGCCTCGGCTGTGATAACTTTCCAGTTAACAAGCGGGTATGCTGCATAAGGGTCATCCTTTCTTACATCTATCGCAACACCCGATGCCCTTGCTGTAGGACCTACTGCACAATAGTCGATTACGTCCTGCTTTGTAAGTATACCCACGCCTTTTGTCCTTGCATGAATTACCGGATCATCCATGACAGCTCCTGTAAGAAGATCGTTCTTCTTCCTGAATTCACTCATAGTCTTTTCTATGACCGGTATCTTGCTATTCTCTATATCCCTTCTTACTCCGCCAACCCTGAACATTGCATAACTGTTCCTGTTGCCTGTTATCATCTCGAAGAGATCGAGAATTGGTTCACGGTATTTCCATGCCCACATGAAAACTGTATTGTAACCAAGGAAATGACCGGCAAGTCCCACCCACAGAAGGTGGCTGTGTATCCTCTCCAATTCTCCTATAATGGATCTTATATATTTAGTCCTGTCGGTTATTTCAACCCCGACGATTTCCTCAACAGCATTGGCAAAAGCAAAAGGGTGGGAGGTGGAACATATTCCGCATATCCTTTCGACAAGGAAAAATACCTGCTCATATGTTTTCGATTCGCTAAGTTTTTCTATGCCCCTGTGATTGTAGCCCGTTTCCCATTTGATATCCTTCACAATCTCACCTTCACAGTAAAGCTTGAACAGTTCAGGTTCTTCCTGAAGAGGATGATAGGGACCGACCGGTATCAGAGTCTTTTTACTCATTATGTTTATAGCTCTTTGTTAAAATCTTTCCTGTAAGGATAAACACCTTCTGCCCAGTTGCCTTCAGAAATAAGTTTCTCCTGGTTAGGGTGATTAAGAAAATTTATCCCGAACAACTCGTGCATCTCCCTTTCTATCCATTCTGAGGCATTGAACATGTTTGATAATGATTCAATTTCCGGTTTTAACTTATCAAGTATTACATGTATGTTGAGAATGAGCCCGGCTTCATCGCCGCTGAAATGATAATGCACTTCAAATCCCCTTTTGGTGTGAACAGCAGAAGCAATTATAAATCTTAATCCGGCCACATTATGAAGGAAATCAGCAATCCGTAAAATAGCCTCCGGTACTACTGTAATTATAATACGCTTCTCATTATTCTTCACAGTTTCAAGAATATCTTCTCCAAAACTCTTCTCAAAATTCTCTATGACCTGTTTTACATCCATTTATCCATATCTTCTATTCAAAACTCACCACTCACCACTCACCACTCATCGCTCATCGCTCATCGCTCACCACTCATCGCTCACCGCTCATCGCTCACCACTCACCGCTCACCGCTCACCGCTCACTTCTTTCCCGCCAGCTTAACAATCCCTGCAATTATCGCCTCAGGTTTCGGCGGACAACCTGGTATATATGCATCTACCGGTATGATTTTATCGACCGGGCCCGCAAAGGTGATCCCTTCCGCAAAGATCCCTCCCGTGCAGCCGCATGCTCCGATAGCAACAACAAGTATTGGCTTTGGTGCCTGTTTATAAATTTCAAGCAGCCGATCTTTATCCCGCTTATTGATTGAACCATTTACAAGAAGCACATCAGCATGCCTTATACTTCCCACAAGCAGGATACCGAAACGTTCCAGATCGTGCCTTGGCGTGAGGCAGTCAAGGATCTCAATATCGCAATTGTTGCAGGAGGCACCTCCGAAGTGGAAGACCCATAACGATTTTCTGAAACAATAGTCTTTAAATCCCACAATAAAACATTTAATATCCCAATGAAATCAACACTATAGCAATTACTGCCAGCAGGTTCATCCATATCATAAAGAAGCTCACTGCCTGCTTTATCTTTATCCTTGGGTTGGTGTTCCTGATTAGAGTAAGCAGAAGCACAATGCCAAGGACTTTTAATACCGTCCATAATATATGGATACCTTCAAGCCTGAATCCGCCTGCAAGCAGTGCAATAAGGAAAGCCGGAAGGATAAAAAGCATTATATACTTTGCAAGTTTTATCATTGCATAAGCGGCTCCCGAGTATTCAATGAATATCCCTTCAGATATCTCTGTTTCAGCTTCCGGCATGTCAAAAGGAACAAAAGCCAGTTTTGCCTGGATACAGAAGATGGCGACAATGAACAACAGTACACCCGATATACTTCCAATGAAAGCATTTCCTTCCTTCTGAATACTTATTACTGAATGGAGATCGAAATTTTGTCCTGCTTTCATAATGACTGCTGCTATCACAAGCAGGAAGGTAAGTTCATAGCTGAGTATAAGTTTCATTTCTCTTGAACTGCCCACTGCAGCAAGAGGATTACCGGAAGCAAGTGAACCCGCTATGTATGAGAATGACGGTATTGTCAGCAGGTAAAAGATGACAATCAGATCGCCCCTGAAACCTGTTGTAAAACCAAACAGAGGCAGCAGGATGAAAACACCGGCCATTGTTGCTCCGAATACGGCAAAGACTGGAGCAAGCAGGAATACAAAAGGCGATCCATGTTTTGGCAATATTGTTTCCTTGACAAGCAGAAGTTTGAAGAAATCGTAGAATGGCTGCAGAACCGGTGGCCCTTTCCTGAACTGCACCCTGGCAGTGATCTTCCTGTCGAACCAGGACAGCAAAGCTCCTGTGATCCCGACAAAGAGAAGGCCGGGGAAGACAAAGAAGTAAAAAAGATTTGCTGCCATATTACAGATTTTCAGAGTATAAAAAATCTCTTATAAGTACTTTTTCATTGAGCCTGTAAATATTGTTCTCAGGTGCTTCATCCTGATCCGTCATAATAACAGTCCCAGCCGGCGATTCCGCAACGAATCTTTTAAGATCATCCTCATCCTTAAGATCATAAAAAAGATCCTTGTTCCTGTGATGTTTGAAGAAATCAGTCATCATTGTGCCGAAGGGGCATATAGTGACACACGATTTGCATGAAACACAGAGATTTGTATGTCTTGTTATAACACCTTCCTCATCCTTTTCAAGGGCATCTGCAGGGCAGACTGCTATACAGGGAGCATCTTCGCACCGACGGCAGGTATACCTGAAAACCGCCAGCTCCCTGATTGTCTTTAATCCGTTTGAATTGGCTGAGGTGTAATAAAATGCCTCAGGAAGCAGCTTATCAGGATTGGCCGTCATAGCAGCTCTGAGCTTTATCATATCGATCAATATCTTTCCGGCCATTTCAGCTCCAGATATCAGGTTGATCCTTTATTTCAGTATATGTAAAGACAGGTCCGTCCTTGCATACAAAATATTTTCCCATCATGCAATGACCGCATTTACCGAGTCCGCACGACATGTTCTTTTCCATCGAAAGGTAAATCTGTTCGTCCCTGTATCCCATTTCCAGGATCCTTATTGTCCCAAACTTCATCATTATCGGAGGTCCGCATATTACTGCGACAGAGTTTTCAATGCTGACTTTTACTTTATCGAGGAGAACTGTTGCAACTCCTACAGATTCGTTCCATTCCTCATCTGCTTTGTCAACAGTGCGATAAGCTTCAAAATTATCAATAGAGTTCAGCCTGTTGAACAAAGGCTTGTAGATGCAATCAGATGGTGTCTTTGAACCGTAGCAAAGAATTACTTTTATGATCTTGTCTTTATAATGTTCAAGAGCATAAAGCAGTGAACGGATAGGTGCCAGTCCGCATCCGCCACCCAGTATAAGCACCTCCTTACCAAAAAATTTATCTACCGGATAACCTCTCCCGAACGGCCCCCTGATGCCCATATAAGCACCGGGTTTAAGAGTATGCATATATTCGGTGACATAACCGGTTTTCATAACAGTAACTTCAAGCTTATCTGTTATGATTGGTGAGGATGAAGGTGTGAAAGGTGCTTCACCAATGCTATCGACTGATAATTCAATAAACTGGCCGGTTTTGAAGGAGAATTCTTTTTCTGGTACAAGAACAAATGTTTTTATCAGAGGTGATTCATCGATCACTTCTGTCAGTTTTGCTTTTATTGGTTTATATATATTACCGTTATTATGCATAAATCTCTTAAGCAAGTTCCATGAATAATTCATTCTTATTTATTTTCCCAATGCATGCTTCAATGCATCTTCCACATCCGGTGCATGCAAGAGAATTGAATCTTTCGGGTCTCCAGACATATTTACACATATACCTGTTCCTGAACCTTTGAGGTAATTCAGACAGGCTGTCCTCTCCTCCGGCAACCCTTTCAAAACCCGGGTACTGACAAGCATCAAGCTGCTTGATCTTTTCAAATCCGGGTTTATCTATAAGGAGAAAACATGTACAGGTTGGACATATTGTTGCACATGCCCCGCATGAAACACAATTTGCTGAATATTTTTTCCAGATCTCTTTTTTTGCTTCAGAAACTAATATTCCTGTTCTCTTATAATCAGGCAGCCCCTTATTTGTTTCTTTAAGCAGAGAT
>JAEAME010001851.1_pt1 | contig 13507 bp, 8 predicted proteins | sample 8958731 | NCBI WGS metagenome assembly JAEAME01 (sample SAMN16933194, study PRJNA681113) | bioreactor sludge metagenome | isolation source: anerobic bioreactor sludge (Control) | place: India:Bengaluru | collected 2018-10-24 | reverse complement strand
CGGGCGCCAGGAGCTGCAACGGCTCCTGCAGCCGGTAGGATGCGAGGGCGCCTGTCTCTTGCAGGTGGTTGAGCCAGTAGCGCATCGTTTCCAGGAGGTCCGGCGTGTTCTCCAGCAGGTCCACCAGGGCCGGCTCCGGGTGTGCTTCCAGCCAGGGGAATTGTTCCGGATAGGCGCGGAAGACCTGGCTGAGGTTGATCCACTCGCCGGTGTGGGCCAGCCCGATGCAAGTTTGTCCCTGTGTGCAGGCGTAACAAAGCTTCATGGCTTGTCCTCTCGTGGTCGGTGATGGGATGATCAGCACTATGGTAGCATAGCCCCTCGTGGGCGTCAAGAACGGGCACCCGGTCAACGGCCACGGCCGGCATCTGCGGGCAATCTAATAGATTGCGGGTGTAGTTCAGTTTCGGGGCAGAGCGTCAGTTCGACGGGGTGCCCGTGTCTGTCGCAGCTATCACGACGCCCACAAGGGGCTATGCTACGGTTTCGCCCCAATGTGAACTACACCCGCAGATTGCCCTACGTTAACTTGCTTTTCGTATGTCGCCGTATAATGCACTGACGACTGTGCAAAGGAGGAGGTTAGCGATGGCCACACGAGTTATTCACGCACCACGCGGCACGCAGATCACCTGCAAGGGCTGGCAGCAGGAAGCCGCCATGCGCATGCTGATGAACAACCTCGATCCCGACGTGGCGGAAAAGCCGCAGGAGCTGATCGTTTACGGTGGCCGCGGCAAGGCCGCCCGGAATTGGGAGTGCTTTGACGCCATTGTGCGCTGCCTGAAAGAGCTGGAGGGCGATGAGACCCTGCTTGTGCAGTCGGGCAAGCCGGTGGGCATCTTCCGTACCTATGCCGATGCTCCGCGTGTGCTGATCGCCAACTCGAACCTGGTCGGCGCCTGGGCCACACCGGAGTACTTTAACCAGCTTGATGCTCAGGGTCTGATCATGTACGGGCAGATGACGGCCGGTAGCTGGATCTACATCGGCACGCAGGGCATTCTGCAGGGCACCTACGAGACGCTGGCCGCAGCGGCGGAGCAGCGCTTCCACAGCAGCCTCAAGGGCCGCTTTGTGCTCACGGCAGGGCTGGGCGGCATGGGCGGCGCACAGCCGCTGGCGGTGACGATGAACGAGGGCGTGGCGCTGGTGGTGGAGGTAGATCGGGCGCGCGCCCAGCGCCGCCTGGCGACGCGCTATGTGGATGCCGTCGTGGACAACCTGGAGGAAGCGATGACCCTGGTGGAGGGGGCGCTAAAGGAACAGCGACCGCTCTCCGTGGGGCTGATCGGCAACGCCGCCGAAGTCTTCCCGGAGCTGGTGGCGCGCGGCGTGACGCCGGACATCGTGACTGACCAGACGCCGGCCCACGACCCGCTCAGCTATGTGCCGGATGGCCTGTCCCCGGCTCAGGCGGACGAGCTGCGCCGCACGGACCCCACGGAGTACGCGCGGCGCTCGATGGCGGCGATGGCTCGCCACGTGCAGGCCATGCTCGATATGCAGCGGCGCGGCGCTGTGGTTTTCGACTATGGCAACAACCTGCGGCAACGCGCCTTCGACGCCGGGGTCAAGGATGCCTTTGCCTATCCCGGATTTGTTCCGGCCTACATCCGCCCGTTGTTCTGCCGGGGCAAGGGCCCGTTCCGCTGGGTGGCGCTGTCGGGCGACCCGAAGGACATTCACGCCACCGATGAGGTGGTGATGAAAGAGTTCGCCTACGATGAGCATCTGGTGCGCTGGATTCGTATGGCGCACGAGCGGGTTGCCTTCCAGGGCCTGCCGTCGCGCATCTGCTGGCTGGGGTACGGCGAGCGGGCGCGCTTTGGCCTGCTGATCAACGACCTGATCGCCCGCGGCAAGATCTCGGCACCCATCGTTATCGGCCGCGATCATCTGGATGCCGGCTCGGTGGCCAGCCCGCGGCGCGAGACGGAGGCCATGCGCGATGGCTCCGATGCCATCGCCGACTGGCCCATTCTCAACGCACTGCTCAACGCGGTGGGCGGCGCAACCTGGGTCAGCTTCCACCACGGTGGGGGAGTGGGCATCGGCTACTCGCTGCACGCCGGGCAGGTGATCGTGGCCGATGGCACGCCGGAGGCGGCCAGGCGGCTGGAACGCGTGCTCACCTATGATCCGGGCATGGGCATCGTGCGCCATGCCGACGCGGGCTATCCGGAGGCTATCCAGGCGGCGCAGGAGCTGGGCGTGCGCATCCCGATGCGCTGAGGCCGGAACGGGAAGATTGTAAGATTGTATGTTTGTAGGGGTGGGGTGATCCTCAGAGTGTGAGGGGACAGGCATGAACAACACCGTTGTTTACATATTCGTTGGGTTAGCAGCCGGGGCCGTTAGCGGGCTGATCGGCATTGGCGGCGGGGTGATCGTGGTTCCCGCGCTGTGCCTGCTGGGCTGGTCACAGCACCAGGCGCAGGGTACCACGCTGGCCATGCTTGTTCCGCCCATCGGGATCCTGGCGGCCTACACGTATTACCGGCAGGGCTATGTGGATGTCCGAGTCGCCGCATTGCTCTGTCTTGGCTTCTTCTTTGGCGGATTGCTGGGGGCCAGAGTGGCTACGGCATTGCCCGCCGACCTGCTGCGCAGGGTGTTCGGGGTGGCCATGCTACTGATTGCTCTGCGCATGATCGCCCAGCCATGAAAAAGATCCTGATCACGATGCTGGATACCGGCGGCGGCCACCGCGCCACCGCCGAAGCGCTGCGGGATGCATTCCTGGAGCGTTACGGGCAGTGGGTGCAGGTGGAAGTGGCGGATCTGTGGGCGCAGCACACGCCGTCTCCCCTGCACGACCTGTCCACGGCCTACCGTACCCTGGTTGATGATCTGCCCTGGCTGTATCACCTGATGTACGAAACGGGCCGGAGACCGGAGGTCGTGCGTCCCTTGACGGAGGCGGCAGCGCGGGTTGTGCGCCCTCTGGTCATCCGGACCTTGCGCCGGCACAGGCCCGACCTGATCGTGTCGGTCCATCCGCTGGTGCAGGGTGTGGTCTTGCGCGTAGTGTCACGCCGGCGTCACCCTATCCCCTTTGTTACCGTGGTCAGTGATCTGGTCACGATTCCGCCGGTCTGGTTTGATCCGGAAGTCACGCTGTGCTTTGTGCCCAGCGAAGAAGGGTACCGCCAGGCGCTGCAGGCCGGGCTGCGCCCGGAGCAGTTGTTCAAATTCGGGCTGCCCATCCGCCCGGCTTTTGCCCGCAGCCACCCGCCCGCGGCGGAGCTGCGGCGGGCACGGGGCATGGTAGTGGACGTGCCCGCGGTCCTGATTATCAGCGGCGGTGAGGGCATGGGCCCCGTCGACCAGATCGCCCGGGCCGTTGCCGACCGCCTGGCCGCGGATAGCGCGGCCAGCGATCGTCCGGCAGGGCAGGTGGTGGTGGTCTGCGGTCGAAACCGGGAGCTGCACGATGAGCTGCGCGCACACGACTGGCCCGTGCCGGTCGTCGTGAAAGGCTTTGTGGACGACATCTGGGACTGGATGGCCGCGTGCGACTGTGTCGTCACCAAAGCGGGACCTGGCACCATCGCCGAGGCGATGGCCCTGGGAGTGCCTATCCTGCTCAGCGGGTACATCCCGGGCCAGGAAACGGGCAACGTGCCCTACGTGCTCAAGCATGGGGTGGGTGCCTACGTCGAGGAACCGTGGCAGATTGCCGAGGTCATTAGCGGGTGGTTTGGGCCGCAGCGGAATGTGCTGGCGGGGATTGCGCGCCAGGCCCGGAGTCTGGGGCATCCCGAGGCGACGTACCAGATTGTGGAGGAGATCGCCCGCCTCCTGGAGGGTGCCGAATGACGGTGAACCCGATGCGAGTACGGATGTTGCGCGAAGGACAGTCACTGGCGGGTCCTGTCCTGTACTGGATGAGCCGCGACCAGCGCGTCCAGGACAACTGGGCGCTGCTGTTTGCCCAGGAGCTGGCCCTGCAACACCAGTCGCCACTGGTGGTGGCCTTTTGTCTGGTGCGCCAATTCCTGGGCGCTACGCGGCGGCAGTACGAGTTCATGTTGCAGGGGCTGGCCGAAGTTGAGCAGGCTTTGGCCGCCAAAGGCATCTCCTTTCGCTTGTTGGCCGGCGCACCGCCCGAAGAACTGCCCCGGTTCATCGAAGAGCATGGCATCGCCCAGGTGGTGACCGATTTCGACCCCTTGCGCATCCGGCGCGAATGGAAAGCGGCCGTTGCCGGGCGCATCGCGATTCCCTTGTACGAAGTGGACGCGCATAACATTGTTCCCTGCTGGCAGGCCTCGCCCAAGCTGGAATGGGGTGCCTACACCCTTCGCCCCAAGATGCGGCGGGCGTTGCCCGATTTCCTGGAGGCGTTTCCGTCCGTGCGCGATCATCCCTTCGCCTGGAGCCATCACGCCCCAACCGATTGGGAGCGGGCAGCGCGTTTTCCGGCGGTGGATGAACAGATAGCGGCCGTGGACTGGCTCCGGCCGGGAGAGCAAGCGGCACAGAGGATGCTGCGGCGGTTTGTGGAGGACAAGCTCGCCGGCTACCCGGACAAGCGGAACGATCCCAATCAGGATGGCCAGTCCGACCTTTCGCCGTACCTCCACTTCGGGCAGATTGCCGCCCAGCGGGTGGCGCTGGAGGTGGAGGAATCGGGCGCTCCGCGCGAGTCCAGGGAGGCTTTTCTGGAGGAGCTGATCGTGCGCCGCGAGCTCTCGGACAACCTGTGCTTCTACAACCCCGATTATGACCGCGTGACCGGCTTTCCGCAGTGGGCGCGGACCACGCTCGACGCACACCGCCGCGACCCGCGGCCGTACCTGTACTCCAGAGACGAGCTGGAGGCGGCACAGACCCACGATGATCTGTGGAATGCCGCCCAGCTAGAGATGGTGCGGCGCGGCAAGATGCACGGCTACCTGCGCATGTACTGGGCCAAGAAGATCCTGGAGTGGACCGAGTCGCCGGAGCAGGCGCAAGAGATTGCCATCTACCTGAACGACAGGTACGAGCTGGACGGCCGGGACCCCAACGGCTACACCGGAGTGGCCTGGAGCATCGGCGGCGTGCACGACCGCGCCTGGGGCACACGTCCCGTGTTCGGCAAGATCCGCTACATGAGCTACAACGGGAGCAAGGGCAAGTTCGACGTGCGCGCGTATGTGCGGAAACATGCCGCGCCGGTTCAGGGCTAGGATGGCTTCGTCCCCCGTACCAGGCATGTGCTGTGCCCATTCGATAGATCGTCCCACCGATTGCGTTTGGTGGCGGCCTTTTCTGCGTCTATAATGCAGATGGCGTTACTGCAGTAGCGCAGCTCCTTCTACGACCACGATGCCTCTGCACATCTCCATCCGTCTGCGCGGTCAACGTTGACCTGCTCTACACTCCTTGACTAACGGCCAGATTGGAGGCCGGTTACGATTCCGTATAGTGCGGCTGGCGGTTCGCGTCATGGTAAACAAGGAGGCGTCCGATGATCCGCAGTCTCTTGTCCAGAAGATGCCCTCTCCCGGAAGCTCCGGTACTCCATCCTGCGTTCCTGTGGGCCTGCAGTCTGTTCCTGGCCTTGCTGTCACTGCTCCTGGCCTGGCCCCGCGCGATGCCCGACCGGGCACTTGCCGCGCCGCAGTCTGCGCCGGCCCGCCTGTTCAGCGCGCCGGTGCCCATCACCATCACCGCCAGTGCGGATGCCTACGTTTCGTCCGGTTCTCCCACGGCGAACTATGGCACCAGTGACGAACTGCACGTGGGGCGGGGTGGCTGGTCCGGGTCCGCTGTGATGCACACTTTCGTGCGGTTTGATCTGAGCACTCTCCCGGCGGACGCTCACATCGAGTCGGCCGAGCTGTGGCTCTACCTCAGACGCTGGAGCGGCAACGGCTCCTACGCCGTGCAGGCTTACTCACTCAGTACGGACTGGGCGGAGACAGCAATCACCTGGAACAACCAGCCGTCCGCGGTTGAACTCATCGAAGGCAGGGACGTTGGCCGTCCGGCAGGCTACAAGACCTGGACCATTCGCACGGACCTGGTGCAGCAGTGGGCGGATGGCACACGCGCCAACTACGGGCTGGTGCTCGTGCCGGGCCCGGCTCTGGGCTGGGATCTCACCTTTAACAGCCGGGAATACAGGTCGAACCGGCCATACCTGCTCCTCAGCTATAGCGGGGGCACGCCGCCTGCTACCGGGACCGCCACACCAACACCCACGCACAGCAGTACGCGCACGGTGACCGCCACACCCACGCCCAGCCGGACCGGGACAGCAACGGCCTCGCCTACCGCGACCCGCACGGCCACAAACACGCGCACGGCCACGGGTACGAGGACGGCTACGGCCTCGCCCACGGTGACCACCCCGACCCCCGTCACTTCTCCCACTGTGACCGGCACCGCGACAGGCACGCCCACGGCGATCCCCAGCCTGACGCCCACCCCGGCGCCGTGCGGCGCGGATTCCTGGGAGCCGAACGACACCTTTGAGACGGCGTACTTTGTCTTTGCCGGCTCGCTGCAGGGCCTGATCTGCCCGTCCACCGATGTGGACTATTTCCAGTTTACTGCCAACCAGTACGACCGGATCACCCTGGACTTGAGCAGTTTGCCGGCGGACTATAACCTGCGGCTGTGGAATCCGAATGGCTCACTGCAGGAGCTATCTACCCAGACCGGGACGACGTCCGAACGGATCGAGATCCTGGCGCCCGACAACGGCAGCTACCGGGCCGAGGTGTTCCCCGTGTCCGGCCAGTGGCATGCGACGGACACTTACGAACTGCGCGTCCAGGTGACCCCCGCAACGCCTGCCGCAACGGCGACTCACACGCCGACCCCTACGCACACGCCCACCATGGGCACCCCGACGGCGGGCGCCACACGCACTTCCACCGTCACACCCACGCTGACGCCTACGCACACGCCCACTATGGTCACCCCAACGGCGGGCGCCACACGCACTCCCACCGTCACACCCACGGTGACCCTCTCGCCGACACCGACTCCGACGCTCACGCCCGCAAGCTGTGGCGCAGATTCCTGGGAGCCTAACGACACGCTTGCCACGGCGTACTTTGTCTTTCCCGGCACATTGCGGGGCCTGATCTGCCCGCCCACCGACGTGGATTTCTTCCAGTTCAGTGCCAGCTACCATGAGACGATCACTCTGGACCTGGATAGCCTCCCGGCCGACTATAACCTGCGGCTGTGGAACCCCAATGGCACGCTAGCGGGGCAATCTACCCAGGCCGGGACTCGGCCCGAGCGGATCGAGTACATCGTCCCCAGCGCCGGCAGCTACCGGGTGGAGGTGTGGCCGGCGGTCGGAGCATGGCATGCGACCGACTCGTATGACCTGTCGGTGCAGGTGGCTCTCAAGCCGCTCAGGATAGTTCACCTGCCGGTGGTGCAGCAGAACCGCGGCCCATAACCTGAGCCGCCGCGCCTGACAACCGGGCATCCAGTGGGGGATTGCTGACAGGCCGGGTCTCACCAGAGACCCGGCCTGTGGTCTGTCCTAACGCGTTGTGATGCGCTCTACCTCGCCGCTGTCAAAGCGCAGAAGATGGTTCGCCTCGTCCCAGGACCACTCCGGCAGTGCATGCCCATCCACGAGCAGCTCCGTTGGCCTGGAGGGCAGGCCGTGGACGTGCCATTCCCAGCGACTGTATGGCGGGCGGTACGGTCCCTGCGCGTCGCAGGTGACGGTCACACCGTTCTCGCCGGTGCTGCGGCACGAAAAACGCATCGTCCTGTATTCTCCACTCTGGTAGGCCATGCTTTGCCCGTCATCTTCGTACAGCCAGCTCTCCCCATCGCCGGGGTAGACGTGCAGGATCAACCGGTCCACGGGCCGTTCGCTGGTGTGTTGCAGCAGCGGCCAGGTGGGGAGCACCGTCCCGGCCCGCACATAGACGGGGATGCGCTCCAGTGGCGCGGCCGCCGTGATCGTCCCGGGTCCGGCGTGCCGTTCGTCCGTCCAAAAGTCGAACCACTCGCCGGCCGGCAGGTAGACCTCGCGCGATGTCTGGCCGGGGCGGCCGATGGGAGCGACCAGCAGGGCATCGCCGCATAGAAACTGGTCGTCGAGGGTACAGGTGCGCGCGTCATCAGGATGAGCCCACAACAGCGGCCGGGCGATGGGGGTGCCCGTCTGGGTACACTGCCAGGTGGTGGTGTACAGGTAAGGCAGCAGGCGGTAGCGCAGCTCGATGGCGGCGCGGCTCAGACTCAAGTACGGCTCGCCAAAGGCCCACGGCTCCTGGTCGTGGCTCCAAATGGAGGAATGGTTGCGAAAGAAGGGCTGGAACACGCCCAACTGCGTCCAGCGCACCGTGAGCTCGCCATCGGCGTCGCCGTCGAATCCGCTCACGTCGGCGCCGGTGAAGGCCAGCCCGGACAGGCCCAGGTTGAGCACCATCGGCGTGGTTAATCGCAGGTGTTCCCAGGTACTGAGGTTATCGCCGGTCCAGTTGGCGGCATAGCGCTGCACGCCGGCCCAGCCGGAGCGGGTGAGCACAAAGGGTCGCCGGTCGGGGCACAGGCATTGCAGACCTTCGGCGGTGGCACGGACCGTCAGCAGGCCGTACACATTGTGGGCCTCACGGTGATCCGTCCCCTGGCCCTCCCAATCGTGGCGCACGCAGCCCGGCAGGGTGTCGCCCTGCGGCCCAATCACGGTGGGCTCGTTCATGTCGTTCCAGAAGCCGTCGATGCCGTCCTGCAACAGCGGGTCGAACTGCTCGCCCCACCACTGGCGCACGCGCGGGCTGGTGAAATCCGGGAAGTAGGACTCGCCGGGCCAGACCGGGCCGCCCGCTACCCCACCGTCGGGAAATGTGCAGAACATGCCACGCTCCAACCCATCCGCGCATACGGCATAGTGGGGGTCGGCCTTGATGTGCGGGTCTACGGCGGCCACCACTTTGAAGCCCTGCGCGTGCAGGCCGGCCAGCATCCGCGCCGGGTCAGGGAAGCGTTGCCGGTCCCAGGTGAAGGAGCGGTAGCCATCCATGTAGTGGATATCCAGGTAAATCACATCGCACGGGATGTGATGCTCGCGCAGGAGCTGCGCGATTTCGCGCACACGCGCTTCGGGATAGTAGCTCCAGCGGCTCTGCTGGTAGCCCAGCGCCCACAGTGGGGGCAGGGCCATCCGGCCGGTCAATGCCGTGTAGCGCTGGAGGATCGTGGCGGGCGCAGGGCCAAAGATGAAGTAGTAGCTCGCTTCGCCCTCCTCGGCGACATAGGCCATTTCGTCCGGGTGAGCTTGCCCCAGATCGAGCCGTGCGCGGTAGGTGTTGTCGTACAGGAGGCCGTAGCCCCGCCCCGCGCGCAGCCCGATGCAGAACGGGATGCTCAGGTAGAGTGGGTCCCGCTGCGGAGCAAAGTCCTGCGGATCCACGTTCCACAGGGTGTAGCTGCGCCCGCGCAGGTCAAGGGGAAAAGCACGCTCACCCAGGCCGTAGAGATGCTCCTCAGCGGCCAGCGCCGCAAAGCGGGCCACCCGCTTGCCCTGCCAGGCCAACCCGGCCCGGTCCGCGTGGATGAGCTGCCCGCTCAAGTCGTAGAATGACAGGCGGCAAGGCCGTTTGGTGATGCGGCAGACCAGACGCTCCGTGCGGAGCTCCAGCTCGTCCTGGCTCTCGCGGATGGTGCAGGGCACTGGTGCCCAGTCCGCGTCCGCCCGGGACACGGCATAGGGCGGCCGCGCCGCGAACCGCCTGGCGAGACCGTCCGTCCCAACCTCGGGCTCGCCGGGGCAGAGTCGCACACGCAGCACATCCGCCGCCAGCACAGTGAGCTGGAGCAGGGCGGTGCGGCAGTGCAAGGTGATGGTTCGCCCATCCTGTTGATGGCCGAGCACATCGCCGGCGGACGTCCAGTCCCGGGCCGCGCCGGCTTCCAGGGTGGTTGGCTTCCGCCCGCCGGTGAACAGGCCGGCAACTCCGCGCAGCCAGGGGCCACGAGGGCTCTCCGGGGAGAACCTGGCCTCATGGTAGGCCCGGCGCAGGGGATAGAATGCTACCTGCAGGGTCTTGCCCAGGCCTACCGCCTTTACACCGCGCAGGGTCTTGCCAATCAGACTGTCTTTGTCGGGCATGGTTGCATCCTTTCGAGCCAGACACGAAAACCACGGAGGCACATGGCGCAGTGGCGTCGTGCCTCCGTGGCTCAGCGGCGGTCTTGCCTAGTCGACCGCCAGTTTCTTCTTATCCGTCTCTTTCTTGTACTCGTCATACACCCGTTCAACGCTGCTGCGGATGCGCCGTTCGGTTTCCTCGCGTTTGCCGGAGGGGATGGGGAAGAACTCTTGCATCCTGACCCTGTCCACCGTCTCGCGACGGGTGTAGCCGTCCGTGTAGCACTGGTAGACGCGTTGGCGCATCGTGTTGATATAGTCCGTCAAGGCTTCAGTGGCGGCCAGGTCGCAGGGTTGCCCGCGTCCGGGCACAATCACATCCACGTTGTCCAGCTTGCGGATGGTTTCCAGGGCGTGTAGCCATCTCATGCTGTTGGCCTGGGCCAGTGACGGGTGCTCGCGGTTCACCACGACATCGCCGGTAAAGAGGATACGTTCCTTCGGCATATGGACCATGATGCTCGCCGGGGTATGCCCGCCGGCGTGGATGAGGTGGAAGGTCCGCCCGCCCTTGTAAATGCTCATATCCGCGGTCATCGTGAGCTCGGGCAGCACGACACGCGCTTTGTTCAGGTCGGAGGCGGTGCTCGAGTCGCAGTCTTTGTAGTGGCTCATGTAGCGCTGCAGAAATGCTTCATCGTAGCGTTGCAGCTCGCTCCAGGCCAACTGGTGGGCGATGTTGACGTTGGCCGGGAAGAAGCAATTCCCCAGGACGCGCTCTACTTTGTAGTCGGTGTTGATCAGCAGCGCGATGCCCCTCTTGGCCACGGAAGTGATCTTGCGCAGCCACTCCCAGGCCTCCTTGGGCAACATGGGTGAGTCAATCAGCACGGCTCCTTCATCGGTCATGGCAAAACCGACGTTGCCCGAGCAATACGAATCCTTGTAGTAGACTCCCTTGACGATTTCGCGCATCGTTCATCCCCTCAGCTTGCGTTCTTGTGTTTCTCGTGACGCGGTCAGCATCTGTGTGTGCGCAGCGGCGCCTTCAGGCGTTCGCCGTAAGAGACTGATAGGCCTGTTCCAGAGCGGCGTAGACCTGTTCCCCGGGGAAGCCTCCACCCTGGGCCAGATGGGGCTGCCCGCCCCCGCTGCCACCCAGCGCCTGGCACGTCTGTTTTAGCAGGGCGGCCATGTCGTGCGCCTCGCCGGTGCTCCGGGCAAAGATCAGCCGCGCCTGCTCGCCGGAAAGGCCGAGCAGAGCAATGGTGGAAGGTTGGGCAACCAGCAGCGACGCCAGCTTGCGCAGTTCCGCCACATCGCGTGCGGCGAACGCCTTGCGCACAATGTGCAGGCCATGCCACTCCTCGGCACCAGCGAGCAGCGAGGCCGCTTCGGTGGCCAGCAACCCCTCCCGCGAGCGCTGCAGCTCGCGGCGGCTATCCGCGGCTTCCTGGATCAGGCGTTGCACCGCTGCCGCCATCTCACGATCCTTGACGCTAAAGGCCAGTGCCAGCTCATTGACCGTCGCCGTCTTCCAGCGATAGTCGCGCACTGCCCGCCAGCCGCACACAAACTCGACTCGCGTTTCTTGCCCACGGCGTTCCCACCTGTGGATGGCGATGGGCCCGACCTGGCCGGTGCGCAGGCAGTGTGTCCCACCGCAGGGGGAGCGGTCGAAACCCTGTACCTCAACAATACGTACGTCCGTTTTCACCGTCGGGGCTTTGCGTAACCCCAGGCCGGCAATCTCCTCCGGCTCGACAAAGCGCGTGATCACCGGGTGGTCGGCAAAGACCACCTCGTTGGCGCGGTCCTCCACTCGCTCCACCTCGACAGTCTCCAGGGTGGGGCGGTCCAGGTAGATCGTGCACACCTCCGGACCGAGGTGGAAAGAGACGGTCTGTGCGTTGAGGAGCTCCACAAAAGCCTGCGAGAGAATGTGCTGGCCGGTATGCTGCTGCATGTGGTCCAGGCGGCGTGGCCAATCAATGCGGCCATGTACATCGGGCTCTTTCAGCCACCCCGCGACCCAGTGGACGATGTCCCCGTGGTCCTCGGTGACGTCCACGACGGCCAGGCCGGCCAGGGTGCCGTGATCACAGGGCTGGCCGCCTGAAGTGGGGTAGAAACAGGTGCGATCCAGGATAATGCCCACCGTGCCCTGGTTACCCTCAACAATGGACACCACCTGGGCATCAAATTCGGTGCAATACGGGTCGTCATAGTAGAGGTGTTTGGTCATTGCGCATCCCCTGGCTCGATGGGCCGCATTATAGCACCGTGCATCCAGTTGGTCAACCGTCAATGGTCGCGAGGGTGTAGTCCACGTTGGGGGCGAAACCGTAGCATAGCCCCTTGTGGGCGTCGTGGTAGCTGTAGCAGAGACGGGCACAAGGTCCTATGCTACGTGCGATCGTTTGTCTGCCCCAAAACTGAATTACACCCAACGCCCGCAAGGGGCTATGCTTCGGAAGTAGATCAGGGTATAATGTCCCATCAATTCGAGTCTCGCCGCGACTTGAGAAGGGGATTGCCACATGCGTAACGACCTGAGCCTGGAAGAACTGCGCGCTTATCTGCCCCCGCGCGAAGAACCTCCCGATTTTGACGCCTTCTGGCAGGAAACGCTGGCCGAAGCACAACGTTTTCCGCTCAATGCCCGTTTTGAGTCGGTGGACTGTGGCCTGAAGACGGTGGAGGCGCTCGACGTTCGTTTCAGCGGCTACGGTGGCCAGCCGATCAAGGGCTGGCTGATGCTGCCGCGCCAGCGTCAGGGGCCACTGCCGTGCGTGGTCGAGTTCACCGGCTATTCCGGCGGGCGCGGCTTTCCCACGGACTGGCTGCTGTGGAGCAGCGCCGGCATGGCCCATCTCATCATGGACACGCGCGGCCAGGGTTACAGCCCTCGTGGATCCACCGGCGACACACCCGACATGCAGCCGGAAGGCCTGGATTCGCAGTACCCCGGTTTCATGACCCGTGGCATCTCCAGCCCCAGGACCTACTTTTACCGGCGCGTGTTCACGGACGGAGTGCGCGCCGTGGCGGCGGCTCGCTCCCACCCGGCGGTGGATGCGAAGCGTGTGGCGCTAACAGGAGCCAGCCAGGGTGGGGGCATCACCCTGGCGGTGGGTGCGCTTGCGCCGGAGATCCCCGTCATCATGCCCGATGTGCCATTCTTGTGCCACTTTCGCCGCGCGGTCGACATTACCGATGCCATGCCCTACCGGGAAATCGGCGAGTACTGCCGCGGCCACCGGGACAAGGTGGAGCGCGCCTTCCGGACTCTGTCTTACTTTGATGGTGTGAACCTGGCCGCGCGCTGCCAGGCCCGCGCGCTGTTTTCCGTGGCGTTAATGGACCTCACCTGCCCACCCTCCACGGTGTTTGCCGCCTACAATCACTTTGCCGGGCCGAAGGAGATCAAGGTCTATTACTACA
>JAEAME010001850.1_pt1 | contig 13508 bp, 12 predicted proteins | sample 8958731 | NCBI WGS metagenome assembly JAEAME01 (sample SAMN16933194, study PRJNA681113) | bioreactor sludge metagenome | isolation source: anerobic bioreactor sludge (Control) | place: India:Bengaluru | collected 2018-10-24 | reverse complement strand
GAAGGGGTTCGTCGCAGCCGGCCCAATCAGACTGACGATCGCGGCCCCCGTGATCCCGAAGGGCCGTATGAGCACGAGGTTACCCAGCAGGCTGGCAGCGGTGTGGATCAGGTTGATGAGCGGAGGTTTGTCGGAATCACCTGCGGCAACCAGAGAAGTGCCCAAAGCAGTTCCAACCATGGAGAGAGTCAAGCTGAGCATGAGCAGGGTGAAAATGGGAGCGCTTGGCAAATACCGCTCAGAGAACAGGAGACGGATGATATCCTCTCCCCAGAGCAATGCGACAGCCGCGATCAGAAGGAGAGCGGCGGCACCTAATCGTGTGGAATCGTTCAGCAGTCTTGACGACCGCTTTTTGTCGCCGGCCGCAAGCAGTCGAGCCATGATCGGGAAATAGACCGACCAGATGGACTGCGACAAGGAATTCAGAGTATCCGGGATGCGGCGGCCAATCTCATAGAAAGCAATGTCAGCCGGGCCAAGGAACGCGGCGATCATCAAGGTATCGACCCGGAGATAGACAAAGGACAAGATGTCGTTGATCTGCAAAGGGAATCCGAATCTGAGCAGGTCTTTGAGCTCCTCGAAGCGGAACGAGAAACCCGTCTTTAGCGGAATGGCCAGGTAGGCAAAGATGCAGGGCAAGAAAAGAGCAACAGCGTGGGCGAGCAACAGTCCATCAATATCCGTGTGCAGGAGAAGGACGACCACCACAATCAGAGCAAAGGTCAGCGCGTGTGTGGCAAAGTCTATGAGAGCAACATGCCGGAAGTGAAGAAGGCCGTTCAGAATGGCTCTGAGCGTACTCAGCATGCTCTCAAGCAGAAGCAGAAGAGGCATGAATATCAGCAGCTCGGCCAGGAGCTCGCCACCGAACAGCCGCGACAGCCATGGCCGTGCAATCCAGGCGGCCACGCTGAAGAGAAAGGTCGCCAGGAGCCGGAACAGGAGGGCCGTACTCACCAGAGCCTGTCGGCGGCCCTCATCCTCAGTGCTCGACAGATACCTGGTGATGGACATGTTCAGGCCAAAACTGCTGATCTGGCCGAGGAAGGTGACCACCACGCGCAGCAGAGCATACGTCCCGAAGGCCTCGGCCGAATAATGCCGGGTGACGATCATTGTGCCCAGGATGCCCATGGCCATGCCCAAGAAGTTGGCCAAGCCCAGCGAAATGGTACCCCGGATGAGGCGAGTGACAGGGCGCTCAGCCATACTAGCCCGCAGTCTCTGTCGTGGGTGACAGTGGCGTCCGTGCCGGATTCATCCGGAAAATCGTCTCGTTTATACCCATCATAATTCCCAGGACAGGGACCCAGAACCACTGCATAAAAATCGGGTTAACAATTGCTGCGAACTGAAGTCCCAGGTAGGTGAGAGTAAAAGACAACACCGTGGCCCGCATCTCGGGGTCCCCGACTTGTCGCCAGTGCAGAAAACCACGCACCAGAAAGACCGCTGACAGCCACAGGAAACAAACATAGCCCAACAACCCCGAGTTCAACATAATCCACAGGTGCGCGTTGTGGATATAGGATCGAGCATCCCACTCTTGGCCAAAATAGTCAATCCTCGAGTCAAATGGTCGATAGCGGGCACCCAGGCCCAAACCTAGCAACGGGTGCGCGGCAATCCGGGCAAAGGCATGCTCATTCTCTACATACCTCCATCGCAGGCTACTCTCGCTAGTTGTCTCAGGATTGAACAGCGTGGTGAACCGGTCGGTAGTGGCCTCAATGAAGGCCATTGTCTGAGATTCAGACACCAGCAGAGCGGACAACAGCAATAGGGCTAACAGGACCAGTGCAATCAGAGCCAGGCCCAGCAGCCTTTGCCTATTGCGGCTCGCGGTCAAGAGAAAGAGAAGCAAGAATACCAACAATGCCGCAGCCCAGAAGCTCCGATTAAAGGTCAACACGAGAGCCAGCCCCACCAAACCCCACTGCAGCAGCAAGGCCGTGGTGACCAACTCGAATCCCCTGAAGATGAGCCAGACGCTTATCAAGACGAAGGCGACCAGGACAAGGGACTGTCCAGGCGGCAACACTCGCGTAACGCCGCTGTAGGCTGCGGATAGGCTTTCGACGCGACCGGGCAAGATCGACAGCGAAGTACCCAACAGAACCTGGGCGACCATCGCGATGGCAACAATCACCGCAAGAAAAGTGATGCCCCGCAGCAAGAGACGCAGTTGCCTATCTTCCCGGACCAAATTGGTCACAGGGAAGAAGGCCAGATAATACGTCACAACCCGGATCGCTCTGCGTGCTTCCGTAACCTCGGCGGATGCCTGGAGAATCGCGACAAAGGTCGCCACAATCGCCACAGTGAAAAATGCAAGGAGAGGCCAGTCGAGCGGCGTGCGGATGATGACCAAGTCCCGTTCTGCCAGCCGGCGCAGGACGATCAGGCTCAGCAGGGCCAGAAGGATGATATCCGGTATGTGCAGGCTGCCAAAGCCAATGGGGATAAGCGGCAACGAGCTCTCAAATACAACGCTTGAGGTCAGGACCAGTATACCTAACAGGGCGATTTCGGGTCTCTTGAAAGTAGCGACTACGATGACACCGGCGACCAGTGCCCCAAGCACCCAGACTGGCGAGGACAGGACGCAGGCCGCGCCCAGCACAAGACCAACCGCACCTGCAACGACAAGCTCAACCGGCGAATTATGCAAGGCCATGAACTGACTGAATCTTTGGTTCCGCATCCTGGATCACACAACATGCAAACTGACAGAGGCCTCCGTCAAAAGAACACGAGCAACAAGCTCGCACAATTTCCTCTGCATGGCAGGCTATCTGTCCCCTGCCTGAAACTCCCTGATTGCCTGCGCCACATGCCTGATCTGTTCAGTCGTGAGCTCAGCGTACATCGGGAGCGATAGAATCCGCGCGCAGCACTCCTCAGTCACAGGGAAGCTTCCCTCTCCATAGCCAAGGTGGTGATACGCCGGCTGCAGGTGGATGGGAACAGGATAGTGAATCCCGGTGGCAATCCCCTTGTCGTGCAGGTACGCTCGCAGAGTATCCCGGCCCTGGACCTGGATGACATACAGATGATATGCGCACTCATAGCCATCCGTTTCCACGGGAGTGGTGAGGGATGCCCCCTCAAGAAGCTGGCTATATAGCTGTGCATGTTTGCGGCGCGCGGCGTTCCACTGGTCGAGGTATTTCAGCTTCACACGCAATACCGCCGCCTGGAGTGTATCCAGGCGATGGTTGTACCCCAGCAGAGTGTGGTAGTACTTGTCCTTCTGCCCATGGTCACGCAGCATGCGAATGCGTTCGGCCACCTGCGGGTCGCTCGTCACGACCGCCCCGCTATCCCCGCAAGCACCCAGGTTTTTGGCCGGATAAAAGCTGAACGCTGCGGCGTGGCCCAGAGCGCCAACCCGCTTTCCCCTGTACCGGGCGCCATGAGCCTGGCAAGCATCTTCGATAACGACGAGCCCTCGGCGCCGGGCGATTTCCAGGATTGGATCCATGTCGGCGGGGCGGCCATACAGATGAACCGGGATGATGGCCCTTGTCCGCGCAGTAATCGCCGCCTCTATTCGCGAGGCGTCCATGTTGCAGCTCTGCGCATCGACATCTACCAGGACCGGTCTGGCACCAGCGTAGGAGATGGCCGCGGCAGTGGCGATGAAAGTGTTGGCGGCGGTGATCACCTCGTCCCCAGAACCGATTTCGAACGCCCGCAGCGCAAGCTCCAGGGCAGCCGTTCCCGAGCTGACGCCGACCGCGTGTTGTACCTGACAGTAGCTGGCGAACTCGGCTTCGAAAAGGCGGAGGTCCTCACCGAGGATGAAATCGCCTCGCTCCAGGACAGCCAAAACGGCCGGTTGCAGCTCAGCGGCCAATAGCCTGTGCTGCAATTGCAGGTCCACAAAGGGTACGTGCATCCTAGAGCCTCCGCCTGAGGGCACGCGAAAGGGACCGCAGGCGAGAGGTTCGCTCGTCCTCGTGGTAGTAGTGATAGTAGCCGGCATCAATGTCCGTTGCCTTGTTAAAGACGATGCCCAGTGCCTCCGCCCTGAGCCGTCCCAGATAGCGCAGCGCTCTCTGTACACTCCGTTTAGATGTTTGATCCTGCGCCGCAACGAGCAAGACGCCGTCCACCATGGGCGCAAGGGCCGCCGTCTCAGCGACAGCCAGAATTGGCGGGCTGTCCAGCAGAACCAAGTCCGACCCCTGGGCGAGTTCCTCAACCAATTGCTCCATTGCAGGCATCCCGGTAAGCTCCGCCGGATTGGCTGGCATTGGCCCGCTGGTGAGCACCCTTACTCCATGGATCTCAGAATCCCGTATGGCTGCCTTGACCTGGTCAAGATCAAAAAGAACCGTGCTGAGCCCCAGGTCATTGGGCAGACCAAACATCTCGTGCAGGGAAGGGCGCCGGGAATCCGCATCTACCACAACCACATTCAAACCGGCATCGGCCATAGATACTGCCAGGTTGGCCACAACCGTGGATTTGCCCACGCCTGCCTCGGCGCTGGTAATCAGCAGGGTCTTCAAAGGCCTTGTGGAGGCGACTGAGAGCAAGTTACCTTTCAACATGCGGAAAGCCTCGCCCGCCGGGCAATGGCCATCGCTACTGAGCAAGATCTGTTGCGGAGATGACCCACGTATGGCAAAACGGGGGATCACGCCCAGTACGGACGCTCCCGCCGCAGCCTCCAGATCATCCGTGGAATGCAGGGTGGGGTCCATATGCTCAAACAGAAGAGCCAAACCGACTCCGGCAACCGCGCCGACGAGGGTGCCCAGCGCAAGATTGAGCTTGACGCGCGGTCTGCTCGGCGCCTCGGGGGGGCCAGCCTGGGTAACGATGGCCGCACTGCTATCCCGTGATGCTTCGGTCAAGCGCACTTCTTCATATTGCCTGAGCAGGCTCAGATAGATCGCTTCCTCCGACTGGATCTTCATGTCCAGGGCATCCATACGCGCATTTCCCTGGGTAGAACTGTCCAACAGGTCCTGGAGGGCTGCCCTGCCCTGCTCCAAACTATCCTCTATGGCCGTCAACTGTTGCTGCAGTATCTCTCGGGCGCTCTTGGTTTCCCCGGAATACAGAGCCTGGCCTTGCTCAACCAGCACGGCCGCCAGCGCATTGGCGATATTGCTGGCCCGATCGGCACGGCTATCGCCCACGGTGATCCTGAGCAATTCGGTATCGGGCAGGACCTCGATCACCGTCCGCGTGAGCAGGCTGGTGGGTGTCGTCCTGAGACCAAGATCCTCGATGACCTTGCTCAGAACGGGCTGGCTTTTCAAGAGCTCGACATATGTGTTCATCAATCGCTCGATGTATGCATACTCAGCATATCCCGAGGAGGCGCTATAAGGCTGGGTGATACGGACCGTAGTAGTGGCTTGATAGGCTGCCTCCGGGGACGCACCTTCAACCGTTGCGGTAGGGGCCACCGCCGGGACAAAAACCGTCACACTGTTCTCGCGAGACGCCTCAGCCAGGCGAGCTTGCTCATACTGACTCAGGAGACCGGCGTAGACCTGCTCCTCAGACCGAATCTGAGCCTGCAACGCATCGATTCTGGCGTTTTCCGCGGCCGCCTCATCGGTCAGACCCTGCAATTCCGCTCGATACTGCTCCTGTTCGGCTTCCACGTCATCGAGTTGCTGTTGCAGGATTTCTCGTGCGATTTTCGTGCCGCCGAAGTACAGGTCACGGCTGCGCTCGACAATAAACCCGGCCAGTGCATTGGCAATGTCCGCGGCTTGTGTCGGGCTATAGTCCGTTACGGTAATGTTGAGCAACTCGGTATTGGGCACCACACTGGCTTCGATCTGCTCAAACAAATCCTTCGGGGAGGTAGCGAGGCCCAGCTCCGCAATGACTTGCCCCAGGGTGGACGAGCTCTTTAACATCTCGATATACGTGTTCATGAGGCGCTCGGCGTAGATGTAGTCAACGTATTCTACAGATCCACTCGAGGCCTGAGCGACACGCACTGTGGCGGTGGCCGAATAAGCTGGCCGCTGTTGAAGGGTGCCCAGACCGACCACAGCAACAGTCGCCAGCAGGGTCAGGATAACCACCCACTTTCGCCGGTCGAGAATCTTTAGGTAGTTTCTCAGTTCCATGGTACTACTCCACCTTTCGGCAACTAATGCCGAACACCGCGGTCGCCCGGCAGGGCTTGCTCAACCGCGGTACCAGCCATTAGCCCCCCATACGGTCGATCCAGATGGCCGAGTTCGCAGCGCAACTCTCTAACATCTTTGACGACCCGGGCAGGATTGCCATACGCCAGGGCATAGGGTGGCACGTCTCTAGTGACCACGCTTCCGGCGCCAATCACCGCGCCCTCGCCAATGATCACAAAGGGTAAAAGCGTCACGTTGGCGCCAATTTGCGCCCCGCGCTTGATGGTAGGACCCCGCATACACTCTTTGGCCGAAGGACACCCCGGATGAGGGTCATTTGCCACGGTCACTCCCGGGGCCAGGAAAGCACCATCTTCGATGATCGTAAACTGCGCGACATATACGTTGCAATGCACCTTGACGTCATTGCCGATGATGCATCCATAGTCAATGACCGCATTATTCCAGATGCTAAAGCTATCGCCGATGACGTTTTCCTCGCGGATAACCACATTGTGCCCCGTCTCCAGCTGTGCGCCGATGGTGGCGCCGGCATAGATGACGGTGCCACTGCGAATGCAAGCACCTGGGCCTATGTGCAGTGTATAGTCCTTGATGTGCCGGCCGGGCATCCATCCGAGGCAGACGCCCGGGCTAATGGCGTGGCCCGGGCCCAGCCGTATGGCCTCAGAGAGTTCAAGCCAGGGCTTTTGCGGGTTGGCGCTCGGGTTCATAGAACAACTGCTCCAGGGTTCCACCATTCTTGAGAGATCGTTGGGCATGCTCAATGATTCTGACTACTTTCAGGCCGTTGTATCCATCCGTCTCGGGCCTTTTGTGCTCCTGAATGCACTCCAGGAAATGGCTGCACTCTAACCCCAGGGGTTCTGAAAGCTTGATCTGGGGGATGGTGATGTCACCGTAGTGGTAGGAGAATTGAAAATCGCCGAACGTAGTGGTGTAAGGGACGCAGTTCACTCCCTTGTCATACACTCTCAGCTTCTCCAGGTTCTCGATGTCATCGTAGACCACCATTTTCTTGCTTCCGACAACGGTGACGCGGCGCACCTTGCAGGGATCCAGCCAACTGACACGAATGTGCGCCATGGCATAGTTGGGCAAAACCAGGCGGATATAGGCCACATCCTCGACGCCATACTGGACGCAGGAAGCGCCGTAGGCACTGACAGCGATGGGATCGCATCCGAGCAAGTACAGAAGGATGGAGATGTCATGCGGAGCCAGGTCCCAGAGCACGTTCAGGTCGCGCTGGAATAGCCCCAGACTGACCCGCACCATGTCGATATAGTAAACGCGTCCGATTTCCTCGCTTTCGATCATGCGCTTGAGAGCACGAACTGCAGGGTTGTAAACAAAGACATGACCTACCATCAAGACACGGTCATGCTCTTCGGCAAGCTGGATCAGCTCCTGGCCCTGTCCACTGTCCAGGACCAGCGGTTTTTCCATAAGCACGTGCAGGCCACGCAGCAGAGCCTCCCTGGCCAGGCTGTAGTGTGTAGCTGGCGGCGTGGCAATCACCAGGGCATCCAGACCCAGCCCGAACATCTCGCGATAATCCGTCACGGCCCTGATGTGCGGGTACACTCGCCGCAACTGAGCCAGCCGCTCCTGGTTTGAATCGGCCACGGCAACTACGGCCGCATCGGGAATCTCGACAAAGCTCCTGACCAGATTGGGGCCCCAGTGCCCGTAGCCGATGACTCCTATCTTGATCGTTGTTATCCCCCCCCCTTGCCCGAGAGAACGGCCGCCGCCGTTTCCAGCACGATCTTCAGGTCAAGCCAAAGGGACTGGTGTTCAATATACCAGACGTCCAGTCTGACCATTTGTTCAAAGTTGAGCGTATTCCATCCTCTGACTTGCCAGAGCCCCACACAGCCCGGGATGGTCGCCAGCCGCTTCCAGTGATGCGGCTTGTACTGTGCCACTTCATAGGCGAGAGGAGGCCTGGGCCCTACCAGACTCATGTCCCCTTTCAGCACATTCCAGAGTTGGGGCAACTCATCCAGGTTAGTCCTGCGGAGCGGCTTGCCCACGCGCGTAATCCGGCTGTCGCCGCTCAGTTTGTTGACCGCAGCGCCGTTCTCCTGCTTGAGCCGCGCCAAACCCTGCTCATCACCCTGGATCAGCGCTTGCATGAACTGCTGATGAGCGCCGGGGGCACAGTTCTGGCGCATGGTACGGAATTTGTACATCACGAACGTCTCAAGCTGCCAGTCCCCTTCCCGTTTAGAACGATTGCGCAAAGCCAGCCTCTCCTGCTTGAACAGTACCGGCCCCGCGGAATCCAGCCTGATCAACAGGGTAATGAACAGTAAGACAGGCGAGGACACAGCGAGAAGCAGGGCGGAGACTACAATATCCGCACATCGTTTGCACAGAAAATACAGTCGCTTTCGCTCCAGAGTTCGCATAACTACCTGTGATTGATTAGGGACCTGTTCGAACACAACGCCCGCCATGAACAACTCCTGAGTTGGCAATGTACTAGCCTGAACGCATCCAATGTACCTGGTTCACCCCTGATCAGCCACTGCCCGCCGGTATCCGCACAGCAGCCGGTTACAAAAGTGTAACACAAAGGCGGACGGGTCAATTTTGGGTTAACGCGAGTGAATCCGAACTAACCTGGCACTGACGGCGCTTCAGTTTGGCCCAAAACCGGAGGGGCCAGGCATCCAGAGCCGTGGATCCTTCCGGTTCAGACCCCTACATTATCCCATAAGAACATTAACAGAAGATGAAAAAAGACGGGTCGACGGTAGATACCAGGTAACTGTTCGGTAGCGCTATGGTTGCAGAGGCGGACTTGCAGGAAAGAGGGATCACCGGTAGCAGTACGCTGCGGCCGGGAACAGTTCTTGGTTACCCGGGAGGGGAACAAAACGCAACCTGTAGCAGTGTACTGATGGACACCTGCCACAGGTTGCCGTGAGCGGGTGATGGGATTCGAACCCACGACATTCTGCTTGGGAAGCAGACGCTCTACCCCTGAGCTACACCCGCATGTACCTCTATTATAACGGACAACTGCACAACTGTCAAAAACGGTAGCCCGCGAAAAAGCTACCCCTCAAACATTGAAGCGAATGTGGACAACGTCCCCGTCCTGCACGAGATAATCCTTGCCTTCAAGGTGCAGCAGCCCGCGATCGCGCGCCGCGGCGACGGAACCGGCCTGCAAAAGCTGCTCGCACCCGATCACCTCAGCGCGGACAAAGCCGCGCTCCATGTCCGTGTGGATGCGCCCGGCGGCCTCGATCACCGGCGTGCTGCGGGGGACCGGCCAGGCATGCGCCTCTTTGCCACCGACGATGGTGAAGAAGGTGATGAGATTCAACAGACGATAGCCGGCCTCAACGAAACGATCCAGGCCGGTATTCTGCATGCCCAGCTCCTGACGGTAGGCAGCCGCGTCCTGGGCCGGCCATTCCGCCAGCTCGGCCTCGCACTGGGCACAGATCACGACCAGCTCCGCTCCCTCCGTCTCGGCGCGGCGGCGCAGGGGATCCAGGAACGAACCTCCGCCAGGCAGGTCCTCCTCACCCACGTTCGCCACATAGAGCAGGGGCTTGGCTGTCAGCAAGTTCAGCTCCTGCGCCAGAGCGCTCTCGATCGGCGTCAGGTCCGGCCCGCGGGCTGGCAACCCGCTGTTCAACCGCTCGTGCAAAACATCCAGAGCGGCCAGCTCGTCAGCCATGTCGGCCGGTCTCGCCTTGGCCGAGTCCCTGGTTTTCTCCTGCCGGCGCTCGACCGTCGTCAGGTCGGCCAAGCCCAGTTCCAGGCGCACCGTCTCAACATCCTGCCCGGGATCCAGATCAGGCGTGACATGAGGGATATCGGGATTGCGGAAGGCGCGCACAACCATGGCGATGGCGTCCACCGTACGGATGTGGCTGAGGAACTGGTTGCCCAGGCCCTCGCCCTTGCTGGCGCCCTTGACCAGGCCGGCGATGTCCACCACACGCAGCGAGCTCGGAACCGCCTTCTCCGGCTTGACCATATCGACGATCCTCTGGAATCGCGCATCGGGAACGGGAACCACACCAACGTTGGGCTCGATGGTGGTGAATGGATAGGGCGCTACGGGGGCGTTGGCCCTGGTCAGGGCATTAAACAACGTGGATTTGCCCACGTTGGGCAGACCGACAATCCCCAGTTCCACTGGCATAGCGTTCCTCCTGGCTTCTTACCCAGTCTGGCTGAGTGCCCGGCGCAGAACCGGCACCAGACGCGGTATGGTATCGAGCTGATCCAGTTCCGTTGCAGTAACCCAGCGCACTTCCAGAGCGTCGGTCGCGGCGACGGGATCACCGCTGATGTAGCGCGCAGCGAGGTCCAGTAGGACATAATGGTAGAGTATCTTACCCTGTTCATCGTACCGGATCAGGTCAAAGGTGCTCAGTACCTCACCAGGCTCAACTTGAACCTGGCATTCCTCCCACACCTCTCGGGCGGCAGCCTGCGCCAGGGTCTCCCCCAACTCTACGGTTCCTCCCGGGATGCTCCACTGGCCGCGGTTGGGCTCATTGGCCCGGCGGACCAGCAGCACGTGTCCCTCTCTAATGACTACTGCTCCCACACCCACGAGGGGTGCCTGGGGATACTCGCGGCGCATCCACCACCTCCTGCCACGCGAATTATACCCGCTTGCGGCTGCCTCGGCAATCAGCGAACCCACTCCAGAGCATCATGGACCCTACCTGGCCGAGATTTGTGCATGCCTGCGAACCGGCGTAGAATTGCACCGTACATCACGGTCATCTCAGGAGTACAGCAAGATGGTGGAGATCTATGTCAGCACCGACATCGAGGCCGATGGTCCCATTCCCGGCCCGCATTCCATGCTGAGCTTTGGCTCAGGCGCGTATCTGGCGGACAAGACGCTGTTGGCGACATTCTGGGCCAACCTGGAGCTGTTGCCCGGTGCGACCGGCCATCCGCGAACCATGGAATGGTGGAAGGCCCGTCCCCGAGCATGGGAGTATTCGCGCAGGGATCCGCGGCCGCCGGAAGTGGTCATGCCGGAGTATGTGAGGTGGTTGAAATCCCTGCCAGGCATACCGGTTTTCGTGGCGTATCCGCTCGGCTTTGACTTTACCTTCATCTACTGGTACCTGATGCGCTTTGCAGGGGAAAGCCCGTTCCGGCAGCATGGCATCGACATCCGCACTTATGCCATGGCCGTCCTCAAACGAGACTACAAACGCTGTAGCAAGGGCGAGCTGCCCAGGCGCTGGTTTGACAAGCTGCCCCATACGCACAATCCGCTGCAAGATGCAATGGAACAGGGGGCACTATTCTGCAACATGCTGATGGAGCACGCCGCCCTGCCAGAGGGCCCCGGTATCACCGCTTTTGGCTGAGACCGCTTCCGCGAAAAGCAAATGAACAGGTGCAGGAGGCAGCAGCAGGGGTTTGTGGCCCCTGCTGCTGCTTACTGAGGAGGCAGGAAAGCTGGTTGGGGCGACCAGCTTCCGCGCCGCTAGGATGGGCAATGCCAGTTGAACGGCAATTCCGCGCCGTCCACGCCGTTCAGGATGGTGCTGAACTCGTCGCGCACCGTGCGCCGGATAACAAAAGGCGGCGTTCCCAAGGGAAACACCGCCTCCAAATACCAACCGGATCGCGTTCCCCTTTCCAAACACGGGAGGCGTGGAGGTTTCCCTCACGCCCTTTACCGGGCCTACTCCCGGGCTGCGCTCACCAGCCATAGCTCCATGCCTTAGGCGGTGTGAGTCGGAGAACTCAACGAACTATTGTTGCCATTATAGCACAGATTTCCCGTGGAGCAAAATGCAGGCAAGCCATGAGCAGACCCTCATCGGGATATATGCAGCCAACATGTATAGCATAATTGCCTATTGACAAATTGCAGATAGCGTGCTATAATTGCAGTGGTTCAAGCGATCATTATCGACTCTGGGAGGGATCAGCATGCCAGGAAGGGGTCAGGGCCGCGGATGGCGCTGGAGAGGGTCCGCGCGCCAGCCGGTGCGCTTTCTCGAGCCCGCGCTACTGCTCCTGCTTCACCATGGGCCGGCTCACGGGTACACATTGATCGAGCAACTCGGCGAGTTCGACCTGTCGGACATGGACCCCAGTGCCATCTACCGGGTACTGCGGGAGATGGAAGAAAAAGGCTGGGTAAGTTCATCATGGCAAGAAGAGGAGGCGCAAGGTCCCCCGCGGCGCGTTTACCGTCTCAGTGCCCCGGGCGACCAGATGCTCTCCAGCTGGATGGAGGGCCTGCAGGAGACACGGCGGGTGATTGACCATATCCTTGGCAGATATGTGCAGCATATGGAGGAGGGCAAAGGCGATTACCATCCAACCAACCGTGGCAGAGCAAGGAGGCAGGTCGTTGGTACACCCTAGCGCGGACCATGCCTGGCATGGTCAGACAAAACCCAAGGGAGCAGGTTACACATGAAAAAGATCGGCATCATCATCTGCAATCGTTACCACAACTGTGCGGGCGGCAAATGTCTGCGTTCCCTCCGCAACCGGGAGGGAGCCTTTGCCCGCTACAAAGGCGAAGAGGTAGAGCTGGTTGGCTACACCACCTGCGGGGGCTGCCCCGGCGGCAACGTGGAGTACGCCCCGGCTGAGATGAAGAAGAACGGGGCCGAAATCATCCACCTGGCCACTGGCCTGGTGGTCGGGTACCCACCCTGCCCCCGACTGCAGGCCTTCTGTGAATTCGTTCCGGCCAAGTATGGCCTCGAGGTCGTGGTGGGCACCCATCCCATTCCGCAGAACTACTACCTGACCCACCAGCAACTGCGAACCTGGGAATCGCCCAGGTGGCAGGAGCTGATCAAAGAAGTCCTGACGGATGAGGAAACGCGCCGGGCCTACGATTGATGACGAAACGGAGTAAGTAGCGTGCCCGCATCAAATGAACAAGCACGACCGTGGTGCCGGGTTCGCTAGGAACGCCATGAGACTTGCTGCGAAAGGAGGTGATTGAGATGCCCGCAGGAAACAGAACTGGACCTATGGGAATGGGGCCGTTGACGGGGCGCGGGGCCGGCTACTGCGGCGGCAATGATACGCCAGGCTATGCTAACCCGGGTCGCGCCTTGCGCATGGGCTGGGGTGCAGGTGGTGGCAGAGGACGTGGTTGGCGTCACCGCTACTGGTACAATGCTACCGGCGTGCCGGGATGGGCACGCTGGGGCGTGGTCCCTGATGCGCCTGCTCCCACCGGGGAGCAGGAGACGCAAATATCGAAGGGCCAGGTCGACTGGCTAAAGCAACAACTCGACGAAATCGGCCAGCGCCTGGAGGAGCTTGAGAGGAAGCAGTAGACACAAGGACGTCAAGCAGGGCGCAGGCAGAACACGAGGGTCTGCTTGCGCCTTGCTC
>JAEAME010001849.1_pt1 | contig 13517 bp, 17 predicted proteins | sample 8958731 | NCBI WGS metagenome assembly JAEAME01 (sample SAMN16933194, study PRJNA681113) | bioreactor sludge metagenome | isolation source: anerobic bioreactor sludge (Control) | place: India:Bengaluru | collected 2018-10-24 | reverse complement strand
GCACCTTTCGCGCCGGCGGAAGGAGCTTCCGGCGAAAACATCCTACTAAAAGCTCCGCGCCGGCCGGTTTAGTAGCACTTTTCGCGCCGGCGGAAGGCGCTTCCGGTGAAAACATCCTACTAAAAGCCTTGCGCCGGCCGGTTTAGTAGCACTTTTCGCGCCGGCGGAAGGGGCTCACGGGAGAAATGTCCTATTAAAAGCCTTGCGCCGGAATATTTTGAGTTTTATTCAAGGAAACAGGTGAAAAACCATCTGTGCGGTCGGGTTGACAACTCATTCGATGTCCCGTATAATACAAAAAGTTTAGTGCTTTAACCAGATAAAGCGATAAAGTGAAGACCGGAGACGTACGCGCACTGCCGTATTGACCCGGAAGGCGGGAGGATCCTCATGGGAAACTATAGATTTCACACCCCCGACGGCGTAAGCGATATGCTCCCGGAAGTCTGCGCGACGAAACGCGGAATTGAAGGGAAGCTGAGAAATCTGTTCGACGCATCCGGTTATCAGGAGATCGAGACGCCGGGAATCGAGTTTTTTGACGTGTACGCGGGCGGAAACTTTGTTACGCAGGAGAATATGTATAAGTTAACCGATCAGGAAGGTCGGATCCTCGTCCTGCGGTACGACGGAACAATTCCGGCGGCGCGTCTTTCGGCGACGGTCCTTAAGGATTATGCCCTGCCTTTGCGGCTCTCTTATATCGAAAATATGTATCGTTTCCGGGAGTCCGGCGGCGGCAAACAGCGCGAGTTCGCTCAGGCGGGCGTCGAGTTGATGGGGGTTCGAAACGCGCAGGCCGACGCGGAGGTCATCGCGCTTTCGATCGCATCGGCGCTTGAAATCGGTCTTTCCGATTTGCAGGTCGCGGTCGGCCAAGTGGATTTCTTCCTGGGCTTGATGGAGGAGTGGGGCATCGGCGAAGAGGACGCGGATCTATTGTCCAAATTGGTCGACAGAAAGGATTCGGTCATGCTCGAAAAAATGGCGGACCGATTGAGTCTGTCTCCGGAAAATAAAAAGACGCTCCTGATGATCCCGACGCTTTTCGGGACGTACGATACGATTGATCTTCTCGAAAAGCGGGTGGAGGGAAAGCGCGCCAAAGCTGCGCTTTCCGATCTGCGCGATATTCTGGACACGCTTGCGGACTACGGTTATATGAAGTATATTTCCCTTGATCTGGGGATGCTTCGAAGTCTCGAGTACTATACGGGCATGATATTTAAGGGGTTCACGCGGGAGGTCGGATTTCCGATCATCTCCGGAGGCAGATACGATAAAGTCGTTTCGGTGTTCGGGCGGGACCTGCCCGCGGTCGGGTTTTCGATCGGCATCACGCTGTGCATTACCGCTCTTCATCGTCAGGAATGGTCCGTCGAACGCAAGTCGGTCGATGTCGTCATCGGGTACGATATTTTGCCGGGTCTTCGGAAAAAGGCGATCCGGGCCGCGCGGGAGCTTCGGAAAAGGAAGATGAGGGTCATCCTCGACTGTTCCGGAAAGAATGAGCGGGACTTGAACGGTTACGCAAAAAGCAACGGCATCGGTCAGGTGATTTACATTAAAGACGGCGACTGCTGTTGCGCGGAAGGGGAGACGGAAGCGAAATGATAACGATCGCATTATCCAAGGGGCGCCTGGCGGATCAGACGCTATTGCTTCTGGAGGCCGCCGGATACGACTGTTCGTCAACCAAAGAAGATTCAAGAAAACTGATTCTGGAAGATGAGGCGGCGGGCTTACGGTTCATCATGGCCAAGCCGGCCGACGTGCCGACCTACGTGGAGTACGGAGCGGCGGATATCGGGGTGGTCGGGAAAGATACGCTCATGGAGGAAAACCGTCAGCTCTATGAGGTGATCGACCTGGGATTCGGCGCGTGCCGGATGTGCGTGTGCGGGCCGGAACGGCTTCGCGGCAGCCTTGACCGGATCCCCAATAAGCGTGTCGCTTCGAAATACCCAAACATCACGCGCGCGTATTTTGAGAAGACAAAGCGGGAGAGTGTCGAGATTATCAAATTGAACGGGTCCGTCGAGTTGGCGCCGCTGGTCGGTCTGGCGGAAGTCATCGTCGATATCGTCGAGTCCGGGAGGACCCTGCGCGAAAACGGCCTCGACGTCCTCGAAGTGATCGCGGACATCTCGGCGAGACTGGTGGTGAACCGTGTGGCGATGAAGATGAAATCCGGCGAGATCATGCCGATGCTGGAGGCGATTCGCGCTCAGCTCGGAAAAGAGAAAGAGGAACGGGGGTAAATCGATGAAATGTAAATTAATCCGCGCGGATGCGGAGAATAGGATTTCTATTTGCGAAAAGCTCGGCATGCGCGGCAAGATGGCGCTCGGGCCGATCATGGAGACGGTCGGCGAGGTGCTCGAAAATATCCGCCTGCGCGGAGACGACGCCGTTCGGGAGTATACGAAGAAGTTCGATAAAGTGGATATCGCGCCCGGCGGATTCCGTGTAACGGAAGAAGAGATCGACCGCGCCTACGCTTCCGTAAATCCGGAGCTTTTGCGGATTATGACTCAGGCCGCGGAGAACATCAGGATCTTTCACGAGAAGCAACTCGAGTCCGGATATATGCTCGAAAATAGCCCCGGCGCGAAGGTCGGTATGCTGGTGCGTCCCTTATCCGTCGCCGGTGTCTATGTCCCCGGCGGAACGGCACCTCTGCCTTCGACTGTCATGATGGACGTTATCCCGGCCAAGGTGGCGGGCGTGCCGCGCGTCGTGCTTTGCACGCCGCCGCGCGCCGACGCGACCGTCGATCCCGTGATCCTCGCCGCCGCCCGCATCGCGGGCGCGGACGAGATCTACCGCGTCGGCGGCGCGCAGGCCATCGGGGCGATGGCCTGCGGCACGCTTGAGATCCCGCGTGTCGATAAGATTTGCGGGCCCGGAAACATATACGTGAACACCGCAAAGCGATTGGTCTACGGACAGGTCGACATCGACATGTTCGCCGGACCGAGCGAAATATTGATCCTCGCGGATGAGTCGGCCGATCCCGAATTTGTCGCCGCCGATATGCTCTCTCAGGCCGAGCACGATAAACTTGCATCCGCGATCACACTGACGACCGGCGAGAAACTGGCAAACGCAATACTGGAAGCCGTCGACCGCCGTTTTGAACAGTCGACCCGAAAAGAGATTCTCGAAGCGTCGCTCCGGGATTACTGCGCGGTGCTTCTGGTGGATGATATGGAGACCGCCGTCGCGTTTTCGGAAGAACTCGCGCCCGAGCACCTGGAAATCTGCGTGAAAGACCCGGACAAGTACATTCCGATGATCAAAAACGCCGGGGCGATCTTTGTCGGAAATTACACGCCGGAGCCGCTCGGGGACTATTACGCCGGACCGAACCACACCCTGCCGACCTCGGGTACCGCACGATTCTTTTCGCCGCTTTCGACCGGAGACTTCATAAAAAGAACGAGTATTCTCCGGTACGATCAAGAAGCGCTGAGGGAGTGCTACCGCGACGTCGCCGCTTTTGCGGATGCGGAAGGCCTCACGGCTCACGCGCAAGCGATCCGGGTCCGGTTTGAGCAATAGGACAACGAACGAGTAAAGAAGGATAGCAATATGAGCCGTTTCTGGAACAGTAAAACCAATGCGATCGAGCCCTACGTCGCGGGAGAACAGCCCGGAGAAGGGCAGAAGGTCATTAAACTCAATACGAACGAAAACCCCTATCCGCCCTCGCCGAACATCGGCGCGCTTCTGAGGACATTCGACGAGGAGCGCCTGCGGCTTTACCCGGACACCTCGTGCACCGCTTTACGGGAGGCGTTCGGTGCGTTTTACGGCGTTCGACCCACGCAGGTTTTCTGCGGAAACGGGTCGGACGAGGTCCTCGCGTTTGCGTTTCGGGCGTTTTTCGAAAGCGGTCCGGATGCAAAGCCGCTTCTGACTCCGGACATCTCCTACAGTTTTTACCCGGTATATGCGGAGCTTTTCGATATTCCTTTAAAGAAAATCCCCTTGCGCGCGGATTTTTCGATCGCGCCCGAAGATTACCTGAATCCGGAGGGCGGCGTAGCGATCGCCAATCCGAACGCGCCGACGGGAATCGCTCTGCCGGTCGAGTCGATCCGTGAAATCCTCGATGCGAACCCGGACCGGGTCGTGCTGATCGATGAGGCGTACGCGTGCTTCGGCGGGCCTTCCTGCATCGGGCTTCTTTCGGAATATCCGAACCTTCTGATCATCGGGACGCTTTCGAAGTCGCACTCGCTCGCGGGTCTTCGGCTCGGCTTCGCGATCGGCTCCGAGGAGTTGATCGAGGGGATCCGGAGGATCCGGGACTCCTTCAACTCCTATCCGGTCGATACGCTCGCCCAAAAGACCGCCGAGGCGGCGGTCCGGGACCGCGCCTGGCACGAAGAAAACGTTCGGAAAATCGTCGCGACACGGGAGCGCGCGCGGGAAGCTTTTCAAGAAATGGGCTTCGCGGTCACGGATTCCAAGGCGAACTTCCTTTTTGTTCGCCCCGAGGGAATCGACGCGTCGGAACTGTACACCAATTTAAAAAATAAAGGTATACTGGTAAGGTATTTCGGTAAACCGAGGATCAGTGATTACCTGAGAATCTCCGTCGGCACGGATGAACAGATGACGGGATTGATTGAGGCGGTTCGCGAATTTTGCGGACGATAACGGAGGATTTCACAACATGAGCGCGACGGAGAAAGAAAGATCAGCGGCTTGCAGCCGTGATACCTGCGAGACCAAAGAAAGATCAGCGGCTTGCAGCCGTAGAACTAGGGAGACCGATATCGAGGTCAGACTGTCGATCGGCCGGGCAGGCGAGGTTAGTCTCGACACAGGGATCGGCTTTTTTGACCATATGCTGGAACTCCTGGCGCGCCACGGGAAAATGAGCCTCCTGGTGAAGGCGAACGGAGACCTTCGGGTCGACGGGCATCACACCGTGGAGGACGTCGGGATCGTGATCGGAAAGGCGTTGGGCGAAGCGCTCGGCGACAAGAAGGGAATCCGCCGCTACGGGTATGCGGCGCTTCCGATGGATGAATCCCTGGCGACCTGCGCGCTCGATATTTCCGGGCGCCCGTTTATCGTCTTTGACGCAAAATTCGCTGGTGACCGGGTCGGCGACTTCGATACGGAGCTTACCGAGGAGTTTTTCCGGGCGCTGGCGTTTGCCGCGGGTCTCACACTGCACCTGCGCTGTGAATACGGCGGAAACGATCACCACAAGATCGAGGCGATGTTTAAGGCGTTCGCGAGGGCGTTCAGAGAAGCTTCGTCGATTGATCCGGACGCAGAAGGGCAGATCCCCTCGACGAAGGGCGTTTTGTAACCGGAAATTTCCGGAAGCTCCGGGGCAAGGGTGTCCGGAACGCTTTTTATAAGAAATGACATTCACTTTGATTTTTCGGAGCGGCAAAGGCGGCGTTCCGGTCGGAATAAGGAGGAACATATGAAATATTTCAGCGAATCCGAATTTCCCGGAATTCCGCTTCTGTTTAAGGGGAAGGTTCGGGATGTTTACGATCTGGGCGATTCGCTTCTGATCGTCGTCTCCGACCGCATATCGGCCTTTGACGTTATTTTCAACGAGCCGATCCCCGGAAAGGGTGTTATTCTGAACAGTCTGTCGGCGTTCTGGTTTGACATGACGAAGGATATTATGCCGAACCACGTGCTTTCAACGAATCCTTCCGATTATCCGAAGGGATTGTCGGCCTACGCCGACAAACTGAACGGCCGCTCCATGCGGGTCGACAAGGCGGAAATGCTGCCGGTCGAATGCATTGTCCGGGGCTACCTGGAGGGGTCTGCGCTCAAGGAATACAACGCGAAAGGCACAATCAACGGCGTCCGGATGCCTCGGGGACTGAAGCAGGCAGACCGCCTCCCCGAGCCGATTTTTTCGCCTTCGACCAAGGCGGAGTCCGGACATGACATCAATATCACGATCGAGGAAACGGAGAACCTTATCGGAACAGAGGACGCCCGCGCGATCGCGGACGCGACGCTCGCTTTATACACGAAGGCTTCCGCGTACGCCCTGGATCGCGGACTTATCCTTGCGGACACGAAACTGGAGTTCGGCAAAATCGACGGCCGACTGGTTGTCGCCGACGAAATGTTCACGCCGGACTCCTCCCGCTTTTGGGACGTTCACGACTACGAGCCGGGCAGAGCGCAGAAAAGCTTTGACAAGCAGTACCTGAGAGAGTATCTTGAAACGCTGGACTGGGATAAGACCTATCCGCCTCCGGCACTCCCGCCCGAGATCATCGCGGCGACATCCGCGAAGTACCGCGAAGCGTACCGGATCCTGACCGGGAAGGACATCGGATGATTGAGGTCATCGACTACGGGTTCGGCAATCTGGGCTCCGTCGTAAAAGCGCTCGAGCACATCGGGTACTCCTGCCGTATTGTCGACGATCCGAAGAACATCCGCACCGCGTCCGGGGTGATCCTGCCGGGAGTCGGGGCGTTCGGCGCGGCGATGGACGCGCTTCGCCAAAGCGGACTCGATCGCGCGATCACGGAATATATCGCCACAGGCGCTCCGTTTCTGGGCATCTGCCTCGGAATGCAATTGCTTTTCGAAAAGTCGGAAGAGAGCGGTGAGGCGGTGCAGGGTCTCGGCATATTGCCCGGTGTTGTCCGTCGCTTCCCGGCGCAAGCGAAGCTCAAGGTCCCGCAGATCGGGTGGAATTGCTTCGAGAGTGTTCGCGATCCGGTTTTTCGAAAAGGGGATTACGTGTACTTCGTGCACTCGTACTACTGCGTTCCGGAATTTGACGCCGATATTGCGGCGACGACCGATTACGGTATAGAATACGCATGCGCGGTATCGCGCGGAAATGTTTTGGCCATGCAGTTCCACCCTGAAAAAAGCGGTGAGGTGGGGCTCTCGATATTCAATCGTTGGGCGAGGAGGACGCGATGATCATTTATCCTGCAATCGACCTTTTGGACGGGAAATGCGTCCGTCTCCGCCAGGGGAAATACGACGACGTGACGGTCTATTCCGAGGATCCGGTATCCGTCGCGCGCGATTTTCGCGAAAAAGGGGCAACGTGGGTCCACATCGTCGATTTGGACGCCGCCCGCACCGGGAGGCCCAGAAATCAGGAAATCATCCGGCGGATCGCCGCGGAGACCGGACTGGCCGTCCAGACCGGCGGGGGAATCCGTAATATGCGGACACTGTATAAGCTTTTGAGCGTTTATGACGTGACCCGGTGCGTGCTCGGCACCTCCGCGATCCGGGACCGCGAATTCACCGAAGAAGCGCTGAAGCGTTTTCCGGACAACGTCGCGATCGGGATCGACGCGCGGGACGGGGAGGTATCGGCGGATGGCTGGACTTCCGGATCCGGCCTTATGGCCGTCGATTTTGCCGTAACGATGCAGGAGCTCGGAGCCAAAACCGTTATTTTTACCGATATTTCCCGGGACGGAATGATGTCCGGTCCGGCGACGAAGCAAACCTCGGAACTGGTTTCCGCCACGCGACTGAGTGTGATCGCGTCCGGCGGGATCGGTTCCGACCGGGATATCGACGAGATCCGCAGCAGCGGATGCTCGGGTGTGATTGTGGGAAAAGCAATTTATGAAGGAAAAGTGAGGTTAGCCGAATGCTTGCAAAAAGAATCATCCCTTGCCTCGATGTCAAAAACGGACGAGTCGTCAAAGGCGTAAACTTTGTCTCTCTACGCGATGCCGGGGATCCGGTGGAAATCGCGAAGGTTTACAATGTTTCCGGTGCCGATGAACTCGTTTTTCTGGACATCTCCGCGACCCTTGAAGGCCGTAAAACCATGGTCGACATGGTTCGGCGCGTCGCGGAACAGGTCTTTATTCCCTTTACCGTCGGCGGGGGTATTCGCACGATCGACGACATCCGTGAGATCCTCAATGCGGGCGCCGATAAGATCTCGCTCAACTCGGCGGCGGTACGGGATCCGGAGTTCGTCTCCCGCGCGGCGGCCCGTTTCGGGTCGCAGTGCGTCGTCGTCGCCATTGACGTACACAGTGTCGCGAAGACCGATAAGATACCGAGCGGATATGAAGTGGTCATCGCCGGCGGCACCCAGACGACCGGACTGGATGCGGTCGCATGGGCCCGTAAGGTCGAGGAACTGGGCGCCGGAGAGATCCTCTTAACGAGCATGGACCGTGACGGGACCAAGAGCGGCTATGATAACGTAATTACGGGCATGATCGCCGAGGCGGTATCCGTTCCGGTTATCGCGTCCGGCGGGGCCGGTACCTATGAGCATTTCTACGACGGAATCGTCGAGGGAAAAGCGGACGCGGTCCTGGCCGCCAGCCTCTTTCATTTCGGTGAGATATCCGTGGAGAAACTCAAGAACTACCTCGACGGACGGGGCATTCCCGTTCGAAAGATCGGTCGCGCACTTTCGCTGTGGCAAAAAATGAAGAAGGACGTCCTCGGGCTGGTGCCCGCGATCGTCGCGGACGAAATAAGCGGAGACGTCCTGATGCTCGCATACATGGATTACGAGGCGTTTGATCAGACTCTGGCAACCGGCCAGATGCATTATTTTTCGAGAAGCCGGGAGCGCCTCTGGAGAAAGGGCGAAACATCCGGAAATATTCAGACCGTCCGCTCGGTGAAGATTGACTGCGACCGGGATTCTCTGTTATTCTTTATCGACCAGAAGGGCGTGGCGTGTCACACCGGAAATCGCAGTTGTTTTTTTTCGGACCTTGACGACCTTCTGTCGGAGGATACGATCCCGGGGCAATACACGGAGGAAACAAAATGACAGAAAACAAAGAATCGATTATCAAAGAGCTGTACGAAGTGATTTTGGATCGGCGCGAAAATCCCGCGGAGGGATCCTATACGAATTATCTTTTCGACAAGGGGCTTTCGAAAATCTGCAAGAAATTCGGCGAGGAAGCCATCGAGGTCGTCATTTCGTCCTTGAACGGGGATAAGAAGAGTATTGTTTATGAGATCGCGGACTTGCAGTATCACCTGATGGTCCTGATGGTCGAAAAGGGCATCACCCCGGAAGATATTTACGACGAACTGCGCAGTCGGAGATGATCCGACCGCTCACATTTTCGATGAAGGACGCACAAGCCGCTGCGCCGGAAAATAATTAACGAAAAAACCGTCTTTCAGCCCCCGTTTTGTTTGACACTCCGGGTCATATATGGTAGAATTCTGTTCGCTATCGCCGTTTCGGTCTATTTTTGATGTGCAACGAAGCATCTGAGGATGCTGATTTTTGGAGGTGTTTTTCATGGCAACCAAGGCAGGGGCACGGGACAAACTCACAATGGCTTGTGAGGAATGCAAGCGCAGGAATTATCAGACGTACAAGAACAAGAAGAATGATCCGGACCGGCTGGAACTGAAGAAGTACTGCCGTTTCTGCCGTAAGCACACCTCGCACAAGGAAACAAAGTAATCGTCGGTTTATTCGGCGACTGGGAGAGGGTTAGTCAGCATGAGCACGAAGAAGACGAGTAATAAGTCGGATACCGCGATCGTTCGTTTCGGCAAGGGTTTTGTTCACTTTTTCAAGCGGATCGGAGCAGGGCTGTCGAACGTTCGTCAGGAACTGAAGCGTGTGATCTGGCCGACCCGTGAGAAACTGATACAAACGTCCGCGGTCGTTCTGGTCGTAATCGTTATCGCGGCAGTATCTTTGTATATAATCGGCACCGGCGCGACGAAACTGTTGGAATTTGTCGGTTTTTACGACCAGAAACTCGCGACAGAGACGACGGTTCTTCCCGAGACGGGAGAAACGACCGCAGAACCCGCAGATATGACTTCCGTAGCGGGTACGGCGGAAGAGTCGGCGGACATCACGACCGCAGAGATAACCGAATAATTACAGGCCGTTATAGCCGGGATCACATTCCGGCTATCGATTCGCCGACATGAAGCGAATTCGACAGAACCGATAACAGGAGCGCAATCGATGACCGAAAGTATTCAGCCCAAAGAAGCGAAGTGGTATGTGGTTCACACATATTCCGGCTACGAGAATAAAGTCAAGACGACACTTGAGACGGTCATTGAGAACCGCGGGCTTCAGGAGATGATCCAGGAGGTCTCGGTTCCGATGGAGGAGCAGATCGAAGTCAAGGACGGCAAGAAGAAAGTCGCCATGAAGAAGATCTATCCCGGTTATGTCTTGGTCAAGATGGTGTATACCGAAGAGATCTGGTATATCGTCCGCAACACGCGCGGTGTGACCGGCTTTGTCGGCCCCAGCTCGAATAAGCCGGTGCCGCTCTCCGACGAAGAACTCATGATGATGGGTCTCGAATCGAACTGGGTTCCGACCGTCGACTATTCCGTCGGAGATTCCGTACGATTGATATCCGGACCTTTTTCGGACTGCATCGGAGTCGTCGAGGCGATCAATCACGAGAAACATTCCGTTCGTGTGCGCATCTCGATGTTCGGGCGTGAGACACCGATCGAACTGGATTTCGCACAGGTGATCCGAACCTGATTATGCTTATCCCGCCGTTTTTGAAGCGGCGTGAAGATATCGCGACTTTGGATAAGAAGTCGCAGAAACAATGGGAGGTGGCCATCAATGGCAAAGAAAGTCACAGGGTATATCAAGTTACAGATACCCGCAGGCAAAGCAACGCCAGCGCCGCCGGTCGGACCAGCCCTTGGACAACACAGCGTGAACATTCCGCAGTTTGTCAAGGAATTCAATGAAAGAACGGCAAAGGACGTCGGGATGATTATCCCGGTTGTCATCACGGTGTATGCCGACAGATCCTACTCTTTCATTACGAAGACTCCGCCGGTGCCGGTACTGCTGAAGAAAGCTTGCAACATCGAACATGGGTCGGGCAAGCCGAATCGTGAAAAGGTCGCTAAGATTCCTTTTTCCGAGTGCGTCAAGATCGCCCAGATCAAGCTTCCGGATTCGAATGCGTCCGACGTTGAGTCGTGCGCCCGAATGGTTGCGGGAACCGCACGCAGCATGGGCATCGTCGTAACCGATGACTAAGTCTTCAAGGAGAGTGGAGTAATGAAAAGAGGCAAGAGATATCTGGAGGCCGTTAAACTGATCGACCGGTCCGTCTCCTACGATCCTTCGGAGGCGATTCGTCTGGTTCAGGAAACGGCGAAAGCAAAATTTGACGAAATGGTCGAACTGCACGTTCGACTCGGAGTCGACTCGCGTCACGCAGACCAGCAGGTCCGCGGCGCGGTAGTTCTGCCCCACGGCACAGGCCGCACGAAGACCGTTTTGGTTATCGCGAAGGGTGTTAAAGCCGATGAGGCAAAGGAAGCCGGAGCTGATTTTGTCGGCGCCGAGGATATGGTCGAAAAGATCACCAAGGAAAACTGGTTCGGCTATGATGTGATCGTAGCCACACCGGACATGATGGGACTACTCGGTCGTCTCGGTAAGCTTTTGGGTCCGAAGGGCCTGATGCCGAACCCGAAGTCCGGCACGGTCACGATGGATGTCGCAAAGGCAATCACCGACATTAAGGCCGGTAAGATCGAGTATCGTCTCGATAAGACCAACATCATCCACTGCCCGATCGGAAAGGTTTCTTTCGGACAGGAGAAGCTTGAGGAGAACTTCAAGACGGTTATGGACGCTATCGTCAAGGCGAAGCCCTCGGCGGCCAAGGGTCAGTACCTGAAGAATGTTTCGCTTGCTTCGACGATGGGCCCCGGAGTCCGGGTGAACGCGGCGAAGATCTGATCCGACACCGGGTGTGCGCGGTGATCAGGAAGACTCTTGATCTTTTCACACCCGAACATCACGTAAGGCGCCCGTCCCGCCGAAAGAGGAGATCTCAGGATCGCCGGTTTTGAAAAGACGATACAATTTAATAAATACCACGCCAGAGACAGCGGGAGGCCATTAGGCCGCAAACGATTCGGTCGTCCCGCCGAGGTGGGTCTTTCAGTTAACTCAATCCGAGTGAATGAATGGTTACCCCTCGTGTCGAAAAGCGCGAGGGGTATTTATATCTGGACAAGGAGGTACATACGAATGCCAAGTCAAAAGATTCTTGACGCAAAGAAGAAGATGGTCGCCGAGCTCGTTTCGGACTATCGGAACGCGAAGTCGTTCGTTTTCGCGGACGCCCGCGGCCTCAAGGTATCCACAGACACCGAGATGCGCGCCGATCTCAGGAAGAACAATGTGTCGTACAAGGTCATCAAGAACACGACCGCCACATTGATTTTCAAGGAGTTGGGCATCAAAGGACTCGAGGATATCCTGAAGGGACCGACCGCGATCGCTTATTCGACCGAGGACGCGATCGTTCCGGCAAAGATCCTGAAGCAGTACGCGGACAAATTCGACAAGCTGAACCTTAAGGGCGGCGTCATCGAGGGAAAAGTTGCTTCCGCAGAGGAAGTCAAGGTCCTCGCCAAGATCCCCGGAAAGGAAGTTCTCTACGGACAAATCGCTTACGGCCTGTTGTTCCCGATGACCAAGCTCGCAATGCTGCTTAAGGCAGCCGCCGAGAAGATCGAATCGGAAGGCCCGATCGATTTTAAGGCCGCGAAAAAGGCGGAAGCCAAGGCTGAATCCGTCGAGGAAGCCAAGGAAGAACCCAAGGCTGAAGTAAAGCCCGAGCCGGCAGCGGAAGCTGTCGTCGAGGCCCCGGCGGAAGCCGCGGTCGCGGAAGCCGCACAGGAACCGGCCGCTCAGGAAGAAGAAGCCAAGCCTTCCAAGAAGACCGCAAAGTCAACCGCGAAGAAGACTTCGGAAGACGAAGAAGCCGAAGCCGCCAAAGAGTAATCAGTACATCAGCAATCAGCCGGAACACGGCAAACTAACGGAGGAAGAAAGAAATGGCCAGTGAAAAAATCGAGAAGATCCTTGAAGAAGTGAAGTCCCTTTCCGTTCTGGAGCTCTTTGAGCTTGAGAAGGGCATCGAAGACGCGTTCGGCGTATCCGCCGCCGCTCTCGCAGTTGCCGCTCCCGCAGGCGGCGGAGAATCCGCTGCTCCCGCAGAAGTTGAGCAGACCGAATTCACGGTTGTCCTGAAGAGCGCCGGTGCAGCGAAGATCGCCGTCATCAAAGTCGTGCGCGAGATCACCGGATTGGGTCTTACCGAATCCAAAGCACTCGTTGACGGAGCCCCCAAGGCCGTCAAGGAAAACGTTTCCAAGGAAGATGCCGACGCAGTTGCCGCCAAGCTCAAGGAAGCCGGAGCTGAGGTTGAGATCAAGTAATTCCAAGCCGCATTACAAAAGAAAAAGGGGCTGTCTCAAAAGACTTGTAACAAAGTCGGATGAGGCAGCTTTTTTTCTAAGCAAATTGATCATGGGTCTGAACCCGAGACGATGCGGCAAACGTTCAAGAATCTCACCACTTGATTGAAAAAGAGCACATGAAACCTACTCTGAATCCATTCTGATACAGTAGCAGTTTATTTGCAGCGTTTTGAGATGTGAATAGAACCGGATTCGACAGGAATGTATGGGGGATGGAGACTGCACTTGCGTGACGGCGAAGAAATACCGACTAAATCGCC
>JAEAME010001848.1_pt1 | contig 13522 bp, 13 predicted proteins | sample 8958731 | NCBI WGS metagenome assembly JAEAME01 (sample SAMN16933194, study PRJNA681113) | bioreactor sludge metagenome | isolation source: anerobic bioreactor sludge (Control) | place: India:Bengaluru | collected 2018-10-24 | reverse complement strand
TTAACGGACAGATGAACCAGATACAATATGCCGATAAGGCCGAACAGAAAAACGGCGTTGATTCGCATATTCGTGGCGATCGCGGCGAAAAGCGCGAAGAGAACCGCAAAGAGAAATCGCTTGCTTTCGATCATTTTGATACCCAGAGCCAGGCAAACGAGTCCGAGTGCCATCGCGACGACATCCTTACTGTTATAGTGGCCCTCCGCGAAAAAGCGCGGACTCAGATAGAGAAACAAACTGCCGAGTACTCCGTACTTCCAGTCGCCGGTAAGGAATTTACAGACAAAATACAGCGCGATCACGCCCGCCATGAAGATCAGAAATGTATACGCATGCCAGATGAGCATCAACGTGCGCGGTCCGCCCGTTTCATATTTCGCGAACAGAGCGGGAGCGAGCGGGTAATATATGGACTGCCCGTGATCCATATCGACGTTTTCCGTGTAGTGGGTGAATTGTATACCGGTCGTCGATCGGGTCGGTTCCTGCATCTCCCCCTTAAAGAGCCCGACATACTCGCGGATATTCGAGCCGAGCGTTCGGATTTCCAGAAGTTCGTCCCACGGCATTCCGTAATCCGGTGTGACCAGAATTCCCAAAAGGGTCATGAGTACAAACAGTCCGATCACGATGATACGACTTTTCTTTTCAATCTTCTCCCAGGTTGCTTTCATGTCTTTGCTCTCCTTGTGTCTTTATTGGTTTTCGCGATTATTCTCAAACGACTTCAAAACTCAGCGGATCGATCCTATCCCCTGCGGCAAAACCGGCCACGACCTGCCGCGCGCTGTTTATGTGTCCGGAAGACCGATATTCGCAAGTCCTTCATCCCTCTGTTGTTCCGTGATGACACCTTCTTCGCATAACTCGACCAGCGCCGTCCCCGCAGCCGCATAGCTTACTTCATCACCGATTTCTTCCGTCGAAACATACACGGCACTCATAAACGAAGGAAGTTCTTTGATTCTCCATTGAGTCCCCTCTTCTCCGGGGATCATCGAAAAAACAAAGGTCTCCTGAAGCCGTCCTGTATCCGGATCGTTGATATCGGAGATCCATAACTGTGTCTCCATCGCCGTAAACGCATCCGTGGACACATTCGGCCCGGACGATAAATATGCGGTGAACAGATATTTGAATATCTCACACAAGAGCTCCGGATCCTGATATACCCGGTTCGCGATACCCTGCATATCCGGATAATCGAGAAACACCTTCATTTCGCATGAATCCCCGAAGGCATAAAAGTCAGCAATCTCATAATCGATCTGCCCGAAAAAAGCCTGTCGGACACTGATCTCGGAACCTTCCGGATACAACGCCCCGTATGAAGAATAGGTCTTGATGAAGGGCTCGATCTTCTCTGCTTCTCCGGATGCCAGAGCTTCCATAAATTGCGCGAATGCCTCCTCCGGAGGACCCGCTTCGGAAAACAGATTGATGTTGGAGTAAGGTACACCGACGGCAACAGCCATTGAGGCGGAATCGGATATGATCCATGCGTCGCCTGCCGGGTTGTACTCCATGAAAAGGATCACTTCCTCCTCACAGGTCGGCGCCTCCGCCGAAGTAATCCCGCGATTCAGGTCATCGTCCGTGATCCATGTATCCTTTATGGTCTTCAGTATTTTATCCACATCAACGAGGGTCAAACGGACCGTGCAAAGGCCGGTTCCTTCCTTCTTCCTGCCGCTTGCCTCAAGCACTTCACAGCGGATCTGCCGGAAAGACGCGTTCATGCAATCCATCGCGGCGTCATCCTTAAAATCAATGCTCGAAAAAGGGGCATCCTTGGCGTAAGAGGACAAATAGCGATTTTCAGCGAATGTTCCCGACCGGTATTCTTCAAGATACGCCTGTACTGTCGAAATGATATCCCTTTCCGAATTGTCGATCCAATCGCACCCGACGGTTAAGGCGGGCAGCAATAAGAGGATCGTAACGAAAATCACGATTGAAGATCGCGCTCTTTTCATCCGATACCCTCTCTCCCCAAATATTTACACACCGGTTACCATTTTACATCAAGAAAGTCTTTTTGGAATGTGTTTATTGAGGAATCGATCCGTACGCCGGCTAAACGGTGCTATAATTGTCTTGTGAAAAGTATAATCGCCGGGTCTATAAGCCCGTTTCGGATTAAGCTTTTACCGGGAGGAGGAGAATCATGAAGATAGGTATCATTGTTTACTCGAATTCGGGTAACACATTGTCGGTCGCCGAAAGACTTGAGAAATCCCTTGCGGCGAAGGGGCATTCTGTCGAGATCAGGCGCGTTGAGACCGACGGCGATCCGACGAAGCCGACCTCTCCGGTCATCCTCAAAAATGCGCCGGACATCTCCGTTTACGACACAGTCATTTTCGCTTCTCCGGTCCAGGCCTTCTCGCTGGCGCCGGCGATGAAGCTGTATCTGTCTCAAATCTCCGTTCTGAACGGCAAAAAAATCCATTGTTTCGTCACTCAAGGTCTTAAGAAGGCATGGATGGGCGGCAATCACGCGATCCGTCAGATATCGGCAGCCTGTAAAACCAAGGGCGGCTCCGTGATATCGACGGGGGTCGTCAATTGGTCAAGCGATCGGCGGGAGCAACAGATCGAAGAGATTACAGCCGCGTTGAGCGCAATTTAGTTCCCGGAGGTTTTTATGAAAAAGCCGGTCAAGATCATTCTGGTCATCTTCTCTATAGTCGCTTTGCTTGCCATCGCGGGCGCGATATTCTTTTCCTCCAACAGCCGCAACTTGGAAGATCTCAAAGATATAAAGATCCGTGATATTGATCTCTCATCGGTCTCCGATGGTACCTACGAGGGAAAATACGCCGTTTTTCCGGTATCCGTGATCGTTAATGTCACGGTTCGGGATCATCTCATTACCGGGATCGATCTGGTGAAACATGTAAACGGAAAAGGACAGGCAGCGGAATCGATCCCGGATCAAGTGATCGAGGAACAATCCCTGGACGTGGATGTAGTCTCGGGCGCGACATACAGCAGTAAGGTCATCCTTCTCGCGATCGATGACGCGCTTCAGGGCGCGACAAAGGAATCCGGAAGCTGACCGACGAATCAAGAGGAGAATATATGAATAGTAATCCCGTCATGGAAAAACTCGGACGCCGCTTGCGCCTCGCCGTCATCGGAGGGGGAACGGGTTCCTTCATCGGGGCGATGCACCGGCAGGCCGCCGTTCTGGACGGCCGCTTTGAGATCGTCGCGGGAGCGTTATCCTCCCGTCCGGACAAGGCCTTGAGTGACGGCAGATTGATCGGTCTTCAAGAGAATCGTATTTACGCCGATGCAATGGATCTGATTCGCGAGGAGTCCGGGCGGTCCGACGGCGCAGAAGTGATATCGATCATGACACCGAACGACAGCCATTTCCGATACGCTATGGCCGCTCTCGACGCCGGAAGAGACGTGATTCTTGATAAACCGATGACCAATACGCTGGAAGACGCGGAGGCGCTTTTTCGAAAAGTCCGCTCGACAGGTCTCATATTATGCCTGACCCATAATTACTCCGGCTATCCGATGGTCCGCCAGGCGCGCGCAATGCGCGAAAACGGCGACCTCGGGACCATTCGTCTCATCCAGGTCGAATACGTCCAGGGCGGAAAAGCCAACGAAAATGATCCTCCTCCGACCGGTATTGTTCCATGGCGATACGACCCCGTTCGCGGCGGTCCGTCCCTGGTGATGGGCGATATCGGCACGCACGCGCACCACTTGGTCCGCTATATCACCGGACTTGAGGTCACATCACTTTCCGCCGAGGTCGGTACGATCGTACCCGGTAGAAAGACCCATGATTATGCAGGAGCGCTTCTTCACTTCGACAACGGCGCCCGTGGATCCTTATGGGTAACCCAAGCCGCGGCCGGAGTCGAGAACAGCCTGAGGATCCGGGTAAGCGGTACGCGCGGTTCGATCGAATGGAATCAGGAAATTCCGCAACAGTTGCATTTCAAGCCGATCGACGGCCCCGCGGAACTGCGGACCCCCAACGGGCAGGGCTGCTATCCCTCCGCAATGCGCGCCTCCCGCATCGTCGCAGGCCATCCGGAAGGATTTCACGAGGCATTCGCAAATATATACGCAGACGCCGCGGAAGCGATCGCCGCCCGTCGCACGGGAGCATCGGCGGATCCTCTGGCGCTGACCGTCCCGGGCGTTTTCGACGGACTGATGGGGGTTCGGTTTGTGCATGAAGTCATCCGTTCATCCGATGAGAGCGGCCGTTGGGTCAACTGTATCACGGAGGAACCGTGACTTTCCAATAAGTGACCTGTCCATTCTCGAATCGATACGTAGCGAATTACGGCCTGATTGATGATCAACCGCTCTTCATGTAATAGAAAACACCGGTTCTGCCATCTTCCAGTTGTATATAGTACCAGTCCGGCGTATCCCCGGACGAAAAATCGGAAACATCCAGAATGGTGAATTGCGTACCGGCGGGAACAACGATACTTGTTGCGGCCGCATTGTACGGGTACGTGCCATTGGCGGGAATTGAAGCGGTCTCTTCCATATATGTCCCTCCGCCGCCGATCTCACTTAGGAACCAAAATGTTTGACCGATATACGAGGTCCGATCCTTTTGGTGATATACGATCGAACCGTTCATGATCTCGATCCAGGAATACACCATGACCGGATTCATGAACTTTGTGTAGCTTCTCGTCGAGAGAATCTGCCCCTGACGATTGCATCGAAGCGACCCGTAGATATCACCCAGCTGGATGATCTCCGTTCCGGTATAACGGAAAATTCGAGTGACATCATCATCACCCTGGCCCTGATCCTCCACGAAGAGGTCGACATAATCGTCCCCCCGATCGATATCGATCAGGTAAGCCGAAATAAAATAATACGCCGGAAAGTTCCCCGTCACGCCGTTGACCGATATGTTCAGGTTGCTCTCCTGTCCGTTAAAATCGATCCGGATATCGTCGTCCGTGCCGTCTTTGTTCATGTCGTACAAGGCTTGTCCGGTAAGAAGTTCAAACGACTCGTAATCCAGCGTCAAATACAGGATCAAAAAATCACTGATCGGCACGGTGTCGAGATATTCCGGCGCGACCTCGACCGGAGACTCGGTCTCAGACGGGACCGCCGTTACCTCGGTTACCGGAACGGCTTCCGTCGTCTCTTCCGTCGCAATAGTCTCGACGGTCTCTTCGGGTTCCTCGGTTTCCTCTTCCTCATCCTCACGCGTAGTTTCACTGAGCACGTTCAGATCACAGGAAGAAAGAAGCAAAATAGCGCAAATCAGAAGTGCGAAAACGGCTGTGAATTTCTTTTTCATGAAATACCCTCCCAAGGCGCAACCTTGACGAATAACAGGCTTTCCGAACGCTCACACACGATAATATATACGATGTGCATCCGTTGAAGAAAATGATTCTCAAAAAACCTCCAAAATATCAAATCATTTTAATACAGTATAATCCACCGCGATTCCAATGTCTATAAGAATACATTATTTTTTGATGTATTTTCAAAGCCTCACGATCATAAAAAAACCACGATGGCACCACCGTGGTTTTTTGATTGATATCCTTCGGAAATCACCCGGCCGACTTTTTCCGGTAAAGCTCAGTTTCCGATCAGGTCTTCGCCGGAACCGTCCCACCCGAAGCAATCAATTGAGCCATCAGATCCGCTCCCTCCGGGATCCATTCGATCGGGACCTTGCTGTCGAGGATCCGGTCGGTTTCCATGACCTCAAACATCGCGGAGGATATGTCGGGATCCTCAGCGATCTTTCGAAGCGCGTCGCCAACGATCTTCGGGCGGATCGCCGCGGCTTTACCGAAGTCGATTGCCGCCTTCTTCTCGGCCGCATTACGGATGATGTTCACTTGGTTGGCGCCGTCCTGTTTGATGGCGGACGTAACCTGACGCAAGCGGTTGACGACCTTACTCTCGATCTGGTGGATCATCCCGACGTCTCGGAAATGGACCTTGCGAATGTAGCAAGAGCCCAACAGGTACCCCCAATCCTTCGACTTGTCCGAGACCTCGTCGCGCACCATCCGGCTCATCGCGTGACGGTCCGCCATCATTTTTTCGAGCGGAAGATTCGAAAGACTACGGACAGTCGCGCTTCCGACGTTGGCCGTCAGCGAACCGCGCGGGTCGGCGTTCCGGAATAAATACTGCACCGGATCACTGATGTACATCTCATACCAGATACCGACACCCATCGGCGCGCCCTCTTCGGAGTTGACCGGCTGACTCCGCAGATACTCCTGGTCAAGTCTTAAGTCGACAACATAGCGCCGTCCGATCGTGTTGACGATCAGCGCGGGCGGCCCGAACTCTTTCCAGAGGAACTTGAGTCCGGGCTCGGAGAGAACGCCGACAACGTTACCGAACAAGGTATAAACGAGTGCCTGTTTCTCCTTAACGACCACATATACGCCGAACAGCCGAAGAATGAAGAAGAAAATCGGGATCGCGAAAAACGCGCCGAAAAAGCCGATCAGAAAATATATCCCGTAATCGGACAGATAATCCGGATCAAATTCGAGCATAAATTGAAAAATCGCGTTATTCATTGCTTCTGCCTCCTTATGATACGGGTGGTTTGGCTGAGAAGCGCCAGCTTCGCGTTGCGAACGTAAACATTGAGTGCCTCTTTACCGCCCTGCTTTTTCAGGTCAAAAAGCTGAGTCGAGAGCTTTTCGAGTGTCTCGATCTCACCTTGTGCCTTCAAAGTCTCGATCTCCACCGCGCGTTTGGACTCGACGATACGCTGATCCGCAGCGGCCTGCGCGAGGCTGATGTCCGAGGAAACCTGGTTGTGCGCGGTATTGATCGCCGCGAGTGCGGATTCGACCTCCTCCGGCGGATCAATGCCGGTTATCAGCGACGCCTCAAGAACCGCACCGTAGCGGGCGGCGGAGACACTGCACTCCTGATCCATATGGTCATTCAGATCGCGAAGATTCTTACGCAGGTCGTTGATCGATATTCCCTGGACCGTCAATGAGATATCGCCCTCGCTCGCTTCCGCGCCGGCTTCGGCCGCCTGCCCTTCAAAGTTCGCGATTCGCTCCCGGAGCACCGACACAAAATAACCCATCACGTACGCGATCGGATTCTTGACGCCGAAAATATACGCGTACAGGTTGTTCTCGGCCACGCGATACCGGATCTGCCCGGAGAGCCCGATATTGAGCTGATCCTTCGTGACGGCGTCGAGGATCGTGTTGTTGTGATTCGCCCTGGCGTTCTCGGGATCATACGCCATATTGACGGTCTCGGTCGCGACCGAGACCTTGTAGACCATTTCCCAGGGCATCTTGAAATACGGTCCGCCCGGCTTGATCACACGAACGAGCGGATACGTATAACGCTCTTTCTCCTTATCGTTCAGTCCCTCGGAAACCGGATCGTCGAGGATTGTTTTGTCCCCGATCCGCTGTGCCTTTCCGAAAACGGTCTTCACCGCCCGCTCATTCTGGTTGACAATGTAAAATCCGCTGATCACATACTTCAAAATCAGCAGAATAACAATGCCCGCCAGAAAGAATAATCCTTCCATAACCATCCCTCACTTTCATATACATCGCTCCGGACAGAGCGATCAATAAACCCACGGAACATCAAAGTCCTCTGAGATTCATGCTAGCACATCCGGGGGCTTTGCTCAATAAAGGATTGATAATATCTTGCTCTTCCACCAGGTTTGAAGCACGCCTCATCCGACCTTTCCGGTCATCCGTATTTCCCGGGTCAGCCGACCTGATAAATAGTAACCAGATACGCGAAAAGCGCTGTGACAATCAAAGCAAGCCCTATGGCATATGCGCTCGGAACCTGTCGATACGTTGACGGATCCAGCTTATGTCCGTCAAATCCTGTGGTAAGGATCAATATGATCGGAATAAGGATCATCAGAAAAGCCGCCCCGTATATGACGACCATCATGCCGACCGAAGGAATGGCGTTCGGATTCAACGTCCGGAGAAGGACCGCGCAGAACATAAGCGAAACAAGAAGAGAGACCATGCCGAGCGCGTGCCGTATATACTCAAAAAGAAGAAGTTTCTGTTGCCGGACCCGCTCCGCGGGGTCCTCGGAAGCCTCTTTTGCTTGTTCTGTCGTATGGCCGGAAACCGGCTCGTATCCTCCGGACTTCGAGTGTCCGGCTATGGCCGTAACACGGACGATTGACGAGAAAAGATAAAGGATCGCAATGATCAGAAGCCCCGCGCCGGAAATCGCTAATATCCGCGCAAGGCTCTTGTCTGCGTAACGGTCCGGATCCATCGCTAAATTCCAGTGCACAACAATCGGATCGGGAATACGATCGTATGCATATACGGCATACACGGAGCCGGCAATCAGAAGAACAGCCGCCGACGCGAACCATATCCAGGACAGTTTGATTAAACTCATCCACTCGTCCGGATGTATCGCCGATCCGCCGGTGTTCTTTGCGGATAGTTTATCCTTTGATTCGCTCATTGATCGGGTTCCTCTCTGACTTAATTAATGCATGACCGTTTCTGACTTTTTTGAAAATGAGCAGAAAGTCTTTATACCCTCGTTTCAATCGGAAAACGAAACAGTTTAGACCGAAACACCGACGGATTTCTCCCGCATTCGAAGACAGTAGCCTTGCATGCCCCTTTCAAAAGTATGGTTGCGATTCAGGTGAACGTTCAGAAAAAAGATATCCTGAACGTTATCGGTCCCCTCATTAAACGCCCGAACTTCGACCCGGATCCCCACATCCACCGGTCCACGGCACCTCCGTGCTCTTCAGCAAATATTGTAACGCTTTTTTGAGCATTCGTCACTTAATATGTGAAAATTTCTTTGAAGCCTTTTTATTGGGCGCGATCCGGAATTTATCCAAGACGGTTTATAAGAGTAGTTGACCTTAAGCGTTACTCTTGTTATTATCAGTTCGGCAACATTACTATTAAATATGAATTAAGTGAGGTACCGTATGAAATGCCCGAATTGCGGATTTAGTTTTAACGCCGGAACTACCTGTCCTTCTTGCGGCGACAATAGTCTTGAACTGGAAAAGAAGCGTAAACTTCAAGAACAGGAAGATATTCTTCTTGAAGAACAACGAAAAATAGAAAGACAGAAAATTCTGGACATGACCGGCTCTCCGAAGCCGGGGATGACTTGCGGAAAATGCGGATATGAGTACAATGCCGGAAAAACATGCCCTTCTTGCGGTCACAGTGACTTGGAGATTGACCCGGATCAGGATTCCGGGAAAACTCAAACATATGCCGCCGATCGTTCGAAAACTTCAATGACTTGCAGAAAGTGCGGTCTCCGCTATGACTCCGGAGAAACTTGCCCGTCGTGCGGACACACGAACATCGACCCCGCAGCGCAAAGACTTACTCCGGCGAACAGAAGTAACCCGATCGAGACCCCCAAGCCGGAAGTCCTCTGTAACAAGTGCGGCTTTCGGTTCAATTCCGGCAAGACTTGCCCGTCTTGCGGGCATACCAATTCGAATAAGGACCCCGAATACCGCGCGCGACAGAACCCCAAGAACTATGTATATCGTCCGATACCGAAAACTTGGGTGCTCGTAATGTCTATCATCGGGATTATTTACAGTGGGATCTCTTCATTGCTATCCGTATTATTGATGTATTTGGGTTCCAAAGGCGGTTTGATATTCAGCGTGCTCGGCGCCTTTCTGCTCGTATTTTCTCTTCTGGATATTTTCCTTTTTATCAATCTTTTGAGAATGAAGAAATGGGCGGTTTGGGCTATGCGTATCCTCCAAACGCTCACTATAGTCTTGTTGGCCGTCCAAGGACAATTCCTCTCCTTGCAGTTTTTTTTCGCGGTGTTCTGGTGTGCTGTATTCTGGTTTGCCGATTGGAGCGATTTCAGTTGATCGCCCGGAAATAACCCGGGAACAAAGAGTCAAACTGATTTGTCCGGCGTTTTCGATCCTTCTTTGGCTTATTCCCGGGGGATCCGGTATATTCGCCATTCAACAAATGGGATTGTAATAACATTCATTTTTCGATATATTGAGAAGCAACGAAGTTTCCATTGATGGGGTTAACGGGGTATCCGAATGAAATGCTCGAATTGCGGATTTCATTACAGCGTCGGAACAACCTGCCCATCGTGCGGGCTGCCCGACCCGGTTCGCATGCCCGACCACAGCGACCAATATAACACGAAATATCGTATGGCTTCTTCGAAGCTGAAACCTTGGGTGCTCAGAATATGTGTTATAGGGATCATATACAATTTATTTGTTCTATACTACTCGGATATATTATTTTCCTGGAATCATCAGGCGATTCGGTATCGTTTTTTTTGCATGATACAATAAGCGCTCCGGTACCCATTTTTATCGACATCATTTTGCTCGGATTATCCGTCGCAAGCGTTATCCTCCTTATTTATCTGATAAAAATGAATAGATGGGCACTTTGGGATCTGCGTTTCATCTGGACACTCAGTACGATCTTATTGGCATCCGAGGTAGGTGCATTGACATTGTATTTTGGATTGATGTGGACGTTGATATTCTGGATGGCCGACTGGGGCGATTTAAATTGATCGCTCGAAAAAGACCCCGGGCGAAGGGATAAATGGACTATACTTCGCGTTATTGATCTTTATTTCAGTTATTTTTCATCAAATCCATATTGATCCGGCCGTCCGTGATTTCAATAATCCGGTCGGCCTTTTCTGCGATTCTTCGATCATGCGTGATGATGATGAACGTCGTTTTAAACCGGTCGTTGATATCGCGCAAGAGGTCGTAGATCGTCTCGGTTGAAAGAGAGTCCAGATTTCCGGTCGGCTCGTCCGCGAGGATCATCTTAGGCTGATTCAAAAGCGCGCGGGCGATCGCCGTCCTCTGCTGCTGACCTCCGGACATCTGGGTTGCGTTGTTGTTCATCACCTTTTCGAGGCCGACGAGTTTCATCAATTCTTTTGCGCGTTCCGTCGTTTCCTTCGGGACCGCCTTGTGACCGATACGATAAGGCATCAGGACGTTTTCGAGCGCGGTGAATTCCGGCAGGAGATAATGAAACTGAAAGACAAAGCCGATGCTCTGGTTGCGGTAGGAAGCGAGCTGGGAGGCTTTCATTCGGCTGGTGACGACGCCGTCGACGACGACATCGCCGGAAGTTGGAGTATCGAGCGTTCCCATGATATTCATCAGAGTCGATTTTCCGGAGCCGGATTGGCCGATGATTGAGTTAAACGAGCCCTCGGAAAACGCCAGATTGATATCGTAAAGCACCTGGGTCTTGACCGCCGTGCCGTAGACTTTATTGATGTTTTTAAGTTCCAAAATATTGCCCATACATTACCTCCTATTGATTCCGGATGATGTCGATCGGGTTCAAAACGGATGATTTTCGAGCCGGTATCAATGACGCGACGATGCACGCGACGACAGCGATCGCCGCCGAAAGCGCGATAAATGCCGGATCGATATAGAGGGGCACCACCGGCGTTCCGTCCGGTTTGAGCGCGAAGGTGGTAAACGCAAAAGAAAGTCCCAATCCCAGAAGCACGCCGGCGATCGCGCCGAAAATTCCGAGGATCAATCCCTGGAATAGAAAGATCAGGCTGGAGGAACCGTTTTTGATACCCATCGCCTTCAGAATACCGATCTGGCGGGACTTTTGCATGACGCTGATCGCAAGAACGCTTGCTATGCCCAGGACGACGGAGATCATCACGAAGACCTGGATCATGATACTCGAAATGCTCTGCCCCTGAAGGCCGCTCAGGAGTTGCCCGTTGGCTGCCTTCCATTCACCGACCTTAAGAGTATCGGAATCCGAAGAGATGGCGGCCGCGACATTTTTCGCGACGGCGTCGGCTTCAAATACGAGGTCCTGTTCCACCTGAAATTCGATCGCGGAGACGACGTTGTCGAGCTCGAAAATCGTCTGTACCGTCGGCAGCGTCGTAATGCACCAACTCTCATTGGGTGCAGCGACTTTGTAATCGAAAAATCCGGCGACCGTGCACTCGACGGTGCGCTTGTCCGGAGTGATCAGCGAGATATTTTCGCCGACGGAAAGCTCGAAATTGTCCCGGGCAATCACGCCCATAAGGACCTCCCCTTCCGAGGCCGGCATCGTTCCTTCGACGATATACTCCGAGAATTCGTAAATATCCTCGGCTTTTTGAAGATCAAAGCCCCGGATCAGAAGCGACTGCGACTCGCCGTCCTTCTCAATGAGGACGGAGGCGTTCAGAACCGGAGAAGCCGCGACAATACGGTCATCGGAATTCTTTGCGGATTGAATGACGGCATCATAATCCCCGATATATCCGTCGTCTTCATCGGTCACCGAGACATGCGCGGCGTTACCGATCGTCGTATTGACCAGGCTCTTCTGAAGCCCCTGAATCAACGATCCGATAAAAATTTGAACGGACACACCGATCCCGATGCCCAGGATGATGATCAGAGTTTGCGTGAATGCGGATTTTAAAAACCGCGTGGCGATCTGATAACTGAGCTTCATTTCGCCACCTCCGAACCGGCCTTTTCGACCATTCTCCTAATGTCCTCGAAGGTCTGGACCGCGTAGTCGGCACCGACGGCCTCGACGTTATGCGGCGCGTCAACAAAAGCGTTTCCTCCGACGACGATTGTCCCCTTGCCTCCGATACGCTCCCGGAGTTCGGCGATGATTTTCTTGGTGATGACCAGATTATAAAAATTGCTGACGCCGATCGCGATGATCTCCGGCTTTATGAGATCGGCGGCATTATAAAAGTCCGCGTACGGGGTGTTACTGCCGACGAATACCGCGTCATATCCGCACAGGAAATAGAAATCCGCGGCCATCCGCGCCCCCAAATCATGATACTCCTCCGGCGGACATAGAACCACGGCGGTCCCGCGTTTGGGCGGGTTCAAACGCGCACGCTCTTTAAGGACAAACGGATAACAGCATTCGACGATCGTTCGCACGGTCGCCGTCCGGACGTGCTCCTTCCAGACGCACAGCTGTTTTTCATTCAAAAAGCATTGCATATTATTCAAAACCGGGGTCAAAATCTCCGTGTATAAAGTGATCGGATCGATTTTCCCCGAGGTCAAGAGCTCGAGCGCGTACGTGACGGCCTCAGGCTTACGCTCCTCCTGAAGCAGGCGATCAAAGGTTTCATAATAAGCATTCATGGTCGCTCCTCCATCCGTATTCGTGGTATTTTCCAACTAATTATACATCATAACAAAAGGACTTCCAAAGTGATTTCTTATCGAAAAGTGATGGTTGCGGGCCGATTCTCCAAGTCGGGATAGAAATAAAAGAGGCTGCCTCAAAAGACATGTAACAAAGTCGAATGAGGCAGCTTTTTTTCTAAGCAGATTGATCATGAGTCTGAACCCGAGACGGCGCGGCAAACGTTCAAGAATCTCACCACTTGATTGAAAAAGAGCACAAAGAATCGACTCTGAATCCATTCTGAGCGGATGGTTAATATGCAACGGTTGGAGATGTGAATAGAACCGGATTCGACAGGAATG
>JAEAME010001847.1_pt1 | contig 13524 bp, 9 predicted proteins | sample 8958731 | NCBI WGS metagenome assembly JAEAME01 (sample SAMN16933194, study PRJNA681113) | bioreactor sludge metagenome | isolation source: anerobic bioreactor sludge (Control) | place: India:Bengaluru | collected 2018-10-24 | reverse complement strand
GCTGTCCGGTTCCGGCCGGAATAAGATGGCCGACTATAACATTCTCTTTCAGTCCTTCAAGCTTGTCTATCTTTCCAAGTATTGCTGCTTCATTGAGCACTTTTGTTGTCTCCTGGAAGGATGCTGCAGAGAAGAAGCTGTTTGTTTGAAGTGCCGCACGTGTAATACCCTGGAGTACCTGGCTTGATGTAGCAGGTATGGCATCTCTTGATTCAACAACTTTCAGGTCTCTGCGTTTCAGCATTGAGTTCTCATCCCTCAGTTTGCGTGCAGTAACTATCATCCCTGCACGAAGTGTCTGGGAATCACCACCGTCGATAATTACTTTCTTGCCATAGATCCAGTCGTTCTCATCCATGAATTCAAGTTTGTCAACAACCTGTCTTTCAAGGAATTTGGTATCACCCGGATCGACTATCTCAACTTTTCTCATCATCTGGCGCACAATTATTTCGAAGTGCTTGTCGTTGATCTTAACACCCTGCAGACGGTATACTTCCTGTATCTCATTGACAATATATTCCTGAACCTTTGTCGGTCCCTTGATAGCAAGTATATCTGATGGTGTAATTGCCCCGTCTGACAATGGAATGCCTGCCTTTACATAGTCATTTTCCTGTACTAGTATTTGTTTTGACAGGGGAACAAGGTATTTCTTTAACTCCTCGGTCTTTGACTTTATTGATATTTCCCTGTTACCTCTCTTTATTTTACCGAATGTTACCTCACCGTCGATTTCTGATACAATAGCAGGGTTGGATGGATTACGGGCTTCGAAGAGCTCTGTCACCCTGGGCAGACCACCTGTTATGTCGCCGGATTTCCCGACAGCCCTCGGGATCTTTGCAAGGACCTCACCTGCTTCAACAGTCTTATTGGCTTCAGCAACAAGATGCGATCCAACGGGCAGGTTATAAACCCTTAATTCCTCACCACCTTTTGAAGCAAGTATCTTGATTGCGGGATTCTTTGTTTTATCCCTGCTTTCTATTATTACTTTCTCCTTAAAGCCGGTCTGTTCATCCGATTCCTCGCGGAAGGTAATGCCTTCAATAAGATAATCAAATCCTATCTTACCTGCTACTTCAGAGATAATTACAGCATTGAACGGATCCCATTCACATATAAGCTTGCCCTTCTCAATTTCCTGTCCGGGTTTGATATACAGTTTAGAACCGTAAGGAATTGAATGAGTTGTAAGGGCAATACCTGTCTTTTTATCAATTATCCTTAATTCGCCAAGACGTCCGATAACAATATCAATCTCGCCTTTTTCAGAATCTTTTTTCGGAACGGCTCTCAATTCTTCAATTTCTGCAATACCTGAATAACGGGCAACAAGCCTTGATTCAGTTGTGATGTTTGATGCTGTACCTCCCACATGGAATGTACGGAGAGTAAGCTGTGTTCCCGGCTCCCCGATGCTTTGGGCGGCTATCACACCAACAGCTTCACCTCTCTGCACCATATGGCCTGTTGCCAGGTTACGTCCGTAGCATTTTGCACAGACGCCTTTTTTCGATTCGCATGTAAGCACTGAACGTATCTCAACCTGTTCGATAGGTGAGTCTTCGATCTTTTTTGCTATATCTTCAGTAAGTTCCTGCCCGGCTTCGATTATCAGTTCACCTGTAAGCGGGTGAAATACATCATGAACTGTTGTGCGGCCCAGGATCCTTTCGTACAGTGATTCAACGACCTCTTCGTTCTTCTTTATAGCTGTTGCCACGAGACCTCTGAGGGTACCGCAGTCTTCTTCATTTATTATAACATCCTGCGATACATCGACAAGACGACGGGTAAGATAACCGGCATCTGCAGTTTTTAAAGCTGTGTCTGCAAGACCCTTTCGTGCTCCGTGAGTGGATATAAAATATTCGAGTACCGACAATCCTTCCTTGAAATTCGAGAGAATTGGATTCTCGATGATCTCTGAACCAGTTGAACCCGATTTCTGAGGTTTAGCCATAAGGCCTCTCATACCTGAGAGCTGGCGGATCTGTTCCTTTGATCCCCTTGCACCTGAATCAAGCATCATATACACTGAATTGAAACCTGCTTTATCATTGCTGAGCTGTTTCATCAGTGATTGGGTCAGCCTGGCGTTGACATGTGTCCAGATATCTATTATCTGATTGTAGCGTTCGTTATTGGTAATGAATCCCATGCTGTAATTATTCAGCACTTCCTCAACCTGTTCATATCCTTCACTAACAAATTTTGTTTTCTCGTCAGGTATTATAACATCATCGAGGTTAAATGAAAGACCACCCCTGAATGCCGAGATAAAACCAAGGTTCTTTATTGAATCAAGGAAATCGGCAGTTTTTGCCATTCCCGACAGTTTAAGCACGCGGCCGATAATATCTCGAAGGGATTTCTTTGTAAGCAATTCATTTATATAGCCAACCTCTTCCGGAACATACTGATTAAATATGACCCGTCCCACTGTTGTCTCAATGATATGCCTAACCATCTCGCCGTCAACCCTGTCGTTGACCTTTACCTTGATCATAGCATGAAGGTCGACCTTGTTATCGTTATAGGCTATCAGGACTTCCTGGGGTGAATAGAATGTCAGTCCTTCTCCCCTCACCTTTTCCTTATCAGTTCCTTTCCTGCCTTTTGTTATGTAATACAGGCCCAGGACCATATCCTGGGAAGGAACTGTTATCGGGGCTCCGTTAGCGGGATTGAGAATATTATGTGAGGCCAGCATAAGCATCTGGGCTTCAAGTATTGCACTGTTCCCGAGAGGAAGGTGAACAGCCATCTGGTCTCCGTCGAAGTCAGCATTGAATGCTGTACATACGAGCGGATGCAACTGGATAGCCTTTCCTTCAATAAGCTTTGGCTGGAAAGCCTGAATACCGAGTCTGTGAAGTGTCGGTGCACGGTTCAGGAGAACAGGATGTCCTTTAAGAACGTTCTCAAGAATATCCCACACTACGGGATCTTTCCTGTCGACTATTTTCTTTGCCGATTTGACAGTTTTTACAATTCCGCGCTCAATAAGTTTACGTATAATGAACGGTTTGTAAAGTTCAGCTGCCATGTCTTTCGGCAGGCCGCATTCATGGAGGTTTAGTTCCGGGCCCACAACGATAACCGAACGGGCTGAGTAGTCAACCCTTTTACCGAGCAGGTTTTGACGGAAGCGTCCCTGTTTGCCTTTGAGGCTATCGCTTAATGATTTTAGCGGTCTGTTGGCATCTGTCTTGACAGCATTTGCTTTTCTTGAATTATCGAAAAGAGAATCAACAGCTTCCTGGAGCATTCTTTTTTCATTTCGGAGGATCACTTCAGGGGCTTTTATCTCGATAAGTCTCTTCAGACGGTTATTCCTTATTATCACACGCCTGTAGAGGTCGTTAAGGTCGCTTGTTGCAAAACGTCCTCCGTCAAGCGGAACAAGAGGTCTCAGCTCAGGCGGGATGACAGGCACAACCTTAATTATCATCCATTCAGGTTTATTGACATTCTTTGATTCTCTGAAAGCTTCCACGACCTGAAGACGTTTAAGAGCCTCATTTTTACGCTGCTGTGAGGTTTCAGTGTTAGCCTTGTGGCGCAGGGAATATGAGAGATCGTCAAGGTCGATACGGCCCAGTAGCTTATGAAGTGCTTCTGCACCCATATCAGCTATGAATTTATCGGGGTGAGTATCTTCAAGATACTGGTTCTCCTTAGGCAGGGATTCAACTATCTCGATATATTCCTCTTCCGTAAGGAAATCAAGATATTTAACTCCGTCAACAGCCTTGACACCCGGATTTATTACAACATATCTCTCGTAGTAAATTATTGAATCAAGCTTCTTTGTCGGAAGTCCGAGCAGATACCCTATCTTGTTTGGCAATGATCTGAAGTACCAGATATGTGCTACAGGAACTACAAGGGAAATATGTCCCATTCTTTCGCGACGAACCTTTTTTTCTGTCACCTCAACACCGCAACGGTCGCATACAATGCCTTTATAGCGTATCCTTTTATATTTTCCGCAGTGGCATTCATAATCTTTTACCGGCCCGAAGATCCTTTCGCAGAAAAGACCGTCACGTTCAGGTTTATAAGTCCGGTAATTTATTGTTTCAGGCTTCAGCACTTCACCGCTGGAACGATCAAGAATCTCCTCCGGGGAAGCAAGACCTATTGAGATCTTTGAGTAACTAGTTTTTGTTTTGTTATCTCTTCTGAATGACATATACTGAATTTTTTTTCACAATTTAAAAATGAAGAAACCTTTTTAGTCAAGTATGACACTCAATCCCAGGCCTCGCAGCTCGTGGAGCAATACATTGAGTGACTCCGGTATTCCCGGCTGCGGCATCGGTTCTCCTTTAACAATAGCCTCATATGCTTTGGCACGTCCGACTACATCATCGGATTTTATTGTAAGTATTTCCTGGAGGATGTGTGCAGCACCGAAAGCTTCAAGTGCCCATACCTCCATTTCACCGAAGCGCTGACCTCCGAACTGGGCTTTACCTCCCAGAGGCTGTTGTGTAATCAGCGAATATGGTCCGATAGAACGGGCATGCATCTTGTCATCAACCATATGGCCAAGCTTCAGCATGTAAATAACTCCGACAGTAGCAGGCTGGTCGAAACGTTCTCCGGTGCCGCCATCGTACAGATAAGTCTTGCCATACTTAGGCAGTCCGGCCTTCTCAGTATAATTTGTTATCTGATCAATAGTTGCACCGTCAAAGATCGGGGTCGCAAACTGAAGACCCAGTTTCTGCCCGGCCCATCCAAGAACAGTTTCATAAATCTGTCCGAGGTTCATTCGGGAAGGTACACCAAGAGGATTAAGGACTATGTCGACAGGTGTTCCGTCTTCAAGGAAAGGCATATCTTCTGCCCTTACTATTTTGGCCACAATACCCTTATTGCCATGGCGCCCGGCCATTTTATCACCTACCTTAACCTTTCTCTTCTTGGCTATATAAACTTTTGCAAGACGAACTATACCTGCAGGCAGCTCATCTCCAATAGTTATATTATACTTCTTGCGCTTGTAAATCCCGTCAATCTCTTTGTATTTGATTATGAAATTATGGAGCAGCTGCTTGATACTGTCATTCTTCTTCTTGTCAGTGGTCCACTTATTGGGATTTATGTTAAGATAATCGATTTCCTGAAGCTGTTTCAGTGTGAACTTGCTGCCTTTGGGTATTACATCTACATTAAGATAATCCTTGACACCCTGCGAAGTCTTTCCGTTGACAAGAATAAAGAGTTTATCAACAAGTTTTGCTTTGAGTTCATCAATATTCTTGTTGAATTCATTCTCAATTTTATCAAGCATAGGTTTCTCGACAGTTTTCGCTTTTCTGTCCTTGATAGCCCTTGTGAAAAGCTTTTTATCAATCACCACACCTTCGAGAGAAGGTCCGGCTTTCAGGGATGCATCTTTTACATCGCCGGCTTTATCTCCGAAGATAGCTCTCAGCAGTTTTTCCTCCGGTGAAGGATCAGATTCTCCTTTTGGTGTTATTTTACCAATAAGAATATCTCCCGGCCTTATATGTGCACCTATCCTGATGAGTCCGTTCTCATCGAGGTTCTTTGTAGCTTCCTCGCTTACGTTTGGAATATCCGATGTAAGTTCTTCAAGACCACGTTTTGTATCGCGCACTTCAAGGAGGTACTCATCGATATGAACTGATGTGAACATATCTTCCTGTACGACCTTTTCGGAGATAACAATCGCATCCTCAAAATTGTAACCTTTCCATGGCATAAAAGCCACTTTCAGGTTCCTTCCAAGGGCCAGTTCCCCATTCTTTGTACCGTATCCTTCAGTAAGGACCTGTCCCTTCCTGACTTTCTCACCTTTCTTAACAACCGGTACAAGGTTTATGCAAGTGTTCTGATTGGTCTTCTTATATTTCGGGAGAGTATAGCGTTTTGTATCATCATCGAAGCTTACGAATTTTTCCTCATCGGTTCTTGTGTATCTTATTACAATCTCATTTGAATCGACAAATTCAACAACACCATCGCCTTCAGCAACAATAAGAATACGGCTATCCCTTATAACCTGTGCTTCCAGTCCTGTTCCGACTATAACCGCTTCGGGATTAATGAGGGGAACGGCCTGTCGCATCATATTGGAACCCATCAGAGCCCTGTTTGCATCGTCGTGTTCCAGGAATGGTATCAGGGATGCAGCAATAGAAGCGATCTGGTTTGGAGCGACATCCATAAGGTCGATCTTCGATACTTCTTCAAAAGGATAATCAGCTTCGTACCTGCATTTTGCCCTTGAGTGTTCAAATTGCCCGTCTTTTGTCAATGGGGCATTAGCCTGGGCGATCATTTTTTCTTCCTCTTCCTCTGCGCTCAGCCAAACTATTCCATCATTTGAGAAGTCAACCTGAGCTTCCTGCACCTTAAGATATGGTGTTTCGATAAATCCAAGGTCATTAATCTTTGCAAAAACGCAAAGCGATGAGATAAGACCGATATTCGGACCCTCGGGTGTCTCAATAGGACACAGGCGGCCGTAGTGGGTATAATGAACGTCCCTCACCTCGAATCCTGCTCTTTCACGCGACAGACCGCCAGGTCCGAGAGCTGACATACGGCGTTTGTGTGTCATCTCGGCCAGAGGATTAGTCTGATCCATGAACTGTGAAAGCTGGTTAGTTCCAAAGAAGGAGTTTATTACTGATGAGAGTGTTTTGGAGTTTATAAGGTCGACAGGGGTAAATACTTCATTATCCCTTACGTTCATCCTTTCGCGGATAGTGCGTGCCATCCTTGCAAGTCCCACTCCGAACTGAGCATAGAGCTGCTCACCTACAGTTCGTACTCTTCTGTTGCTCAGATGGTCGATATCATCGATGTCGGTCTTTGAATTTATAAGTTCAATAAGGTACCCAATGATCTTGATAATATCCTCTCTTGTAAGGATCTTGACGTTCATGTCGGTCTCAAGTCCAAGTTTCTTATTGATCCTGTAGCGGCCTACTTCGCCAAGGTCATATCTCTTATCAGAGAAGAACAGTTTGTCGATAACGTCGCGGGCAGTTGCTTCATCAGGTGGTTCGGCATTTCTGAGCTGCCTGTAAATATAGATCACAGCCTCTTTTTCCGAGTTGCATGGATCTTTCTGAAGAGTATTATAAATAATTGCAAAGTCAGAAAGTGTAGTATCGTCTTTATGAAGAAGGATAGCTTTTGCACCTGAGTCGACAATAAGGTCTACATGTTCAGGGTCAATAACTGTCTCTCTGTCGAGTATCACTTCATTTCTTTCGATAGAGACCACCTCTCCTGTATCTTCATCGACAAAATCTTCAACCCATGTTTTAAGAACTCTGGCTGCCAGTTTACGGCCGACCAGTTTCTTAATATTTGTTTTGGATACTTTATGTTCTTCAGCAAGATTGAAGATCTCCAGGATATCCTTATCACTTTCAAAACCGATAGCACGCAGCAGAGTTGTAACAGGAAGTTTCTTTTTCCTGTCGATATAGGCGTACATTACGTTATTTATATCGGTTGCAAACTCTATCCATGAACCTTTGAAGGGGATTATCCTTGCCGAATAGAGTTTGGTCCCGTTTGCATGGATGCTTTGTCCGAAGAATACTCCGGGTGATCTGTGCAACTGGGAGACAACGACTCTTTCTGCACCATTTATGACAAATGTTCCGCGTTCGGTCATATACGGAACTGTTCCGAGGTAAACATCCTGGATAACGGTATCGAAATCCTCATGTTCCGGATCGGTGCAATAGAGTTTTAATTTTGCTTTAAGGGGAACGCTGAAAGTCAGTCCGCGTTCGATACATTCTTCAATTGTATATCTTGGCGGATCAATGTAATAATCGAGAAATTCAAGAACAAAGTTATTTCTTGTATCGGTGATCGGAAAATTTTCGTTGAATACTCTGAAGAGACCTTCTTTTTTTCTGTTTTCCGGTGTCGTTCCGAGCTGGAAGAATTCACCAAATGATTTTAATTGAACTTCCAGAAAATCAGGATATTCAAGCTGGACTTTTCTGGATGCGAAACTTATTCTTTCCGTATTTTTTGACGACATTTATAAAAATGTTTAGGTGAACTTATTATTAAAAGAACATAGGCTTAGCTCCGCCCAGATGGCGGAACTAAACCTTTAAGCGTGCATTTGGTAATGCTTATTTAAGTTCAACTTCAGCTCCTGCTTCAACAAGTTTATTCTTGATAGCTTCTGCTTCATCTTTTGAGACACCTTCCTTAACAGGACCCGGAGCAGCATCTACAACAGCTTTTGCTTCTTTCAGTCCAAGGCCGGTGATGTCCTTAACAAGTTTAACAATTTGTAATTTCTGTCCGCCTGCATTTTTAAGGATAACGTCGAAAGTTGATTTCTCTTCAGCTTTTGGTGCTTCACCGCCGCTTACAGGTCCAGCAACAGCTACAGCTGCAGCTGCCGGCTCGATACCGTATTCTTCCTTAAGTATTTTTGCAAGTTCGCTTACTTCTTTAACAGATAGGTTAACCAGTTCTTCTGCAAATTTTTTCAGATCTGCCATGTTTATTTGATTTAAATTTGATTTTACTTATACTAATTCTCTTTTTTATGTAGTGTTTCAAGAACACCATGGATCTTATTTCCACCTGATTGTAAGGCTGATATAACGTTCTTGGCAGGAGACTGAAGAAGGAGTATTATATCTCCTACGAGTTCCTGTTTGCTCTTCAGGGAGATAAGAGCGTCAATCATATTATCTCCGAGATAGACTGATTCCTGTACGTATGCGCCTTTAAGGACAGGTTTATCATGTTCCCTGCGGAATTCCTTAATTAGTTTAGCGGGAGTGTTTCCGGTGTTAGTGAACATAATAGAGGTTGTACCTTTCAGGATTGGATAGAGTTCCTGAAAGTCAATGCCTGACTGTTCGAGTGCTCTTTTGAGGAGGGTATTCTTCACAACGACAAGCTTAATGTCGTTTTCAAAGCATTTTCTTCTCAGGGCACTTGTATCAGCGGCATTCAGCTGTGCAGTATCAGTCAGGTAAAAGTGGCTGTACTCTTTTAATCTTTCAGCAAGGCTGTCAATTATAGTGTTTTTTTCTTGTCGTCTCATAATTATTTCGAAGTTTAAATAATGAATTAATCTTCAAGACCTTTGGGATCAATTTTGATGCCCGGGCTCATGGTGCTTGAAAGGTACAGGCTGCGGATATAGGTTCCTTTTGCAGCCGCCGGTTTAAGCTTATTAACCATTGAGATGAATTCCCTGGCGTTTTCGGCGATCTTATTAGGCTCAAATGAGACTTTACCAATCGAGGTATGGATGATTCCGCTTTTGTCAACCTTGAAATCAATCTTACCCTGTTTCACTTCTTTAACAGCTTTGCCTATTTCCATTGTGACAGTTCCACTTTTCGGATTAGGCATCAGTCCGCGGGGACCGAGTATCCTACCTAACTGACCTACTTTTCCCATAACTGATGGCATGGTTATTATCACATCCACATCTGTCCAGCCGCCCTTGATCTTTTCGATAAATTCATCAAGGCCGACATAATCGGCTCCGGATTCTTTTGCTTCGGCTTCCTTATCGGGGGTACAGAGAACGAGTACACGTGTCTGTTTACCTGTTCCGTGAGGCAGTGAAACAACGCCGCGAACCATCTGATTGGATTTTCGTGGATCAATACCTAACCTTACATCCAAGTCGATAGAAGCATCGAACTTCGTTTTAGTTATTTCCTTTACAAGAACAGATGCTTCTTTCAACGTATAGAGCTTGTCCTTCTCAAGTAATGAAACGGCAGCTTTACGGTTTTTAGTAAGTTTAGTCATGTTTCTTTAATTAAATTTTGTTCGGGATATCACCTTTAACAGTGATCCCCATACTTCTTGCGGTACCAGCTACCATCGTCATGGCCGACTTAAGGGTAAAACAGTTCAAGTCTTCCATTTTATCTTTTGCAATCATTTCAACCTGGTCCCAAGTGACTTGTGCCACCTTATCCCTGTTGGGTTCTTTTGAACCCTTCTTCGATTTGGCGACCTCAAGAAGCTGAACAGCTACCGGTGGTGTTTTTGTAACAAAATCAAATGTCTTGTCACTATATACTGTAATTACAACCGGTATAACCTTTCCAGCTTTGTCCTGGGTCCTGGCATTGAATTGCTTGCAAAAATCCATGATATTCACACCTTTCGAGCCCAGTGCAGGTCCTACAGGTGGAGATGGATTAGCTCCTCCGCCACGAATCTGTAACTTTATCAGTCCAGCAACTTCTTTTGCCATAATTTTAAATTTGCGTGTTTATTGCGAGAATCTGACAGCTATTCAGGAAGCATTATAAATATTATAACTGTCAATATCTTCTTTAATTTTCTTTTTCTACCTGCATAAAACTAAGCTCAAGAGGGGTTTTTCTGCCAAATATCTTGACCATCACCTTAAGCTTTTTCTTTTCTTCATTAACCTCTTCGATAATCCCTGTAAAGCTGTTGAAGGGGCCGTCAATTACTTTGACTGATTCGCCGACGAAGAAAGGAACATTCAGTTCTTCGTCGCTTGCATTGAGTTCGTCGACTTTTCCAAGGATCCTGTTAATCTCTGCTTTTCTGAGAGGGACAGGTTCACCGTCCTGTGAACCAAGGAATCCGATAACATTGGGAACATTCCGCAGGATATGTGGTATTTCACCGACAAGAACAGCTTCGACAAGTACGTAACCGGGGAAGAAAGTTCTTTCTTTACTTATTTTCTTCCCAGATCGTATCTGGTATACTTTTTCTGTCGGGATAAGGACCTGTGAGATATATTCGCCAAGTTTAAGGCGTGCTATTTCGTTATCGATATACTCTTTAACTTTTTTCTCTTTCCCCCCGATTGCCCTGAGCACATACCACTTCTTCGTTTCCTCACTCATTGGAACCTCTCCGGTTTAGTATAACAAACTATATATGGCCTGCATAATCCTGCTGAATGAAAAATCCATTGCAGCAACAATTAAAGCGATAATCAGAGTAGCCACCATTACAAGAACGGCGCTGTTCTGAAGCTCGGACCATGTTGGCCATGTAACCTTATGGACCAGCTCTGTAAAAGATTCCTGTAAATAATTTTTAAGACTCATATCATTATATATTGCACGGGAGGAGAGACTCGAACTCCCGACACCTGGTTTTGGAGACCAGTGCTCTACCAACTGAGCTACACCCGTATCAGATATTGTTGGACCGGGAAGTTTCACGATCCAACAATACAAATCCAAAACCTTGTTATTCCAGAATTTCAGTTACTGCACCTGCTCCCACTGTTCTTCCGCCTTCGCGGATAGCAAAACGAAGGCCAACATTAATAGCAACCGGGTAAATAAGGTCGACAGTTATTGTGACATTATCGCCTGGCATAACCATTTCTGTTCCTTCCGGCAGGGTTATTTCGCCTGTTATATCAAGAGTTCTTACGTAGAACTGAGGTCTGTAATGATTGTGGAATGGGGTATGACGTCCGCCCTCTTCTTTCTTCAGAACGTAGATCTCAGCCTTGAGTTTAGTATGAGGAGTTATTGAACCAGGTTTAGCAAGTACCATACCTCTCTTTATCTCTTTCTTATCAACACCACGGAGAAGAAGTCCGACATTATCGCCTGCTTCACCTCTGTCAAGGATCTTACGGAACATCTCAACGCCTGTGCAAACTGTTTTGCGTTTTTGGGCGCCAAGGCCTATCATTTCGAGTTCATCACCTGTAAGGACAACACCTGTTTCAATACGTCCTGTTGCAACTGTGCCGCGGCCTGTTATTGAGAATACGTCTTCCACAGGCATCAGGAATGGTTTCTGATTCTCGCGTGGAGGTATAGGAATATAGGCGTCGACTGCGTCCATGAGTTCCATTACTTTATCTTCCCATTTTGCTTCGCCGTGCATAGCTCCGAGAGCTGAGCCGCGGATAACGGGAGCGTTGTCGCCGTCAAACTTGTAGAAGTTAAGGAGATCGCGTACTTCCATTTCGACAAGGTCGAGAAGTTCAGGATCTTCAACCATATCAACTTTATTCATGAAAACGAGCACTTTCGGTACGTTTACCTGGTGAGCGAGAAGGATATGTTCGCGTGTCTGAGGCATTGGTCCGTCAGTAGCTGCAACAACAAGGATAGCTCCATCCATCTGGGCGGCACCCGTAACCATGTTCTTTATATAGTCAGCGTGTCCGGGGCAGTCGACGTGGGCATAATGCCTTGATGCTGTCTGGTACTCAACGTGAGCAGTATTAATAGTAATACCCCTTTCTTTTTCTTCCGGAGCATTATCTATTGAATCAAAGTCCCTTATGTCAGAGAGACCTTTTTTGTGAAGGACCATTGTTATCGCAGCTGTAAGAGTGGTTTTACCATGGTCGATGTGACCGATTGTCCCAATATTTACGTGCGGTTTCGTCCTGTCAAATTTTTCTTTTGCCATAACTCGAAGCTTATTAAAAATTAATTTATCTGTATCAATTAAAAACTATTCTGTTTCCCGTTGAGCCGGAGAGGGGAATTGAACCCCTGACCCCTTCCTTACCAAGGAAGTGCTCTACCCCTGAGCTACTCTGGCATCAAAAGTGAGCGGGAGACGGAGCTCGAATCCGCGACCCTTAGCTTGGAAGGCTAATGCTCTACCAACTGAGCTACTCCCGCTTATATCGTCCAAAGAGGTCTGTAAAAACTGCCTGCTTTCCAATGCAGGCACTGTATATTCTGCTTAAGTGGGGAGAGCAGGATTCGAACCTACGAAGGCATTCGCCAGCAGATTTACAGTCTGCCCCAGTTGGCCACTTTGGTATCTCCCCTCTTTAACAGAGTCTTCTCCTAAGACACTCATTCACAACTCCTTCAAGAGCCGATGAAGGGATTCGAACCCCCGACCTGCAGATTACAAATCAGCTGCTCTGACCAACTGAGCTACATCGGCAATTTAAAGAACGTCCCGTGAGTGCATAATACACCCTTAAAAAACGGTTTGCAAATGTAGGAATTATAATTTTATTTATCAAAATATATGAAAATATTTTTGAAAGGGTTTTCCTCAAACGCCTCTCTTCTTTTGCTTATGCTTGGTAATCTGCTTCTTAAGAGCATCAATAGCGCTGTCTGTAGCTTCCTCAAAAGTCTTGCTCTGCCTCCGTGCGAATAAAGGTTTTCCCGACATATCAAGTTTAATTTCGCTAACCTTATTGCCTTTTGTCTGATCTTTGTCAATCCTGAGGTATACTTCAGCATTGACAATATCTTCACCAAACTGGGTAAGTTTTCCGACTTTCTGGTGAACAAAATCAAGCAGTTTTTTATCGGCATCAAATTTCAACGAATGAATCTGAATGTTCATAGCAGTACCTCCTGTTTTTTTTTTAAAATTTAAGCTCGTGGATGAGCCTGTTTATATATTCTCTTAAGCTTCTCAAATGTGTTATGGGTATATACCTGTGTAGCCGACAGGTTTGCATGACCCAGGAATTCCTTTATTGCATTAAGGTCAGCCCCCCTGTTGAGCATATGGGTTGCAAAAGTATGA
>JAEAME010001845.1_pt1 | contig 13530 bp, 12 predicted proteins | sample 8958731 | NCBI WGS metagenome assembly JAEAME01 (sample SAMN16933194, study PRJNA681113) | bioreactor sludge metagenome | isolation source: anerobic bioreactor sludge (Control) | place: India:Bengaluru | collected 2018-10-24 | reverse complement strand
ATGGTTGCAGGTATGGTTGATGATGTAGCGGGGCTCCTCAAACAGGCCCATGGCTCTGGCCGGGTTACAGGAATCATGGTAGGTTACCTTTAATTTGTCGTTGCGGGCAGGGTCGAGGCTGAGTTTCCCGTTGTGTATCAGGTCTGCAGTGAATTCGCAGATATGGACCATTTTTGTCGATCTGGCATTGTCGAATTTTGTTCCGGTTGCGGGGGAGACCGGTTGTTCCAGGAAGGAAGGAGGTCCGTTGAAGGTATTCATATACTGGTGGAGGACACGCCACATGTGTCCGCACTCCCCACCCAGAATCCATTTCACCTTCAGCCTCTCCGCCTCAGCGTATATTTTGGCATTCAGGCTTTTAGCCAGATCGGCCGAGTGAAAAAGGCCGAAATTGCCGCCCTCGGAGGCATAGGTGCTGAAGGTATAATCCAGGCCAATCTCGTGGAAAAGCATCATATAACCCATTAATGTGTACCATGCCGGTGTGGCGAAGTAATCGGCGGATGGAGTGACGAAAAGTATCTCAGCGCCTTTCTTATTGATCGGTATATTCACCTCAATCCCGGTGATGGATTTAATATCATCCTGCGCCGATTCCAGGCTCTGCTTCATGGCATGCGGTGGGATGCCCAGGTGGTTGCCCGTGCGGAATGAATTTGACGCCGGTCCGACCACCCATTCGGTGGTGCAGCCCAGAAGGTTAAGCAGCTCGCGTCCCATCATGGTGATCTCGCAGGTGTCGATGCCGTAGGGGCAGAATACGGAGCAACGCCGGCATTCCGAGCACTGGAAGAAATAGTAATACCATTCTTTAATGACTCGCTCGTCCAGCTCCCTGGCGCCGGCCAGCTTTCCGAAAAGCCTGCCTCCGACGGTGAAATAGCGACGGTATACCGAGCGCAGCAGTTCAGCCCTCATCACGGGCATGTTCTTGGGGTCGCCAGATCCTATGTAATAGTGGCACTTGTCCGCGCAGGCTCCGCAGCGCACGCATATATCCAGAAACAGCTTCCAGGAACGGTATTTCTCCAGCCGGTCTTTCATACCCTGCAGGATGATGCTTTTGAAATCCGGGGGCAGTTTCCAGTCGTCATCCAGCGGGTTCCACTGACGCGGATTGGGGAGCTGTAATTGCTCCTGGTTCTTGAGCGGAGCTGCGTAGCAGTAAGAGCCCCTGGTGAATTCGACGGATGGGTCCATCCAGTCACGGCGGGCAGTACGGTAATCGACTGCCGCCATCTCATCAGGTTTTTTTAACTTATCTGCCATCGCTGCTCCCCGCGGTAATATCCGTATCGACGGGAATACCTGCTTTGATCATGGGCTTTCTGTACTCGTCCTCGTACTCAGCATAGGTATGGATTCTGACCGGATGGTTCCAGGGATTCATATACCTGACCCTGCGATTATCATTTCTTGAGTTGCGTGTGGGGCTTAGCAGTACACCGGCGATATGCATCATTTTGCTGAAGGGGAAATAGGCGACCAATACACAGACAAGCAGCAGGTGAATATAGAAGGGAAGCCCGATCCCCGCAGGTACTGCCGGTCTGAAGGTTATCACGCTGACAGCCAGCTCCTTGACCGCGATCAGGTCGACCTTGAAAAACGAGCGCATCAGGATGCCTGATACCGCTACAGCCAGGATCAGAAAAAGCGCCAGATAATCCGAGGCGATGGATATGTATCTGATCCGCTCTGATACGAGGCGTCTTATCAGAAGGTACGATACGGCCGCAAGAATAATGAAGTCCGTAATGAAGAGGGTTGGCAGCGCCAGTTGAAATATCCCATCCAGCGAAGCCAGCCATGTGGAAGGTGGGAAGACGGGCTCGGTAAAGAAACGCAGGTGGCGTAGAAGTATGATCAGTAGTGCCCAGTGAAAGGCCAGGCCGCCCAGCCAGAGCCAGCGGCTGCCGCCGTAGACCAGCCTGTGCCCGTCGACCTTTTCCATGCTGCTGTTGCGGAAAAGCGAGCGGAAGAAGAGTATCTCCATCGCCATGCGTCCGGCTATGCCCCAGTTGCTGGCAGGGCTTTCGATTCTATCGCTTTTTATCCAGTCCAGAGATGCTTCCTGTCCGCAGGTTGTGGGGATATTGAATGGCACGGGCGAGTTGGCCCACCTGACAACTCTGTAAATGAAGCCTGCGATAAATGCTGTGATCGCCACATAGGGTACGATCACAGCGAATACCAGCTGCGACGCCGGTACGGCAACACTGATAACCGCTATTAAAATAACAGCGATAACAGCGACAAGCGGCCAGATTATTTTCATCACCTGTCTCATATTCAGCGTGTACCGGTTATCCTGGCCCTGAAATCATTGTCCTTTTTTGTGTGCTTGATTGCAAGTTCGCGAATCTGTCTTTTCTTCTCTATATAAATCTCGTCTGCGACATGTCCCAGGCGGTCGATTCTCTTGTCCAGCTCTCTGACCTCTTCTGCCGGTTCGAGCTTCATGGTCTCATTGGTGACCTGGCTTCTTATGGCCGTTTTAAGATCTGACATGAAACGCACTGCCTGTTGATGGGTGAGGTCCTGCACGGCCCTTATCTTAATGATTGTTTCCAGGTATACCCGCGAAGCTTCCGGATCGTCGCCTTGAATCAATGCATTTAAAATGAAAGCTGCATTTCTGGATATGGTATATCCAACGGGGTCGGTGAATCTGTCGCCTCCGTCGGCGCGGGGCGTGGAGACACCGGCCCCAAAGGGCTCATATATCATGCGCAGCCAGGTGTGCAATATCGCATCCTGTTTCTGCTGCAGCAGATTATTCAGGCTCATCTTGACTCCGTCAACCCACTTCCTCGGCGATATCCGCCGTTATTCTCTCTCTCAGTGCGATAAAAGCAGCGTCGATCATCCGGCGTGGATAGCCCAGATCGACAGTATAGATGTTTTTCACACAGCCGGGGCTGGAGCTCATGACTACTACTCTCTCGCCCAGGTAAACCGCCTCTTCCACGCTGTGCGTGACGAAGATAACCGCTTTTCTGTCAATATTCCAGATGCTCAGCAGCTCTTTTTGCATTAGATAGCGCGTTTGGGCATCGAGAGAGCCGAACGGCTCGTCCATCAGCAGCAGCTGCGGATTGTTGGCCAAAGCGCGCGCGATGGCCACCCGCTGTTTCATACCCCCGGAAAGCTCGGAGGGATACTTATGGATGCTGCCGGAAAGTCCAACGAGGTCTATGCAGTGTTCAGCGATTCTCATGCGCTCTGCCAGGGGAACTTTGAGAACCTCCGGCCCGAAAGCCACATTGCCTCTGACATCCCTCCAGGGGAACAATGCGAAGTCCTGGAAGACCAGTCCTCTTTCACTGCCCGGCCCGGTTATCAGTTTACCGTCGATATAAATAGCCCCGGAACTGACCTGCTCCAGGCCGGCAACGAGTTTGAGCAGTGTGGTCTTGCCGCATCCCGAGGGCCCAACCAGGCAGACAAACTCTCCGTCGTCTATTTCCAGGGTGAAGTCGCGCAAAGCGATAGTTGACTTTCCCCCCTTCTTTTCCACGAAGGTTTTACCGACGCAGTCGATAATAAGCTTCTTTTCGCTCATGCCGTCTTCCAGAAAAGGATACTATCTTCGAGTTTTTTAAGTCCGATGAACATCAGGAAACCCACAATGCCGATCATCAGCATGCCTGCAACAGTCTTTGAGGCCTCCATTGTAGAGTAGTAATACATGATCATGTATCCCAGGCCGGAGTTGGAGCCCGTAAGCTCGGCCGCAACCAGGCACATCCATCCTATTCCGATGCCGATGCGCAGCCCCGCCATTATCGAGGGGGTTGCAGACGGCAGGCCGACTTTAAACAGTATCTGCCAGGGTCCGGCGCCCAGTGTCTTGGCCACCTCTATCAGTTTGTGGGGAGTGCCCTCCATACCAAGCACCGTATTGAGTAGGATGGGGAAAAAGGATCCCAGCCAGATCAGGAAGACAGCGGGCTTGAAGCCGAGCCCGAACCACAGCATGGCCAGCGGTATCCAGGCCAGCGGCGGTATGGGGCGCAGCAGTTCTATGACCGGCTCAAGCAGGTCACGGGCATTTCTCCACCATCCGATGATAATGCCCAGAAATACTCCTGTGACAGCTGCCAGGGCAAAACCGACCATGACCCTCCACAGGCTGATCAGGGTGTTGCCCAATAATTCGCCGGCCCATTCCAGCCCGGGAGGGCCGGGTGCGATGAATAGCTGCCCCAGGGAGATAATCACGGCGACCGGGGTGGGAAAAAGCTGAGGTACGTTGGCCAGGAGGGCTGCCCCTTCCCAGACCAACAGGAACAGTAGGATCGAAATAAGCCGTAAAGGACGCGTGGCCTCACCTCTGAATGTACTTGGTGTCCACAACCATGTTCGCAAACTCGTCTAAATCGGGAATGTCTGTTCTCGTTATGATGGGTTTGATAGCCGCTTTTTCACCAAGGGCGATAATCTCTCCTACAAATTTCTTTACGTCGTCTTTGTTAAGAGAATAGGTATATTTGACGCGCTGGAACGCATTATCGATGACAGCCGGATCCAGCTTCGTCCATTTAGCTGCAATGGCCTTGGCTTCATCCGGGTTGGACTCGATGAAACTGATCGCCCTGCGATGGGCGCGTATTACCGCGGATACGGTGTTGTCATGGGAACTGACGAATTCGCCTCCGGCCACTATCACACAGCAGGGATGGCCGGGCCAGATATCCCTTGATTCTTTGAGGACTTTGCCATAACCTCCGACAACTGACTTGGCCACGAAAGGCTCCCAGACAAAATACCCGTCGATGCGACCTGTTTGCAGGGACTGCGGCATATCGGGAGGTTTAACAGTGCCGGGGAAAAGCTCGATGTCGCTGTACCCCAGGTCGTTATCTGCCAGCAGCATTCCAAACATCACATATTGTATCGATCCGGGTGCGGGTGTGGCTATTTTTTTCGATTTCAGCTCGGCAACGCTGCCTATCTTCAAGTCGGCTACCAGGCCGGAGCCTTCCAGATTCACGCCCGAGACTATGGAAAGCGGAATTTTGCGCGCGGCTGCCAGTACAGCGGGCGCCATCCCAACATAGCCCATGTCGATCTGGCCGGCCGCCAGCGCATCCATCTCCGCAGGCCCTGCATCGAACGGCCCAACTACGTTGATCTGCACCCCTTCGTCACTGAAGAAACCTTTATCCACAGCAACGAAGAACGGAAGCTGATGCAGATCGCCCAGCAGATAACCGATACGTATGGAAGACGGCGCCGCAGGCGAACAGCCCGACAGCCCGCTAATGGAGACCAATAGTATTGATGTCAGAATAAAACCTGTCAGAAGCTTGAATATAAGTCTCATCTTCACCGCCTGATTCAGCAATTATACCAGTCGCACGTTAGTTGATTAAATTATACAATATTTGTATAATTTGTCTAATGCCGTTAATAGAATATTATTGGGTTGGAGGGAGATTACACCTGTGATATTATGGGGCCGCCTCTGAGGGTGATCAATGGATGAATCGAGATCGATTTTAACAATTAAGGAGGATAATGGTGAGCAGTAAAACAATCCAGGCAGACTACTGGGACAGGAAGATAGATATCGATGTGCCCGGGGATACGCTAATAGGGGAGATCCCCAATCCTCCAGCCCTGCAGGACCCGGAAAAAGCTATACGTGAAGCTCTTGCCAAACCGATCGGCGCGCCGCCTCTGGCCGAGCTGGCTAAGAAGGCGCGCAACGGCAAGGTCACCATCGGTTTTGATGACCCGTCGCGGCCGGGCAAGCCGCGGCAGATGATCATACCCATACTTGTCGAAGAGCTCCTCAAGGCAGGTGTAAAAGAGGAGAACATATATTTGCTGTGCGGCAGTGGGAATCACTGCAAGTGGACACCCCTGCAGCTGAGGGCTTATCTTGGTGCGGACCTGTATGACAGGTTTGCGCCCGCCGGTAGCGCATCAAGGGTGATCAATCATGATTGCCATGATGACGAGAACCTCGTCTATATGGGCACCTCTGCGCTGGGCGATTATGTGGAATATAACAGGGCGCTGCAGGATTCCGATCTTTTTATTTATACCGGCACGGTGGTGGTTTCAAACTGGGGAGGTATGACGGGCACAGGCGTTATCATCGGTTTCCCCAGCACACGCAGTATGACATCAACGCACGGATTTCCGGTAGTGGGACATCCCGATTCCTGCCACGGCAACCAGCATACCATGCTTTATCGCGCTCACAAGGAAGCGGTCATGGCCCAGATCGAAAAATTTACCGGCAAGCGTGTGTTCTATGTCGATGTCGTCCCCACCGCGGGAGGCGTCCCGGCCGGTGTTTTCGCCGGTTATTCACCCGAGATCAACGAGCCGACCTGGAAGTTCGCCGAAAGCATTTACCATATGGAAGTTCCCCAGGCAGATGTGCTTATTTACGGTGTGCCGCGCTATTCGCTTTACGGCGAAACCAGTAATCCGCTTATCGCGCTGGCTGCGGCCTGCGCTCCCGTACGCATGTGGGTCAATAAGCCGTTGCTGAGGGAAGGCGGCGTTGTCATCGCGCTGGCACATTGCGACGGCACCATTGACGAGAGGTCGCACCCGTCCTATGCAGAGATACTGGATCTATATCGAAACTGCTTCTCCATGCGTGAGCTCTCGATCTATGAAGAGGAGTTCAGACATCGCGAGGATTTAATCTTTAAATACCGTCATGCCTATGCCTACGCGCCTGTGCACGGCTTCTGGCTGATGTATGAGAGCGAGTACGCTCTCAACCAGGCCAATAAGATCATCATGGCGGGTGTGCCGGGTATGGATAACCCTCTGGCTCAGGTGCAGGTAAGCGGCACCGGTGGACCGGGTTCGGCCAGGGATGTCGGCTGCACTCCTGCCAGGGATTTCAAAGAGGCAATGAAAATAGCCGAGAAAGTGGTCGGGAAAAATCCGAAGGTCATGGCCTGTCCATCATTCTGGACCAGGATCAGACCCAGGTTCTACGTCAAGTAATATTGCTTATTTTAACAGGAGGCATAAAATGCGTCTTCAATCTTATCAGGGCGAGATCAAGGACCACCTGCAGTACCTGGGTATCTGGGACAACCTAGTTGCAGGTAAACTGAAATGCTTTGTCTGTAAAGTCAAGCTCAATAAGGACAACTTCGGACTGGCTTTCAGGAACCTGGACAAGCTGGAAACGACCTGTAACAAGCTCGATTGCGTGCGTACAGTCACGCATGTTTTGAAGGACTGAATCTCATTTGACTAATAAGCAGGAGAAAGCTGATGACAACTTTTTATGATGATAGAAGGCCGTATGACAATTACGATCCCTCCACCAAAGAGTGGGACGCTATATTTATCGGGGGCGGAGCTTCGGGAAGGTTCGGCTCCTCCTATTTCCGCGCTATGGGCGGCAATCAGTTAACCATCGAGGCCGACAACCATCTGGGCGGAAAGTGCTGCAAGAATGCCTGTGTGCTGCATCATTACCTTTACGAGATCGCAGTCGAGCTGGATAAGGCCAGGATATGGGATAAGAAAGAATACTGGCCCAAGTTCCCCAGGAAAAACGGCAAGGTCGAGATATTGCCTATACTGAGGGATTACCATATCGGACGCGAGTATGTCTTCGACTTCATGTTTCACCAGAGCAAGGAACAGCTTAAGCTGCAATTTTTGCTCAACCAGCGCGCCTCCGTCCTCGATCCGCACACCGTCAAAGTCGAGGGCAAGGGTGAGTTTAAAACCAAAAATATCATAGTGGCTGCGGGCGCTGGCCCCTCCGTGCCTCCTGTGCCCGGAACCGATCTCAAGGGAGTATATACTTATGCCAGCTTCCTGGAGCTCGACTATGAGCCCAAAGACGTGGTTGTTGTGGGCGCCTCCAAGAGCGGGTTGCCCTGGGCGGCTTTCTTTAACGCAGTGGGCTGCAATACCACCGTGGTCGAGATGATGCCTGCTCTCTCCCAGTTCCCCATCGATGATGACACCAGGGAATATACGCTGCGCATGATGAAGATCAGAGGTCTGCCCGTCCTCGATGAGACCGCACTTGTATCGATCAATGGCAGCGGCTCGGTCAAATCCGTGACCGTGCGCGACAAAGACGGCGTGGAGAAGACGATTAAAGCCGACCTGGTCTATCTGGGCACCGGCTGCACTCCGCGCTCCGAGATCGTTACTCCCATAGGAGTGAAGACCGGACCAAAGAAGGAGATTATCATTGACAAGCACATGGCAACCAACGTACCGGGGGTATATGCCAGCGGAGATATAACCGGAGGCGTTATGGAGATGTGGAAGGCCAGGCAGGGCGGCATGATGGCGGCTAAGAATATACTGGGCTCTCCGGAGGAATTCGAGACCGAGCTATTTGCCGATACACTGCATACTTTTTATGAGACGACCTGGGTGGGAATGACCGAGAAGGAAGCACGCGAAAAGGTCGGGCAGGTATTCGTGGTCAGGATGCCGATCCAGGGCTACAAGAACTGGCTGCCTTTGCCCCTGGCGGAGGGAAGCATGCAGTATGCGCATCAGTGGACGGACCTGTCCGGTTTCCAGAAGATGATCTACGACGCCAAAACACGCAGGTTCCTGGGAGCCCAACACGTTGGATACGGGGGCAAAGATTCGTTCCAGTACCTTCTGTACATGCTGAAGAAGGGTGCGACCATCGATGACATTGCCAAGCTTACTGAGCTGTTCATTAACCCCACGCACTTTATCCAGCTCTCCCGTTTGCGCTCCGGTATGAAGAACCTTGTTGACCTGGGTTAGTCACAGTTGGAATCCGCACTTTGCGGCAGCTCATGAGGCGGTTAATATAGCTGGTGCTCGGGTCCACACGGCTATTTGTTGAAAATAACGAGCTAACGAAGGTGGTTGACTGATGATGACGTTTAAAGAGTTCAATGGGAAACTTGCCTTTATTACAGGCGGGTCAAGCGGCATAGGTCTGGCCTGCGCCGAATTGCTGGCCGCTAAAGGCGCCGATGTGGCGGTTTTCGCGCGCGGCCGCGAGCAGCTTGATCAAGCCCTTGCGCGAATCGAGGGCAACAGGACCGAGCGTAAACAGCGTTTCCAGGCTTTCGTGCTGGACGTATCCCGGCGGGACCAGTCGGAAAACGTTCTCATTAAAGCTGTAACCGATTTCGGTCCTCCCGATATTCTGATCAACAGCGCCGGTATTTCATATCCACAAAGGTTTGAAGATATCCCACATGATAAATTCGATGAGATCGTCCGCACCAATTTGAACGGTACCTGGAATACCGTATCTATATTACTGCCGTATATGAGAAAGCACGGCGGGTATATTGTTAATGTATCCTCCGTTGCCGGTTTCGTAGGTGTTTACGGCCTGTCCGCTTATAGCGCGTCAAAATTCGCGGTTATAGGTTTCTCGGAAGCTTTACGCAGCGAGTTGAAACGGTTCAATATCACGGTTTCTGTGCTGTGCCCTCCGGATGTTGACACGCCCATGCTCGAGAGGTCTAACAGAATAAAACCGGAGGAGACTAAAGCGATTTCTTCATCCGCTTCCCTTGTAAAACCGATTGACGTTGCCAGGGAGGTGGTCGCCGGCATGGGCAGGGGGCAGTTTCTTATCCTGCCGGGCTCAGGCACAAAGTTTACGCACTTTATGAAGAGGCATTTTCCCGGTCTGGTGGAATTGATAATGGATAGCCAGATAAGGAAAGTGGCTAAACGAGCTTAATCAGGGCTGCAGGCGACCTGGCAAGACCTATTCTCCGAGGCGGATAATGTTGGCCGATTTTATGCCTACCGTGCATCCACGGGTATCGAATACAAGCTTGGCTTCCCTGACTATCGATTTCAGGTCATAGCAACTGTGATCGGTAACAATCACTACGCAATCGTAGCTGCCGAACATCTTCCTGGTCAGCTTTACGGAGCGCAGCTTAAAGTTACTCTCTTTAAAAGACGGGATGTATGGATCGTGGTAATGCACGGTGGCTTTCTTCTCCATCAGCAGTTCGATAACCCTTAGAGCAGGTGACTCCCTGACATCCTCGATGTCTTTTTTATAAGCTACACCAAGTATAAGGATTTTGGACCCTTTCAGGCTTTTACCTCGTGTATTGAGAGCGGCAACTGTTTGCTCGACAATATATTCAGGCATCGTTTCATTGATCTCGGCAGCCAGCTCGATGAACCTGGTGTGGAAGAAATACTCTCTGGCTTTGCTGGCAAGGTAGTATGGGTCAAGAGGTATGCAGTGCCCGCCCACGCCCGGGCCCGGATAAAACGGCATATATCCAAAGGGTTTTGTGGATGCAGACTTGATCACTTCCCAAACATTGATCTTCATCTTTTCGCAGAGCTTGGCGAGCTCGTTCACAAGGGCGATATTTACACTGCGGAAAACATTCTCAAAGACTTTATCCATCTCCGCCACTTCCGGCGTGGATACTTCGAGCACTCTGTCTGAAACATGCCGGTATAGCAGCGCGGCGAGCTTGGTGGATGTGGGCTCCATCCCCCCAACAATCTTAGGAGTGTTTTTGATGGTGAATTTCCTGCTGCCCGGATCAATGCGTTCCGGCGAGAATGTGAGAAAATAGTCTATGCCCACCTTAAGCCCGGTCGATTCCAGTATTGGTAGCACCACTTCCCGTGTTGTGCCCGGATAAGTGGTACTCTCCAGTATAACCAGGTGTCCCAGCCTCAGGAAACGGGCGATATCGTTGGTCGCGCTGACGATGTAGGTTAGATCCGGCTCCTTGGTCTTTGTGAGTGGAGTGGGAACGCAGATAATAATGGTGTCCGCCCTGCGCAGTGCCGACTGGCTGATGGTAGCCTTTAACCTTCCTTTGGTGACTGCTTTTTTCAGGCGCGCTGATTCTATGTCGAGCAGATAAGAAACGCCGCGTGTGATCTTGTTGACGCGTCCCTGATCAGCATCGACACCGGTCACATTGAATCCTGCTTCAGCGAAGGCTAGCGCCAGAGGCAGCCCCACATATCCCAATCCAACCACTCCGATGTCAGCCGATTTGTCGCGTATTCTGCTTTCCAGGTTCCTCAGATCGTTTACAGTTAATTCCCGCCGTGCCATTTTTAGCCTCACATATGTTTATTTATTAGCCCATCTATCGGATTATGCATAGTTTAACTGCACGATTAAACGGTGTCAAAATGCATTCAGCCTGATCCGAGTATCGCATCGGGTTTGGCGATCAGCGGTCTCTCGTGCCGTGATTGACATATTGATGAATTTAGTTATAATGGAAGCTGATTGCATATGCAACAACAAGGACAGCAAAAGAACAAGTATCTCTACGTTCTCTCGGATATCTCTGATATCGTTTCCAGTTCTTTATCGCAAAGGGAGGTTCTGGACGGTGTGCTGTGGGAGCTGGGGAATGTTATTGACCTTGAAGTCTGTTGGGTTCAAAAATACAGCCCCGGAAATAAAACACTTGCGCTGGTGTTGCATCATGGTTTACCTGACCCTCTTGCCAGGGAGCTGGAGGCCATGACTGTGGGCAACGACATGATCGGGGTGGTAGCCCAGACACGCAAACCCCTGTTCTGCAACGATATGGCACACGACGCCAACTATCACTGGGAAACAGCCGTGCAAAATGGATTCCTGTCGTTTATCGCCTCGCCTATAATCTCAAGCGGGCAGTTGCTGGGTATCGTCGGCGGTTTATCTACCAAATCCGACATATTTACCGTCAATGAGCTCAAACTGATTGCAGCCGTCAGTGCCACCATCTCCGAGGTTTGTCGCAAGATCGCCATCGGGCCGCTTGATAACGAGGCTGCAAAGCAACAGGACGAGATTACGCACACACACCTGTTTTTAAGTGCGTTGAGTCACGAATTAAAGACACCTTTGACGGCGATTATAGCTTCAAATGGCCTTCTGATCGAGGAACTGGACAGGCGGCAAGAGACGGTGTTGCTTAAACTGGCGCAGAATATCTCGCGTAGCGCGACGAGCCTGCAAAACCGCCTGAACGAATTGATCAACCTGTCCAAGAATAAAGAAGAGTCATACGGGATCTCGAAGAAGGACTTTGACTTCTCTATGCTGGCTGCCGAGGTCGCCGACCAGGTCCTTTCGCTGGCAAGGCAGAAGAAACAGATACTGAGCCTGGAGGTGGAGCCTTATATTAAGATCAATGCCGACGATCAGCGCATTGAACAGGTATTGCTGAACCTTCTGTCCAATGCAATTAAATTTACCCCTGAAGGCGGCCAGATCTTTCTCCGGGCAGCCAAGGATGGCAACAGGCTGGTTATAAACGTACAGGATACGGGGCCGGGCATCCCCAACGAGGAAAAGCGGAAGCTATTTGTTCCATATTATCATCCTTCTTCCGACAGGTCGGGAATACCCGGATTGGGATTGGGATTGGCCATCAGCAAGCAGATAGTGGAGCTGCATGGAGGGGCAATCTGGGTACAGAGCGAGGTCGGTAAAGGCAGTACCTTCTCATTCTCGTTGCCGATACATGAAAAATAAGGTGGAGTAACAGTCATATGCCGGGAGAATTGAAAATCCTGCTCGTAGAGGATAACGCCGATATCAGAGAAGTAACCAACCTGATATTCGAAATGCATATGCCTGAAGCCAGGATAATACCGGCGGTTAAGGGCGCCGACGGGCTCGCGTTGATGAAATCGGAATCGCCCGACATGATCATTCTCGATTTGGGTTTGCCCGACATGGACGGCATGAAGGTGCTGAAGGAAATCCGCAGCTACAGCGATATTCCTATCGTTATACTGACTATCCGGGGCGACGAAACAGATAAGGTAAGGGGTTTGGAGATGGGTGCGGACGACTATATCGTTAAACCTTTCAATCATAACGAGCTGCTTGCTCGCGTCAGGGCTGTCTTCCGGCACCGCGGCAAAAGAGGGACACACAGCAGGAAAGAGGAAGTCAAACCACCGCCGGCTGCCGTTGCCCGGCCTGTTCCTGCAGAAAAGAGAATAAAGATGGACCTGTCGGCAGGCACGGTACTGAAGAATGGTGAGCAGGTTAAACTCTCCAGCACCGAGTTAAACCTTCTAAAGCTTCTTGTTTCTCATGAGGGTAAAGCGATATCGGGAGATGATATATTGACCAAGATCTGGGGCATAGAATATATAGATCGTATATCAAATCTGCAGCAATATATACGCCACCTGCGTGAAAAATTGGAGGAGAATCCCGATAAACCGCAAATAATCGTCCAGGAAGAGAATGGCTATAAATTCGCTCAAAATGCGGTCGAATATATATAAATTAATGAAAATTCATAACTTATTAACGTGAGGGACTGGATATGAGTCAGATTCTCTTTCTTTCAAGCGATCCCGTCTTAAAAGAGAAAAACGTCGAGATCCTGCAGCAGAGTGGTCTTGATGCCAACGGGACGTCAGGGTGTCTCGATGCTCTGGTGATGATGGACAAGGGCAATTATGATGTCGTGATAATCGACGATGAGTTGTCGGATGTTAGCGGTTATGAAGCATGTCTAAAGATCAGGCAGCAGCATGGCGCTGTAATTGTTCTGCTGGGAACTATTG
>JAEAME010001844.1_pt1 | contig 13532 bp, 12 predicted proteins | sample 8958731 | NCBI WGS metagenome assembly JAEAME01 (sample SAMN16933194, study PRJNA681113) | bioreactor sludge metagenome | isolation source: anerobic bioreactor sludge (Control) | place: India:Bengaluru | collected 2018-10-24 | reverse complement strand
CGGCATCGGCGTAATGCACGGCCTGTTTGAAATAGGTTACGGCTTCTATGGGATTCCCGTCGTAGACAGGGTACCCTCCTTTGTCGAGAAGCCACAGCCTGTCAAATAATTTATAAATATCAGAAGAAGGCTGGTGTATATTGACCACAATCAGACGCCCTTTAAAAGTCTGCTCTTTAAGCAGGTTAATCACTTTTTCTGAATCAGACGAGCTGAGTCCCGAGGTGGGTTCGTCCAGAAAAAGAACAGACGGTTCACGAATGAGTTCCAGCGCAATGTTCAGCCTCTTGCGCTGACCGCCGCTGATGGTTTTGTTGAGGGGCGATCCCACTTTCAGGTCTTTGACCGCGGCAAGACCCAGGTCTGCAAGTACAGACATTACGCGTGAGTCCATCTCTTCGGATCCCATGCCGTCGAAACAGAGGCGGGCTGTATACCAAAGATTTTGATAAACAGTCAGTTCTTCTATAAGCAGATCGTCCTGCGGGACAAACCCGATAAGTTTCTGAACTTCCGTATCTGAAATAGGATGTCCGTTGAGCAGTATATCGCCTTCCTGGGGTTTAAGGTTCCCGTTTAAAAGCGACAGTAAAGTAGATTTTCCCACTCCGCTGCCTCCCATAATGGCTACCAATTGTCCTGAATAAAGAGTAAAGGAAAAATTGTGCATTCCGTTATCACTGTGAGGAAAACGAAAATTTATATCTCTTCCTGCCAACTGTATGACTGCACCCTCCTTGCCATCCTTTTCAAAAGCAGCTTTTACGGCACTATAATATAACGGGCTAATATGTTGACTTTTAAGCACACCGCTCTGCTGCCAGAGTTGGAAAGTCCCTGGTAATACCGGCACATCATTCATCAATACAAGCCGGGTACCCCGGTAGCTAAAAGCCATCTTATTGAACGAAGGCAGGTCAATGACCCGCAATACGCCGTCTAATCCGGCGGGAGATAAGGTTATAACACGGTCGGTATTTTCGTCCTGTACAAAAGCATAAAAATCTGAAAACTGAATATCATCCAGCCCAAATTGTTGTGCAACTTTCTGAAAAACATCCCGGTTGTTTATGAAGCCCTCCCGGTTGACGGCAGCGAACTCCATAAAACGCAACAGGAGTAACGCCTGTTCTTCGGCAATAACTTTTTTACGCAAGCCCCCGCATATACCATTGATTATTTTATCCTTGTCCAGCTGGGGCGAATGTTCGTACAAATCGCTCAGATCGTCGTAGAGTCCCAGGTAGGTTTCGGTACGCCGTACCCCAAAATGTTGATTCAGATAAGCCGAGATAAGCTCCCTGGCTTTTTCCCTGTCAATACGGGCCAGGGCTCCGAACAAGGCAAACAGATTGAGCAGTCCGGATAGAATAATGTCATTCATGGTATATTGTTTTACTTGCGTTTAAACAAACAGAAAAACAACAAAAGCGGGATTCCAAGTACGCTCCCCACAATATCGGCTGCCACATCGGTAATATCTCCCGAACGGTAAGGCAAATAGTGCTGGATCAATTCCGTAAGTACTCCAAATATCACTCCTGACCATAATATGACTACTTTGGTAATGGCCCACTTTGGTCTGAAAGCGAACCACGCCAGCGGAATCATGGGCAAAAACAACATCATGTGAAGTATCTTGTCTGCTTTTACACCCAATGTCGTGCTTGCCCAAAGGACAAATCCCTTATTCTGGATATCCATAAGCGAATCTCCCTTGGAAAAAAGAAAATACGTATTTATGGCCAGGTAAGCGATAAAAATAATTATGAATACTTTGCGCACTTGTATTTTATTGTTCAATTTTTTCGAGCCAGTAACGGATATTCAGCTTCTTGTAAAGAATATCCCTGAGGGCGCTTACAGGAATGCGTTCCTGCACCATGGTATCTCTATCCCTGAGCGTAACCGTTCTGTCTTCGCGGGTCTGGTGATCGACGGTTATGCAGAAAGGAGTCCCGATGGCATCCATGCGGCGGTAACGTTTCCCAATACTGTCTTTTTCGTCGTACAGACAGTTGTAGTCAAGACGCAGGTCTTTCATGATCTCCTCGGCCAACTCGGGCAGTCCGTCCTTCTTTATGAGAGGAAATACAGCCAGCTTGACAGGAGCCAGCACGGCAGGAATGCTCATGACTACTCTTGTTTCTCCGCCCTCGAGTTGTTCTTCCCTGTATCCCGAGGCGATCACAGACAGGAAGGTCCGGTCCAGTCCTATGGAAGTTTCAATAACATAAGGCACATAACTTTCATTGGTTTCGGGATCGAAATACCTCATTTTCTTGCCGCTGAAAGACTCGTGCCGGCTCAAATCAAAATCGGTACGGGAGTGGATCCCTTCCAGTTCCTTGAATCCAAACGGGAAATCAAATTCAATATCGCAGGCCGCATTGGCATAGTGAGCCAGTTTATCGTGATCATGATAACGGTATTTATCCTGACCCATACCGAGTGAAAGATGCCAGTTCAGACGCATCTTTTTCCAGTATTCATACCATTTCATTTCATCTCCGGGGCGCACAAAAAACTGCATTTCCATCTGCTCGAATTCACGCATCCTGAAAATGAACTGTCTGGCAACGATCTCATTTCTGAAAGCTTTACCAATCTGAGCGATCCCAAAGGGGACTTTCATGCGGCCACTCTTCTGCACGTTAAGGAAATTGACAAATATACCCTGGGCGGTTTCGGGACGAAGATAGATCTGGGACGCCCCTTCGTTCACACTGCCCAGTTGCGTACTGAACATAAGGTTGAACTGCCGGACCTCGGTCCAGTTCTTTGTCCCGGAAACAGGACAGGCTATTTCGCAATCTATGATCAGCTGACGTAATGCAGTCAGATCATTTGCGTTTAGGGCATCTACCATCCGCTGACGCACAGCGTCTGACTTTGCCTTTTCCCTCAGCACATTGGGATTGGTGGCGCGAAATTGCTGCTCGTCAAAACTGTCTCCAAAACGTTTTTTCCCTTTGGCTACTTCTTTGTTTATTTTTTCATCGATCTTAGCCAGAAAATCTTCCAGCAGCACATCGGCCCTGTATCTTTTCTTTGAATCCTTATTGTCTATGAGCGGATCGTTGAACGCGCCCACGTGACCGCTGGCCTCCCAAATGCGGGGATGCATGAAAATGGCCGAATCCAGACCAACAATATTATCATGCATGCGCACCATGGAATCCCACCAATACCGCTTTATGTTGTTTTTCAACTCCACGCCGTTCTGTCCGTAATCGTAAACCGCACTAAGCCCGTCGTATACCTCGCTGGAAGGAAAAATAAAACCATATTCCTTACAGTGTGCAATAATGTTCCTGAATAATTCGTCCTGTGTCATATTTATCTGGGGTAAAAATCTGTCAAAGATACGTTTTTTGGAAAAATCTCTTGTATCAAACCTGTGGCAAACGGTCTTTCCAATAAACGCGGGTGTGGAATATCCAGATTTTCCGAATGATAGCAAAGCCGATCGTACAAAAGGATATCTATATCAATGGGGCGCGAGACATATTTACGGCCGGTTTCTTTGTTTGTCTGACTGCAAATCCTCGTCCTTCCCAATTCTTTTTCAATGCCGAGGCAGACCACCAGCAGCGATTCGGGATCGAGCTCGGTTTCCAGGCGCACCGCCTGGTTGAGAAAAGCAGGAACCGGAGTGTCAAAACCCCATGGTTTCGTTTCCCTCAGCGCCGACACGGCAAGCACCCTTCCTGCCCTTCTGAGTCTTAGGAGGGCTTCCGACAGGATGGATTCCCTATCACCCAGATTACCACCCAGAAGAAGATAAGCAATATGCATAAAATCCGGTCTTAGTACATTCCCATCAGACCCGTTTCAAGAAGGGCCTCTTCGCTCATCATGGAAGGATCCCAGGGCGGTTCAAAAGTCAATCTGACAGTTGCCGAAGAAACACCGGGAACCTGGCTTGCAGCTATTCTGGCATCTTCAACCACTTCGTCTGCAATGGGACAGTTTGGGGCGGTCAGGGTCATTACCACAGTAACGGGAACACCGTCTTCTGTGGAAGGACCTGTTTCTATGCCGTACACCAAGCCCAAATCCACAATGTTTACGGGAATTTCGGGATCGAATACCTGCTTGAGTGCGCGTCTGATATTATCTTCCAGTTCCATGTCTGTATTTATTTTGCAGCGCTGGCAGCCAGTGCATACATATTTATCTGCTCTATCATGGCCAGCAAACCATTGGCTCTTGTGGGAGAAAGATGTTCCTTCAATCCTATGGCATCGAGGAATGACAAATCGGCCTCAAGAATCTCCTGTGGTGTACGACCGGAAAACACCCTGACCAGCAGCGAGACAATACCCTTAGTAATGATGGCGTCACTGTCGGCTTTGAAAACAAGTCTTCCGTTCTCAAATTTTGCATCCAGCCACACTCTTGACTGACAACCCTTTATCAGATTTTTCTCTTGTTTTCCATGTTCTCCTATGGGTTCCAGACCTTTTCCCAATTCAATCAGGTATTCATATTTTTCCATCCAGTCCGGGAACATCGAAAATTCTTCTATGATGATGTCTTGTGTTTCTTTAATTGTCATGGGGCAAAAGTATTAAAATATCACCGGAGCATTGCAACCGCTTTCTCCAGGCATGTTGCAAAATAATCAAGTTCCTCCGGTGTATTGTATACACCAAAAGAAATCCTCAGCAGGGCTGTCTGTCCCAACCGCTCAAGAAGAGGCTCGGCGCATAACTGCCCGGAACGTACGGCTATACCCATCTTGTCCAGTAACAGCGCCATATCGTTGGGATGTGCTCCTTCCACTGAAAAAGAAAACAGGGGAATCTTTTCCCATGAAAGCCCGTAATAGGTACCGGCATTCCCATATATCGTAAGCCCTTCTATTTTGCCAAGTCTTTTTATCGTTTCTCTAACCAGCGTTTCTTCATGCGCTCTGAGCCATGATTCATCTACCGAGTCCATGAATTCAACGGCAGCTCCCAGGGCGGCGGCTCCAATGTAATTGGCTGTACCTGCCTCGAACTTCATGGGAAGGGGGGCATATGTCGTTCCCTTTGACAGCGAGACCGATGCAATCATATCGCCTCCGCCCTGCCAGGGTCCCATTTCCTCTAAAAACTTTTCTTTTCCGTAAAGCACGCCTGTTCCTGTGGGGCCATACATTTTATGGCCTGAAAAAACATAAAAATCGGCATCGAGATCCTGTACGTCCACCCGTCTGTGAACAATCCCCTGCGCCCCGTCAACCATAACGGGGACCTGGTAATGATGCGCAATGCGAATGATATCCCGTATGGGATTGACCAACCCCAGCACATTGGATACATGCGCAATGGCCAGCAGTTTGGGAGCCGGACCGGGTTTGTCCAGAATGGCTTCCAGTTTTTTGGGATCCAGCGCACCCGAATCGTCCATATTCCAGACTTCAAGCAGGGCGCCTGTACGTTCACACAACATTTGCCAGGGAACGATATTGGAATGATGTTCCTGTGTCGTGACCACTATCCGGTCTCCTTTCCTGATGTATCGCTGACCAAAAGAATACGCAAGTAAATTCACCGAGGCGGTGGTACCGCTGGTAAAAATAATCTCGTGTTCATGAGCGGCATTTATATACTTTTTAATTGTCCCCCGGGCTTGTTCGTAGCGTTGGGTGCATTGGGCGCTCAGGAAGTGTACTGCCCTGTGTATATTACCGTTAACACCACGATTCATTTCATCCAGCAAGGCGATAACCTTCTCCGGTTTTTGAGTTGTGGCGGCATTGTCCAGGTAAACCAGCGGTTTCCCGTATACTTTCTGTTCCAGGGCCGGGAAAGCTGCCCTGATATCCGGTTCATTCATGTTCCAAAGATAGAAAAATCATTCTGAATGGTGTATCTTTGCGTCTCATTGAAAGCAACTGACATGTACGAATACATTACAGGAACCCTGACGGCCGTTAATCCAACCCAGGCGGTGATTGAAACAGGAGGCATTGGCTATGATATCCTTATTTCGTTACAAACCTACTCTCTCATCCATGAGCAGAAAGAAGTAAAATTGTGGATTCACCTTCTCGTGAGGGAAGATGCCCAGTTACTCTACGGTTTCGCTACCCGCGACGAACGTGAAATATTCCGCCGGCTGATAAGTGTCTCGGGAGTCGGTCCCAATACGGCACGAATGATTCTCTCGGCCATGAGCAATAAAGAGATCCGTAACGCACTCATGACAGGTGACGTTGCCAGAATAAAAAGCATTAAAGGAATCGGCACCAAAACCGCCGAACGCATGATTATTGAGCTAAAAGACAAAATGGTTAAACTGGGCCTGGAACCGGGCGATGAACCCGAACCTGTTTTCACTTTGTCCGACACCGTGGCCGAAGCGTCTTCTGCCTTGCAACTTCTTGGTTTTGCGAAGCCTAATGTGGAAAAAGTATTGACCCGCCTCCATAAAGAGGACCCGTCCGGTTCACTTGAAGACCTCATCAAACGTGCCCTCAAGCTCTTGTAGACTGCTATTATTGGCTATATTTGCCAGGAAAATCAAACCAAATTTTACTTAGATATGAATATTCCGGGAAACCTTAAGTACACCAAAGATCACGAATGGGTGAGAATTGAAGGTGAAATGGCCGTTATCGGCATTACTGATTTTGCACAAAGCCAATTGGGAGATATCGTTTTTATTGATATCCAGACAGTAGGCGAAACACTTGAGAAAGAAGAAGTATTCGGCGCCATTGAGGCCGTCAAGACCGTTGCCGATGCTTTCATGCCCTTATCCGGTACTGTAGAAACCATGAACGAGGCATTGGAATCTGCCCCTGAAATGGTAAATCAGGATCCTTACGGAGAAGGTTGGATGATCAGGATTAAAATCAGCGATCCCAATCAGATTGCCGAACTCCTCACTGCCGAGGCATATGCCCAGCTTATTGCGTAGATACAATGCGTATCAGTTTTGGCAGCGACAATCATTCAGGGATACATCCGGCTATAATTCAGGCCATTGAAGAAGCTAACACTGCTTATCAGCCGTCTTACGGTGAAGATGAATACTCAGCCGCTGCCCTGAAAGAATTCCAACGTATTTTCGGATCCGGTATCCGAGTCTTTTTCGCCTTTAACGGCACAGGAGCGAATGTCCTGTGCCTGAAGGCGCTGACACAATCGCATCATGCGATCATATGTGCGTCCACAGCACATATCAATACCGACGAATGCGGTGCCCCGGAGCGTTTTACAGGATGCAAACTCATTGACATCCCTACCACAGACGGGAAATTACGTCCAGCGGATATTATTCCCACGCTACACGGTTTTGGGTTCCAGCATCACTCGCAGCCAAAGGTGATTTCCATATCCCAGGTCACCGAACTCGGCACGGTATATACTTTTGAAGAGATTAAAGCGCTTGCAGATCTGGCACATGCCCATGACATGTTCCTGCACATGGACGGGTCCAGACTGGCCAACGCAGTGGCAGCGCTTAATGCCGATCCTGCAGATCTTACCGTCAGGGCCGGCGTTGATGCATTATCCTTTGGAGGGACAAAGAACGGAATGCTCATGGGCGAGGCGGTTATTTTCTTCACACCCGCTCCGGCACTTGATTTTATGTATACCAGAAAACAGTCCATGCAGCTTTTCTCCAAAAGCCGTTTTATTGCCGCTCAATACCTTGCCTATTTCAAAAACGGGCTCTGGCTGAAGAATGCAGCACATGCAAATGAAATGGCACGGTATCTTGCGGAGCAGCTCGCGGGGGTACCCCGGCTTCAAATCACACAAAAAGTGGAAAGCAATGCCGTGTTTGCTATTATCCCCAAAGATTGCTGCCAAAAGATGCTTGATAAACATTTTTTCTATATTTGGGATGAATCTACCAGAGAAGTACGGTGGATGTGCTCCTTCAATACAGAAAAAACCTTTATTGATGAATTTGTTAATGATCTAAAAAACATTCTCTTATGAAAGAAGAAGTAAAAGTGACCCGTTTATTCGATATTTTGGAGCGTCTGCAGAAGATGTATCCGAAAGACGATATTCTGGCAGGAAAAGTCAACGGACAATGGAGAACATACAGTTGTGACGAATACGCAAAGATATCCCATTTGTTGGCATACGGTTTTCTTGAACTGGGCCTGAAAGAAGAAGATAAAGTTATCACTGTCATGAATAACCGGCCCGAATGGAATTTCATTGACATGGGCACATCAATGGCCAGGATTGTACATGTACCGGTTTATACCACCCTGAGCGAAGCGGATTACCTTCACATTATTCCTCATTCAGATGCTAAAGTCATTATCATTGGGACGGCAATTCTTTATAAGCATTTGGAACCCATTATAGCCAAACTGGAAAATCCTCCTATGATCATTACGGTAGATAAGGTAGATAACGTTAAAAATCTGGATGACATCCGCAAACTGGGAGAAGAAAACAAATCAAAATGGGAACCGGTTGTAGCTTATAACAAAGAAAACATTACCCCCGAAACCTTGCTTACAATCATCTACACATCCGGGACTACCGGCACACCCAAAGGAGTAATGCATTCGCACCGGAGCATTGTTTTCAACTTTCTGGGACATGCTGCATGGCAGGTAAAAGATTCTTCGCACCGTTACCTGAGTTTCCTTCCTTTATGTCATATATACGAACGTACCATGAATTATGAGTTTCAGACTCTGGGCATAAGTATATATTATGCAGAAAACATGGGAACCATAGCCCGTGACCTGAAGGATATCCAGGCAGACGGTTTCTGCGCTGTGCCACGTGTCATTGAAATGATGTACAAAAAACTTGAAGATGCCGGTAAGAGCCTTAAAGGCATAAAGAGAATTATCTACCGGTGGGCCTGGGATTTTGGAAATACATTTGATTATGAGCGGCTTACCCCCATGCGTGTTTTATTGAACAAAATTTTTGACAAACTCGTGTACAGTAAGTGGCGTCAAAATCTGGGCGGGCACGAAATGCTCCTGGTTACGGGAGGTTCTTCAATACGTGCCTGTGTTATCCGTCTTTTTTCAGCTGCCAAAATGTACATTTATGAAGGATACGGTCTCACCGAGACGGCCCCGGTTATTGCCGTTAACAATCCCAAGGAACAGATTCGCAAGATAGGAACTGTAGGTAAAGTAATGACAGGCACTGAACTCATGTTCGCACCCGATGGAGAAATCCTTACGCGCGGCCCTCATCTGATGATGGGATATTACAAAGATCCGGAAGCCACCAAACAGGTTATTGACAGTGAAGGGTGGTTCCACACAGGCGATGTGGGCGAAATGGTCAATGATATCTATCTTAAGATCACCGACCGGAAGAAAGAAATCTTCAAATTGTCAAACGGGAAATACGTTGCCCCCCAAATGGTCGAAAATAAACTGAACGAATCGACCTATATTGAAAGCTCCTTTGTCGTGGGAAGCAACCAGAAAGTGGCCGCAGCCATTATCATTCCCAATGCGGTTCAGGTACAAGCCTGGGCTGCCCACCAGAAGATGGTTTTTCAGGACCTTGACAATCTTTATAAGACTAAAGAAGTCAACACGCTTATTCATAAAGAAATAGAAAAGGTTAACAAAAACCTGGCCCCCCACGAACAAATCAAGTTTTTCCGTATCGTAAATGACGAGTGGAGCACCGCAAACGAGTTGCTTTCACAAACCCTTAAATTGCGTAGAAATCAACTTAATAAGCATTACGAAAAATTGATTGCCGATATCTACGAAGGATGATACGGCAAGCATCATATGCAGATAAAGCAGCGCTCCGGGACATTTGGGGTGCTGCTTTTCATGAAGACACATCATATACCGCATTCATTATTGACCACTGCCTTAAGCTGGGGACCGTTTACTGGCATCCCCGGGGACTGGCCTGCCTGACCCTTTTTCCCGTCCTGTTGTTTTGCGGCGAACGGGGAAAATACATGGAAGGCAGGTACGTGTATGGGGTGGCCACCCATCCTTCCACGCAAAGAAAAGGATACAGTTCCCTTTTACTTGAGCACGTTTCGGATCTTTTCCCTTTTTTACTGCTTTTCCCCGCCTCAGACGCATTATCCGCTTTCTATAAGGCTCGCGGGTTCGGCCAGACAGTAAATGTACCTGAGCCAATATTGTCTGTACAGAAATCCACTCCGCCTGAAGACATTGTTTTCCCGGGGGTGGCAGATCCGGACAGGTATAAATTTTACCTTGAATCTGCAGCTGTTTTCGGAAATGCTTTTGTCTGGCCTGAAGAAATGTTCTCCTTTGCCTGTGAAGAATGTCTCTTCAGGGATGGATCCATTGGTCCGGACAGATTATCATATCCACATCAGACAGGCCGGGAAGAAAAACTGTTTATCTCCTCTCCCGGAACTCTGAACAAGAATTGTAACAAAGGCCTTGTAAGGTTCAGTGAAAAAAAAGACGCCCGGAAATACATTCCGGACGCCAGTTTTTTTGCTTTACCTCTGGACTAACTGTTTCTTTAAAAAGTGATCCGGTAATAACCCAAAGGAAGAATACCCGTCTGGTATGTAGTTTTCATATCTTCGATTTTGGCATCATAGTCATATGAATAGATATTCTTGCGATTCGTGAAATTTCGGATCTCTGCTCCCAGTTCATGCGTAATCTTCCGCTGGTGCACCTTTGCCCAAACCTTAATATCGCCCCTGAAGTATAAGGGTAGCTGCGGTTCATAAGCCTCTTCAAAAATATAAACAGTACTTCCGCTTTCTCTTGAAGCGTCCAGGTCAACCGGAATATAACGCTGGCCACCGGCTAACGCAAATTTTATGTCACCCCCCATGGACCAGATATTATTGGCCGTTGTTGACTTTGTCAACTGCAACTCTTTACCAACCAGAATATTAGCCACGTAATTACCATTATAACGTGAATTTCTTACTATATTGTCTATACTTTTGAATTTACTCTGGAACAGAGAGGCTGTCCCCATATAATACCAGCCGTCGGCAAGAAACCGTTCCACAGTCAGTTCCAACCCGTAATTATACCCTGTTGCTTCGCTCACATAAACACGGCCGTATTTATCGAAATTCATACCGCTCAGATTGATAACGGAATAATAGGGTTCGTACAGGTCTACGGGAATATTGTACAGATACTGGCCATAAGCCTCTACCTTAAACCGGGTTGCAGCAGCCAGCCGCCATTGGTAGCCTACTACCAGATGGTGTGCCCGTGTCATATCAAGGAATTTGTTGGGATAAATCTTACTGTCTACCGCCTGGGAAAACAATTTGGTCATGTATATTTCCAAACCCTGGTACTGGCTGTGAAGCCCGTATCCGAAAGTCAATTCGTGTTTGGGTGCCAGTTTCCAGGTAACCCCAACCCTCGGATCAATATTCCAGGTTTGGTTTAATACCAGAAACTGGGCATTAACACCGGCATCCAAAGAGACAGAGGCTGAAGCCCTGTAGGAAATTTCCGAAAAAGCCTGTAGCTGGAACGTCCATCCTATTTCGTTTACATCCTTGGGATATGTTGTTTTTGAATAATCGTTGGATATGAATTTATAGGCAAGCCGTTTACCGGACAATCCGGAACGCATGGACAATTTAGGACTGAACTTTACATTATGAACGGCCTGAAGCGTTTGAAACTCCCGCATTAACAAAGCATCCTGGCTGGGTTCTTTCAATAATGAAACAGGATTCAGGGAGTCTATCTGTGCGGCAAATGACGAATAAGACGACGCCAGTGAAATTTTTATTGATTGGTTGTGCCCAAGGGGTTTCTGGTACTGTATCCCGGCTACGGACATGGATGATTGTGAAGCTATATCATCAGCATAGGTATAGAAGCCCGATTCACCGTTTTCCATACTTATATCACCCAATCCACCGAGGGTAAAAAGTGATATGGCTCCACCCTTCTTCAAGGGGATATTAACCTTAGCTGTCCAGTCCTGGTAAGTCGGAACGGCAGATCCCGTTCCAAAATCAAAACCCAGGTAAGCTAAAACACCCAGAAAAGAATAACGGTAAGACGCCATATAAGACGCCTTCAGTTTTCTGGAAATGGGGCCTTCCACACCTGCCTCAACACCATTAATACCAATTTGGCCCGTGAATTCATGTTTATCGTAGTTCCCTTCACGTAAACGAATGTCGAAAACGCCCGAATAGGCATTCATATATTCTGCGGGGAAGGCACTTGTATAGAAATCCGAGTTGGACAGAGTATTTACATTAAGCATACTTATGGCACCACCCGTTGCTCCGCCGTCTGCAAAATGGTTGGGATTGTAAACATCTACCCCTTCAATCCTCCACAAAAGTCCAAAAGGCGAGTTGCCACGGACCACAATATCATTACTCGAATCGCTGGGAGAGCCTACACCTGCAAAATTCTGAGCCATGCGGGAGATATCATTCATAGCACCTGCATATCTTTGGGCATCGGCCACAGAAAAAGTCCGTGCAGAAACAGATGCCATATCGTTTACCGGACGCAGTTTATCTCTTTCTGCGGTAATGACAACTTCGCTCACAGCAACCACATCTTCTCTCATAGTTACATTCAGGAGGAGCTCTTTACCGGCATTCAGAGGAACGTCATCCATGGATATGGTTTCGAATCCAACACAGGAAAATAGTATGGAGATCTTGCCCACAGGTACATTGGGGATATTATAATAGCCGTCTATATCTGTATATGTTGTAAGGTAACCGTCACGATTCACCACAACAGCAATACCTACCAGGGGTTGTTCAGACACATCATCAACCACCCTGCCTTTAACCGTTTGCACCGTTCCTTGTGCAAAAACGCAAAAGCAGGACAATATAATACAGAGAATGGAAATAACAGTACGTTTCAAAATCGGGAAATATCTTTAAAAACAAATAAAACAAAACAACAAAAATAGCACATTTTTCAATTAAGGTGCAACATAAGAATAAGTAGCATTTCTATCAAACAACACATCATTAAGATTAATAACAAGCATCTTACAGTCCTTTTCTAAAAGTTCCACGTGGAACAATCCTCAATATATATTATCTTCCCAAAAACAATAACAAAACCGACACATCTGCAGGAGACACCCCTGGTATGCGCGATGCCTGCCCGATTGTTCGGGGACGTATCTTCTGAAGCTTTTGTCTTGACTCCATAGACAACGATCGCATTAAAGAATAATCAAAGGTATCCGGAATAACTACTCTATCCAACCTAAGTATCTTTTCAGCAAAAGCACCCTCACGCTCTATATAGCCCTTATACTTAATAGCAATTTCAACGGATTCATATATTTCTTCTGCCAACGAATTATTATCAATTAGTGTTCCACGTGGAACAAACGGGAGCAGGTGCGAAAGGCTTACCTGCGGTCTTGATATCAAGTCTGCGTATTTCTTTTTTTGATTAACGGGAGTAGAGTTTACCTTATTCAAAATTTGATTAGCCTCTTCAATGTTTAGAGATTCAGATTCAAAAAAGTGAAGAAGTTTATTTCGTTCAGAAATTTTCTTCATGAATAAATCATATCTATCTTTAGAAGCCAAGCCCAGGTTATATCCAATTT
>JAEAME010001841.1_pt1 | contig 13534 bp, 10 predicted proteins | sample 8958731 | NCBI WGS metagenome assembly JAEAME01 (sample SAMN16933194, study PRJNA681113) | bioreactor sludge metagenome | isolation source: anerobic bioreactor sludge (Control) | place: India:Bengaluru | collected 2018-10-24 | reverse complement strand
CGGCGAGACCCGGCGCGAAATTTTCGTGGACGCCAAAGACCTGCAGGAAGCAGACTTCGGTACAGGTTACAATGATGCGCTGATTTTCCGGGGGCAGAGCAAGCTGAGTGAACAGGAAATCCGTTATTCGTTCGATACTTCTGTGAACCCCCACGGCAACTTGACCTACAAGACAGACTTCGACCTTGGGCAGACCGTTCAAGTCATTTCCAAGGCTTGGGGCGTATCAATGACGACACGCATCACCGAAATTGAAGAGACTTATGATGCGGATGGTCTGAGCATCAGCGTTGTGTTCGGAAAGGCCGAGTTAACAATCGCACAGAAGATCCGTTCCGACATGAGCGAGGTTAAAACGGCGCTTTCGGCTCCGACCGGCATAGCTCAGGTAACGGAAGCTCTGGACACTGTGACGGAAACGCTGGGAAATCTGTCGGAGGTGGACCCGGATATTCAAGGAGAAACCTTTACAGATACAGTGAACAACCTATTTGGAAAACTTCCCGCGCTTGAAATAACTGTGGGTGCGGGCACTATATCGGCCGGCCAGTATGCTCTGCACAATATGGCAGCAGGAGAAGCTTTTTATTTTACTTCATGGAGCGGCAATAAATTCAGCGACCAGCCGAGTGACGACGGGCATGTCTTTCTGGTAAAGCACAATGGTGACAATACAGGAACCGGTTACCAGAGAGCAATGGGTTTCTTTATATCCCGCAATACCATGACGTTTTATGTAATTTCTCTTTTCGTATACAACAATCCGTCGGGCACCGCGAACTGGCTAAGCTTCCCGCTCGGCGCGCTTACAGACATAGCTGCCGCGGTTCGGGGGAGCACATTTGCTGCCAGCATTAACAACGTCTATAACGCACCGGTGTCAGGGACGAGGATCGCAAACGGTGGTGTCACTACTGCAAAGATGGCTCAGGAAGCGGATACATCGCTCACTTACTCGCTTGGTAGCGACGTGAGCATGGGCTATAATATGTCATTTGTAAATAAGGGCGTTGTTTCAATCGGAATGCAGATCAATGTGGGTTCTTCAGGAGTTGCTTCCGGCGGCACGATTCTAACAATCACGAACGCGAACTTTTACCCCTATTCGACGGTTCGCTCGGTAGCGACTGCGGTGGGTGGCAATGGTACCAATATGCCGATTACGATCAACGCGAGCGGCGTGGTGGCGAATGCCGCCGCGTCCACGTTGCCTACGGGCTATTATCTAATATCCTGCTCTTACTCGAGGGCTTAACGGGAGGAAATCAATATGGAGAAAAGCGGATTTTTCAACTCATCGGATGGAGACAGAATCTATGACGCGGCGGACTTCGCATCGTATTTCGGAAGCCTTGTCTCGAACGGTGTATTTTACGCGGCGGCTACAAATCTTCAAGTGTCTCCGGGAAGCGGATTGGCGGTGAGCGTGGCGGCTGGCAGCGCGTGGATTAATGGGTACCGGTATGAGAATACAGACACCTTAAATATACCGCTCACCACAGCAAACGGAAGCAATCCCCGAATTGATCGGGTCGTGGTTCGCTTAAGCAAGGTCAGCCGGAATATGCAGCTTGCCGTCGTCGTTGGTACACCCGCTGATACACCGTCGGCTCCGGCGCTGACAAGAACCAGCGACATCTATGAACTTGGTATCGCAGATGTGCTGATACCGGCTGCCGCCACGTCGATCGCCGCGAATAACATTACCGATACCAGGCTGAACACCAGCCTTTGCGGGCTGGTCAATTCTCTTGTAACGGCAGTCTATGAATAAGGAGGCGAAGGACAATGGCGGATATTAATGGCGTATCATTGCAGGCGGGTTCAGGCCCGACCGTACATTACACCATAACCTATTCTAAAAGCCGGCCGAACAACAGCCAGATGACCTACAACTTTACCATCTCCGCTGCGCTGGGTTCCTCGGGCTCATACATCCACAGCGGTTACGCTCTGCTCTGTACTATGACCGTAAACGGCTCGTCTGCACAAGTACGCATCAAGGCGGCAGACGGAGACGACTGGGACGGAACCACTCCGAGGCTTAGGTATGTTACAGTCACCTGTGCTTCCACAACGGGAAATACCACACAGGGTGTGCGCTTTCAGGTGGTGTCGGACGGGAGACTGACACTCTCTTCCGGTGTAATCGACAATTCAAGCTATACGGTGTTAAGTTCAGCACTCCTTACCACAGCCTGCAGTGCACCAACTTCCTGTTCGGTAAGCCCAATACTTTCGGAAGGCGGGGTTACACTTTCCTGGAGCGGAGCGTCAGGCGGCATAAGCAATGCGATTTCCAGTTATGAGATTCAGTACAGCGATTCAACAGATAATTCCACATGGGGAGCATGGATGGCGCTGGCCACGGTAGACACCTCCGCGACAAGCGGCAGTGTAGCTACATCTCCTCCTTCCACAAGGGGCAATTACCGCAGATTCCAAGTGCGGACACGCGGAACGGCAGGAGCAAGCTACTACTCCGGATGGAAAGTATCCACGAACTCCGTCCGCAGAAATACCGCTCCGAAACCGGCGACTTCAGCCGTTGCTTCTCCTGCAGTATACAGTAACGAAGCAATTACGCTGACTTGGAGCGGTGCATCAGGAGGAACCAGTGCGGTGAAGGGCTACCAGATCGCCAGCCGCACATCATTGGACAACAGCACCTGGAGCGTGTGGAACGTGCTGGCCACGCTGACATTGTCGGCCAGCGGAGGCAGCTATAATCCGGCTGTATCGAGCACGCCGGGAACATATACGCAATTCGGCATTTGGACGATAGACACATTTGACGTTTATTCGGTTGAGAAAATCAGCAACAGTATCTACTGCGACGTCACAGCCTGCGGAGCACCAACAGCCTGCTCGGTTAGCGCGGCATTGGCTGAAGGAAACGTTACCCTCTCGTGGAGCGGCGCGTCCGATGGCGCAGGCAATACTATCACGTCTTATGAAATTCAATATAGTGACTCGTCCGATAACAGCAGTTGGGGAGATTGGACAGCGCTGATGACGGTGAACACCACCGCGACAAGCAACAGTGTCAGCGTCAGTCCTCCTGCCACGAGGGGCAATTATCGTCAGTTCAGAGTGAGAACACAAGGTGCCGCTGGTGAAAGTTATTATTCCGATTGGACGGTGTCCAGCAATACTGTTCGCAAAAACACACTTCCAACACCGCCGGTATCCTTTACCGCCGCGCCCGCGATCTATGAAGGAAACATCGTAACTCTTACGTGGAGCGGAGCAGCGCCGGGGACCAGCACCATAAAACAGTATGTCATTCAGCGGGCCACCTCCACGGATGGAACAAACTGGTCAGCATACGAAGCGCTGACTACCGTCATTTCAAGTGCCACCTCGGGGACGTATTCAGCGAATGCTTCTCAGATAATCGGGACATATACACGCTACCGCATCAGCGTAACCGATACCTTAGACGCAGTTTCTTCTTATGTAATCAGTGGAACAGTGAAGAAAAACAGCCCTCCGACTGCTCCCGTTATCGTCTGCCCGATATCCGGCAGCTCCAGCTACAATACCACTCCGTGTTTTATGATTACAACAGGCATCGAGCCGGACGGCCAGTCGCAGATTGTAGAAGTGAAAATCGATGCGGGCGCTTGGATCAACAGCGTAGACAATCCCGAGCGGTTTTCTACGAGCGGATACCTTGGGAACGGCGTTAAAACAGTATATCAGGCGGAAACGCTGGCGGCAGGAAGTCATTCCATTACCATTCGCTGCCTTGACAGCGATATCGAGTCGGCAAGTCCGGAGGTTGTCCGCACTTTTACAGTCCTGTCGACGCCATTCGAGACAATTACCGCAAATGAAACCCATGTGAAAGCGGCACATATTCAGACACTTCGAATCGCTGTAAACATGGTACGAAGCTATTATGGCCTGTCATCCGCGACTTGGAGTGAGGACATTGCCGCCGGAAAGAGCACGGTAAAAAACTGGCCGTTCCACATCACGGAGCTTCGAAAAGCCATCGAGCCAGTCATTACGGCGGTCAACGGTTTCGATTTCTCATCGGCTTTTGATATTCCACCCGTAACTTGGCTGCCCATCGGATCGGGGCGTCCAAAAGCGGATGTGATGCAGCAGATTCAGATTTTGATTTTGACACTTTAACACAGTGTGGATGATGCGCCTTTGCGGATGCGGGGCGCATTTTTCATATGCAAAACAAAAAGGAGGACTCCCAATGAAAGAAGTATGGAACTGGATTCAAGTATTGGTGGCAGCGACCGGCGGCTTCTTCGGCTGGTTTTTCGGGGGCTTTGACGGCTTCCTCTACGCGCTGCTCGTGTTTGTAGTTGTGGACTACATTACCGGCGTCATGTGCGCCATTGCGGACAAAAAGCTGTCAAGTGAGGTCGGCTTTAAGGGTATCTGCAAGAAGGTGCTGATTTTTGTAATGGTGGGCGTCGCCCATATCATGGACATCTATCTCATCGGCAACGGCGAGGTGCTCCGTACCGCCGTTATCTTTTTCTACTGCTCCAACGAGGGCGTGTCCATGCTGGAGAATGCGGCGCATCTGGGATTGCCCATTCCCGAAAAGCTCAAGGCGGCTCTGGAACAGCTTCACGGGCGGAGCGACGATTCAGCAAAGCCGGGTGACGGAGCATGATTGATTTAACAAAAGCTGTGACAGTATTCATCGGTCGGCAGGGCGAGAACCATTTTCGCAAGCTGGAGTTTGACGTCTCCAGTCTGCTCGGTGACGAATATCCCAGCGAGACATTGACCGCCATATACAAACGGCCGGATGGCGTCGCTTATCCCGTGGTCACAAGCTATGCGGACGGCGTGCTGACCTGGTCTCCCGGTTCAACGGAAACCGAAATTGTCGGCGTGGGGCAACTGGAAATCAGAGTTACCCATGAGGACGTTGTCGGGAAAAGCGTGCGAGTGCTCACCATCGTGGAGGAGGCTTTATCTGACGGTATTACCGAACCGCCGGAGCCTCCCGCACAGGAATGGCTGAATCAGGTACTTTCTGCCCTTGCGGCAATCGATGTGAATGACGCTTATGCGCTGCTCAATCTCACCTACAACCTGTTAAATGATAACTACACCTTGCTTGGCACTACGCAAGGACTACTGAACGACAATTACACGTTGCTCAATACCACCCACGGACTGTTAAATGACAGCCATGCTCTTCTTGATACTACGCACAACGAAATATTAAGCATGCGAGACAAGCTGTACACCCGAACTGGGATTATCCTCAACCACCTGCACCCGGTGGAAACGGCCTCGGCACCGGACATGGCGAGCCGGAGAGCGTCCATCACCTTTACCGGCATCTCAACGGGCAACAACATGGTATTGGACAGCGTGACCTATACGTTTGTTACAGTTTTGGGCAGTCCTGCGGCAAATACCGTGCAGGTTCTGGTTCAGAGCAATCTCAGCAGCACTGTGAAAAAGCTGGCTGAAGCCATACGGGGTGTCCAGGATGCAGCAAACATTGCCTACGGCAGCGGAACAAATCCGCACCCCACTTGTACTGGCTACTGGACAAAACAACGGTTTTCCGTCGGAGACATATCCATTGCCCCCGGAGAAAGTCTGTTCTTGTTGGAAAAGTCTGAGGACACCAACACCACCCTGACGCTGACCTCTACCGCCGCGTCAACCATCAACGCTTTCACTCGTATGCCGCACCTGCGGTATGTCTTGACAGGCAACACTACAGGATCGGGTGGTGCAAACAGTGTCAGAGGTCCTCTGCACACGATTCTGCCCATCGGCAGCGTGGTAATCGGCGGTCAGGACGACCCGCTTATCCCGGTACCCTACGACTGCCACTTGGTTACTATTTGCCGCCAATCGGATACCACCGAAAAAGAGCTGGACTTCTATATTTCCAATGACGAGCAGACATTTACTCGTATCTCGAGGAGTTCGCCTATTGGTTCGGACAGCTCCGCAGAGGCCCAGCATGTTCAAATCGCCATGCGGCAAAGCCGGGTGCCTGCCGGTTACGGACTGTATATCCGCATCGGGAGCAACGGCACGTCGGCCACTGCCTACTGCGACTTGAAGTTTACCTATCACCTGTACCCAGCCGCACTTGCGGCTGACAATTAATTTGAACTGTGAGGTGCTTTTAATGAACCTGCATAAACTTATTTTGACGAACAACGCCTGCTACAAGGCAGGTCGGACTATAACCCCAAAGGGAATTATGGTTCACTCCACCGGAGCGAACAATTCCAATCTGAAACGCTATGTCGGTCCGGACGACGGACTGCTCGGCGTAAACCAGTACGGAAACCACTGGAACCAGAATACGCCGGACGGCCGACAGGTCTGTGTCCATGCCTTTATTGGCAAGCTGGCGGATGGTTCCGTTGCCACGTACCAGACCCTACCGTGGAATATACGCGGCTGGCACTGCGGCAGCGGTACAAAAGGCTCCGGTAATGATACACATATCGGCTTTGAAATCTGCGAGGATGGGCTGACGGACGCGACTTATTTTAATAAAGTATATACAGAAGCGGTTGAGCTTTGCGTATATCTCTGCAAGCAGTATGGGCTGACGGAAAAAGACATCATATGCCACTCGGAGGGTGCCAAGCTTGGCATTGCCAGCAACCACGGCGACGTAATGCACTGGTTCCCCAAGCACGGTAAATCGATGGACACCTTCCGTGCCGAGGTAAAAGCGGGACTGGCAGCGGCGGAAACGACCGCTGAATCTGACACGCCGAAGAAATATTACCGCGTCCAACTTGGCGCGTTTTCTGTCAAGTCGAATGCCGATGCCATGCTCAGCAAGGTCAAGGCGGCTGGCTTTACCGATGCCTTCATTAAATACAGCGAGTAATCGCATATAGCGCAGTAATGCCTACTGGAGATATTCTCTCTGGTAGGCATTATTTTTTTGCTTTTTCACGGACCACTTAAGCGATTTTTTTCCAGTGGATAGTGAGGATAAGGCTCCTCAGACTGGAGGAAAAGCCAATGACAAACGAACAAAGAGTGCGCATAACTGAGTTGCGACAGTCTGGTTGCGGTTATGCGACCATCGCTAAAGCGGTCGGTCTAACAAAAGACAATGTGAAGGTTTATTGTCGAGCACATAACCTTGGAGGCATAAAGGCTGAAAGTAATGCCCGCATCTCACCAGAACAAGATTTCTGCCTGTGCTGCGGAAAGCCGCTGCAACAGGTTTCCGGCAGAAAAAAGATAAAGTTCTGTTCTGCCGATTGCCGCCAGCAATGGTGGAACGACCATCCGGAGCAGGTCAGACGGAAGGCCATTTACACCTTTACCTGTGCTCACTGCGGAAAAACCTTCACGGCCTACGGAAATGCCGGACGGAAGTATTGCTCCCATGCCTGCTATATCTCGGACCGTTTCAATGGTGGTGAGCCAGTATGAGCGAGGAACAGTTCGATGCCGAGAAAGACTATCAGATCTCTATCCATCTGGCAAAAACGCTCCGTCAAAAAGGCCTTCTGACTGATGAGGAATACGCCATAATTGATACAAAACTGCAGGAGAAATATCGGCCACTATTCGGCACATTATTATCCGAAAATGACTTGCTATAAAGCTGTTTTAGAGTGATGTATATGTACTGAAAAGGAGTGATTTCTCTTGAAAACAGTAACGAAAATCGAGCCCGCTGTACCACAGATGCCGGAGCGCAAGAAAGTCGCTGCCTACGCCAGAGTTTCGATGGAAACCGAGCGACTGCAGCATTCACTCTCGGCACAGATCAGCTATTACAGCGAGCTGATACAAAAACACCCCGGTTGGCAATACGCCGGCGTGTATGCGGATAATGGAATCAGCGGAACCACGGCCAGCAAGCGTGATGAGTTTCGGCGCATGGTAGAGGATTGCGAAGCGGGAAAAATCGACATCATCCTTACAAAGTCGATTTCCCGTTTTGCCAGAAATACGGTGGACCTCTTGAAAACCGTCCGCCATCTGAAGAACCTCGGCATTTCCGTCCGTTTTGAGAAGGAACATATTGATTCGCTCTCCGAGGACGGTGAGCTTATGCTTTCACTGCTCGCGTCCTTTGCGCAGGAAGAAAGCCGCAGCATTTCGGATAACGTAAAATGGGGTACCATCAAGCGCTTCCAGCAGGGCATTCCCAATGGCCAGATGCGGGTATTCGGCTATGAGTGGGTTGACGGCAAGCTCACCATTCTTCCGGAGGAAGCAGAAACCGTCCGGTATATGTACCGGGAATACATGAAAGGCGCATCACGGATTGAGATTGGCCGGGCGCTCAATGAGCAAGGCATCTTCACCCGCCAAGGAAAAGAATGGGTGGATTCCAACGTCAAGGTCGTCCTCACCAACGTCACCTATACTGGGAACATGCTGTTCCAGAAGGAATATGTCTCAGACCCGATTGCAAAGCATCGCAAGAAGAACCGTGGCGAGCTTCCACAGTATTTTGTTGAGAACACGCATGAAGCCATTATCCCGATGGACGAATTTCAAGCCGTACAGGCGGAGTTCAAACAACGGCGCGACCTTGGGCCATTCGGAAACAAATCCCTGCATCTGACGGCGTTCTCCACAAAGGTCACCTGCGGCGTCTGTGGCAAGCATTATCGCCGGAGCGGGAAGCGGAATACGGCCGGTGAGGTTTACTACATCTGGACCTGCCAGACAAAAAGCCAGAAAGGTGCTGGTGCCTGCGGCTCCAAGAACATCCCGGAAAAGATGCTCCAGAATGTCGCCGCCCAAGTGATGGGCCTCGCTGATTTTGATGAGGATGCCTTTACAAAGCAGGTCGAAGAAATCCTTGTGGTTTCCGAGGATACGCTTTGCTTCCGGTTTTACGACGGGCACGAGGTCACGACTACGTGGGAATCCACCGCAAAGACGGACTGGTGGACGCCGGAACGCAGACGCCTCTGGGGCGAGCGCCACAAGCGAAAGGATACCAACCCAAACAAATCCACCTATTACGAATTCACAGGCTTCATCAAATGTGGCTGCTGCGGCTCCAATTACCGCTGCCAGTCCGGCGTTCGCAAGGATGGCACCCGCTCCCGCTCCTGGTACTGCACCGGGCCGAAGGACACGTGTCACAATACAGCGATTCGGGACGAGACCATGAAAGCGCTGGTAATTGAGGCGCTTGACCTGCCAACTTTCGATGAGGCAGAGATGGACGCCCAGATCGAGTACGCCAGCATCCTTGACGGCACTGTGACCTTTCATTTTCGAGACGGGCATGAGGCTTTCAAAACCTATGAGGACAAACGGCGCGGAGTCAAGTGGTCTGAAGAACGCCGGGTGAAGGTAAGTCAATCGATGAAGAATAGCTGGACCGATGAGCGCCGGGCAGCCATGAGCGAGAGAATGCGCCAGACAAGAGGTGAAAAGAAATGGCCAAAACAGTAACTACCATTCCGGCAACGCTGACACGTTTTACAGCCACACCACTAAATGAACAGAAAAAGCGACGCACAGCTGCTTACGCTCGCGTCTCCACCGACAGCGACGAGCAGTTCACCAGTTACGAGGCGCAGATCGATTATTACACCAACTATATCAATGGCCGCGACGATTGGGAATTCGTCGGTGTCTATACCGATGAGGGTATAACAGGCACGAACACTAAAAAGCGAGAAGGCTTCAAAAGCATGGTCACCGACGCCCTTGACGGTAAGATTGACCTTATCGTCACCAAGTCGGTCAGCCGCTTTGCCCGCAACACGGTCGACAGCCTGACTACCGTCCGCAAGCTCAAGGAAAAAGGCGTAGAGATCTACTTTGAAAAAGAAAACATCTGGACGCTGGATTCCAAGGGCGAACTGCTGATTACCATCATGAGCTCCCTTGCGCAGGAGGAATCCCGCTCCATCTCCGAAAACTGCGTCTGGGGCCAGCGGAAGCGCTTTGCAGATGGAAAGGTCACCGTTCCGTTTGGCCATTTTCTTGGCTATGACCGAGGGGCAGACGGTAACCTTGTCCTGAATGAAGCCGAAGCCGCTATTGTAAAACGCATCTTCAGTATGTTTCTGCAAGGCATGACGCCCTTCGGCATTGCCTCCCAACTCACCGCTGATGGCATCACAACACCGGGCCACAAGGAAAAGTGGAACGCCGGGACCGTCCGTCACATGCTTGAAAACGAGAAGTACAAAGGTGATGCGCTCCTGCAGAAAAGTTATACCGTGGACTTCCTTACAAAAAAGAAAAAGCGGAACGACGGCGAAATCCCGCAGTATTATGTGGAAGGAAACCATGAAGCCATCATCGCGCCTGCCGTTTTTGAGGCGGTCCAGCGTGAACTTGAGCGACGGGGCAAAGGCCGAAACCGGCATAGCGGCGTTCACCTTTTCTCCGGAAAAATCAAGTGTGGTCAGTGCGGAAGCTGGTATGGTTCGAAGGTCTGGCACTCCAACAGCAAATACCGACAGGTCATCTGGCAATGCAATCACAAATTTGAAAACGATGCGCGCTGCTCCACACCGCACCTTACCGACGAGGAAATCAAAGTCTACTTCATTTCGGCAGTCAATAAGCTCCTACCAGAAAAGGACCGCATCATCAAAGCCTTTAATACCATCAAATCAACAGTATTCGACACCAGCAACCTTGCTGCCGAGAAAACGGCGCTGGAACAGGAAATGGTGGTCGTTTCCGAAATGATGCAGCAGAGCATATACGAGAATGCCCACGTCGCCCTCGACCAGAGCCAATATCAGAAACGCTACGACAGCCTGACGGAGCGCTTCGGGAAAGCAAAAGCCCGCCTTGAGGAAGTGACCGCCGCCATAAGCGACAAGGCCACCCGGCAAGCGACAATCGAGGATTTCCTGAAAGAACTGCAGGCGCTGGGCAGCATGGTCACAGAGTTCGACCCGATGCTCTGGGTCAGCCTTGTGGATTTCGTCACGGTCTACAGCAAGGACGATGTGCGGGTTAACTTTAAGGACGGGACTGAGGTAATAGTATAGCATTTCTTGAAAAAGCTCATCACTTCCGTACAAATTATGCGGAGGTGATGAGCTCTTTTTCTTATAATCAGTTATTTTGTTTCTGCTCCTTTTGGATATATCATGCCCAATACCAAGTCGTTTTTTACTACAACCGAGTTATCAATAAGCAATTCTCTTATATCTTGCCGGATTGCTGGAATGTTGTTTGAGGTATCATATGCGATTTGTAGCCATTCATTTTCCTTTTTAATATTTGTATCCTCTTGAAAAAGGATTGCCAGTCGATAATAAAGCAATAGTTCGACCAAGTTTGGTAACTTAATATAGTATCTTTTATATTTCTTTTTCCTGTATTCTATTACGGTTCTTTCGACCGTTTGGGTATCCCAACTAATGTCTACGGGTAACGAAGAAATAAGCTCTAAAGCTGTGAGAGAGTATATGTTGCATTCCTTGAATATATCTTTACTTTTCTCGATTAATCGTTTAAGTTCGTCCTTTTCTGTCTCTTCCATATTACCAATTAACGAATAATACAGCCAGCAGAGTGAGGATGCTGCCGCTCTATTGTCTGGTTTCATTTCGCTTAAATGGGTCATATACTGCAACATAATTGTACTCATATTTGGAATTTGGTCTTTATGATAAAGTAAGCACTCGATAAATCCTTCAAATTTGGCTTTTGAAGATATTCCAAGGGGCTCGTCATTCTTCCAAATCCAAAAATATGGAGCAGCTTCTGCCTCGATACTACCAGGAAGTTGATAGTACCAATCTATTCTTTCAGATTCAATCTGCGGACAGGAATATACAAATGAATCGACGACTTCTTTTACAAGTCTGAGTAACCCGCTGTATGTAAAATAAATATTGTGTTGAAATTCAACAGCATCATGGGCTTTTGAAAATGAACCATCCGTCAGCAATTTCATAATCGGCTCAAGCATATGTGCATACTGCGAGCGCATGTTATATGCATTAGTCAGCGCAACTATAAGATCATCTTTACTTATGGAATATCGCCCATCACATTTTTCAAAAAAGGGATCTCTTACATTTGAAATTACAAAGTTTCTAAACCTCTGTGATAACTTAAAATGACCATCAGCAATTAGAATTTCCTTAATTCTATTAGCAACAGAGGCATCGGTGTCTTGCAATGCTTGTTCTAACTTGGCTTTTATGTCTTGATTATAATCATCCCAAGTTGCCTCATAATGATCATACTTCTGAGCCAATGATTCTAATCCATATACGAGCATTGAATACGCTAAGCTAACATCTGTAGAAATGTGTTGAATTGATTCATTGCATGCAATAATGCACTGCATAACGTTTATATAATCTTTTCTACTTAAACCAACAACCCTTCGTATAAACAAATCCGCTCGGATTAATTCATCATCAGAAATACTACGCTTTAAGTCTGCCGTCAACGGGATAAACATTGATGGGGCATAGGCTCCCCTAATATTACTTGTAATATTAGAGCATAGCTTTTGAACTTGGTCTTTATCCGTTCCCCATATACAGTTCAAGGAAATGGATAGTAAATTTGCAATTTGGTAAGCGATTTCCTCATCTCCGACTTTGATTGGTTGAAAGCTTGTGTGCAGGATTTGAAGTTGGTTATCATAAGAAACTATAAATGTGGAAATATCAGCATTCAACTCAGTTGATTCTATAAGAATGTGCCCAATATTATGCTTGCCACAAAAATGTGCATTTGAATATAAAACTATTTTACAGTCATTATGAAATCGTTCTTCTGAGTCAAAAAATTTTCCGGATATGATTTGAAACATAGGCATAACCCCCTGCACTGATCTAACTATTTATGAATTTTTTCACTTATAAATTATAAAAATGGCCGGGCAGTCCCGGCTCCTACAAACTTACCCCGCATACCCCCAACTTACCCTGCAAGCGGAAGAATGTCAAAGGAAAAATTAAATTGTATCAATCTCTGCATGATTATATCATACACTTTATTAACTTCACTTTTACCCACCAGCGCTATGCGCGTTAAAAGCTCTGAAACTTCCTGCGGGGTAAAAAATTCGCCGCCGCTCTTGCCAGCGTTTGATGCGTACATACCCATAAGGAACTCATAGGCGTCGCCGAATGCGTCAATGGTGTTGTCTTTGTAGTCGCCAAGCTGCATCTCGCTGACGCTGTTCATCAGCTTTACGAGCTTTTCATTTCTTTTTGCGACAGAGGAACCGAGCTTGTTGCTGTTGACATCGACGTCCTCGAATAGACCCTTGAAATTATCTTCACTGCCGGAACCCATGGCCGATGCCTCAATGCTGCGGAATACTGACGACAGCGTTTCGTTGAGGTTTTCGTCCTGGGGTGCTTTCATTCTGACGTTTTCAAACAACTGGCTCGGCAGAATAAAGAAGCCTTTGGTGTTCACCATGTCATGGCGAGCCTGCTCCGCTTCTGCGTCGGACAACTTGACGTAGTTGAAACTCATGTTGCCGGTTTCAGCTTCGCCTTTGTTTATATAATTAGTAAGGTTTTCAGATATGTAGCGATAGAACAGCATACCGAGAACATACTGCTTGAAGTCCCAGCCGTCC
>JAEAME010001840.1_pt1 | contig 13538 bp, 10 predicted proteins | sample 8958731 | NCBI WGS metagenome assembly JAEAME01 (sample SAMN16933194, study PRJNA681113) | bioreactor sludge metagenome | isolation source: anerobic bioreactor sludge (Control) | place: India:Bengaluru | collected 2018-10-24 | reverse complement strand
CATGTCCTCTACTCCTATTGTATTAACCGGGTAAAACAGTTTATAACTTCCCCAGGGCTTCTAAGACCTTCTCCGGGGTAATCGGGAAATCATTGACCCACACGCCGATGGCATTGTATACGGCCGGCGCTAGAAGTGCTGGCATTACAGTGGCAATGTCCTCTCCGATGCCTGTAAGTCCATATGGGCCGAAGCCCATGCCGGTCTCCACCAAAATCGTTTCAATCGGGCCCATGTCCTTCATTGTAGCGATCTTATAGTCCAGCAAATTTCCGTTTAACATAACACCGGTGACCGGATCATGGACGATTTCCTCGTATTTGGCTCTGCTCACCCCCATAATACTGCCGCCATACTGTTGCCCCTGGCAGCTCATGGGATTAATTGCCTTCCCTACATCATTTACATTGACTATCCGAGTCACTATAACTTCACCCGTTTCCATATCCACCTCGACTTCCATGAAGTGGACTTGTCGGCAAAATCGGGGTCGCGGATTGCTCGGATTGTATCCACCTTCCTGCACATGAAAGGCCTGAGCGGCAAGCGGCTCAACATATGCAACCCTTATCCCCATGTTCTCAAGCACTGTCAGCGGGCCGCCCTGGCCTCCCAACTTCACAATATCAGCTACAGGCAACTGCTTTGAAGTATCTGATTTCAGGTATATTACGCCGTCTTTTATATCCAGATCTTCAGGCCTGGTATTTGGGAATACAGGCTTATAGCTGCCTCGCTGCGAGGGGGATGTGGGGCCTGTAACATTTTCCAATATCTTCTGTTTCAGAATCCTGGCAGCATGACGAACTGCCCATCCATTGACAGACATGTTTGTGGAGGAGCCCGGCGTCATCCTGAAATAGCCGGGATCAAACCTGGGATTATAATGTACATCCTCAAGCTTAAAACCAAGTTCGTCTGCCGCAATCTGGCAATAGGAATTTTCCGCATCAACACCGTGATCACATCCCATGCTCAGTATTGTTGCAGTTCCGTCTTTGCGTTCTATTCGTAATGCGACCTCGCCTCCACCACACGAGTCACCCCATTCTTGTGTCCAGGTGAAGCCGACGCCATGCATCCTGCCATTCGTTAGCTTCCTGGCGCCGGGTTTATGCCATGACTCGTTCCATCTGAACGCTGCTTTGCCTTTCTCAATGCACTCCTTGAGGCTATCCCGTACTTGGAAACCACGCCTCCTTTTCTCTTCGTCCAACCAGACCATATCATGTCCCTCGGCACCATCATTCCTCAACGCTACTTCAGTCGGGTCCATGTCCAGCTCGGCTGCGACGCGGTCTGTTACCAGTGTTAAAGTCAGGCATGTGGGCAACATTTCACAACGCACAGCTACGGTAGGACCCTTATTAACCCAGATTGATTTGGATTTTCCTCTCAGATGAGGCACCCTTGAATTCTCGTGGAAGTGAAGCGGTGGATGAAAAACGGGAAACAGCGCATTGATTACATAGACATCAGCTTCGACCGCCGTGATGGTGCCGTCATTCTTAAAGCCCGCCTTGATGTAGTATACCCCTCCGTCCATGGAACCACCGTAGAAATCCTCTCTGCGGTTAAGTATGAATTTGACCGGTTTTCCGGTTCGTTTGGCCACCAACCCGGCTGACCAGAAAGGTCCAAAAGACCAGTCGACTGAAGTCCAACCCCCAAACATCGCTCCCTGAAACGGCATATGGATCTCAATCTTGTCCATCGGTGTGCCGCCATACCAGTCTGATAGATGGCGCTTGAGAAAGTGAGGTCGCTGGTGTTTCAGCCAGATTTCAGGGCAATTGCCGTTCCATCTGATGACCCCGCAGGGTCGCTCTGGGCATATCCATGTATGATCCCGACGTACAACTTTAAATTCCGATATTTTGTCTGCTTCCTTAAATCCCTTTTGCACATCGCCCGTTACAAGTTCTTCAAAAACGCCCCTGTTCCAGTAGTTGCCATCTCTGTAACGTTCCGGATTGGAAAGCGGCGCAGCGGTTTCAGCAGCTTTTTCCGGATCCAGGTTGAAAGGACGCTGCTCCCACTCTATATCGATTTGCGACAGCGCCTCTTCTGCAATAGCCTCAGTGTCCGCTGCCACCGCAGCGCCTATGAGCTCACCCTCAAAATGCGCAATGTAAGGGAGTGGCCGCATATTACTGAGGAATCCCGTCCCAAGACCGAGGCACAGCGCGTCGGGCATCTCAGGATCATCATACCGTACTATATGTCTGACACCAGGCAGCTTCTCCGCCCTGCTCGTATCCATTCTTAGTATCCTGGCATGTGCGTAGGGAGACATCAGAAAGCGCATATAGAGCATGCCTGGAAGTTGTATATCCATAGTATAATCGGCATGCCCGGAAGCCTTGGCAAGACCGTCGATCCTGCGTGGCCCCTTCTGACCTATATGTCTGTATTCCTCCAACGGATACTTGTCTGCATTCAAGTTGTCGAGCATCTCGATCATGCGCTGTGATTCGATTTCCGATTGCCTGGTCATCTGCCTCCCTCCTCTATTTTGGACGATTCTTCGCAGGGATAGTTCGGCTGGTGCCTTGACTGCTCGATACGATTGATTTGCTCTGGTAAATATTTCATCACATCAAATACCGACGTAATCAAATACCTTGCATTAAATCCTGCTTTCTCTACCCTGCCAGTATTTATCTTTAACCAGGCGGCGCAGTATCTTGCCGGTGGGGGTCATGGGCAGCTCGGTAACGAAGTCCACCGTGCGCGGACGTTTATAGCCGGCCAGCTTTCCCTTGGTGAACTCGATAAGCTCTTCCTGCGTCGCACTCATGCCGTCCTTGAGCAGGACCACCGCCTTGACCGACTCACCCCAGAATTCGTCCGGCACACCAACAATGGCTACTTCCCTGACGGAGGGGTGCTTGTAAATGACATTTTCCACTTCCGTCGGATAGATATTCTCGCCGCCGGAGATGATCATGTCGTTTTTGCGGTCTACCAGGAACAGGTAATTCTCTTCGTCGAGGTATCCCATATCACCCACCGTGCACCAGTCGCCTCGAAAAGCGACTTTGGTGGCCTCGGCATTCTTCAAGTAACCCTTGAATATATTGATGCCGCGTGTATATATCTCGCCTATCTGGCCGGGCTTCATCTCGTTGCCGTCATGATCCAGTATCTTGACCTGTTTACCGAAAGCAGCTTGTCCCACCGATCTCATCTTCCTGAATTGATCCTCGGGACGGAGATTGGTAACAAGGCCTGTCTCGGTAGAGCCGTAGCCCTCGTAGAGCTTGGCGTTTTTAAAGACGGAAAGTATATCTGTCTTGGTTTTCTCCGATATCGGCGCGGAGCCCGAAAGCAATATCTCCATGCTGGAAACATCGTATTTATTGCGCACCTCTTCTGGCAGAGCCAGAATAATGTTGAACATCGTGGGAACCATGCCCGAGAGCGTTACTCGGTACTTGTTGATTATCGACAGGATCTCCTCGCCATTGAAACCGCGCAGGTGGTATATATGAATGGTAGCACCGCTGAGAAACGAGGCTACGGTATTCCAGATTGAATTTGAGTGGAAGGTGGGCATTACAATTAAATTAACCAGTCCGGAAGGCGGCATGGCATATTCCATATTAATCGCAATAGCCCGCTCAACTTCCGTTCTATTTAATATCACCGCACCCTTGGGGAAGCCGGTGGTGCCCGACGTATAGCCTATAAAGAAAACATCCTGTGGATCGATTGTCACATCGGGCTCATCCTCCGATCCCTCCTTTAACAGGTCCTGATATAAACCGCCAGCATCGCGGAATTTTTTACTCCCCACCACCCAGTATTTGTCTGCCCGTATTTGCTTTATATCATTAGCCGCTGTCTCCATAACCGGGATGAATTCTTCTCCCATTACCATAGCACAGGCATCGGAGTTTTCGACTACATACTTGATTTCGGCAGCCTGAAAGCGCCAGTTAATCGGAACCATGACAATACCCGATTTGGCGCAGGCCATGATCAGCTCGATGAACTGGTAGCAGTTCATGAGCAGTATTGCCAGCCTGTCGCCTTTTTTCAATCCGCTCTTATACCAGCTGTCAACAATGCGGTTAACCCGCCGGTTAAACTCATCATATGTGAATTTTACATCGTCTCCTACTATAGCAGGGCGCTTGGGATACCTGTTCACGCTGTGCCTCAATAGATCTCCTATGACTATATCCATTCTCCATCATCCTCTTATACTATTTGGCCAATCTATCCTATTGTGATTAATCCACTAATACCTGCTGAACCCTGGCCTCCCCATGAATTGGAAGCTATTCTTATCAAAGCTCCAGTTACAAATTAGTTCGAACGTTTGACCAATAATATATCAACAATTACTATAGATGTCAATACGTGTGACTGAAAATCCCTGATCTCCTTTCTAATCGTAAACAAACTGGGTTTTAATTGCCCTGTAACGGCCCTTGTTTGTGTTGACCTTCATCATTTCTTTATATTCATCCAGCCTGAAGCTATTCGTTACCATGTCAGCAAGCTTGGCCTTACCCTCCGAAATCAGGCCGATAGCGATCTCGAATACGTGCCTGCGCCCACCCTTCCACTCATGGAACCCATAATACAGCGAGCCCTTGATCGAGAGCAGTTTGAGCAATATGTAAGTCGGATCCAGTTTAATCTCCCGTGAGTTGCCTACAAGTGAGATCACACCGCCAGTCCTTGCCAGACGCATGGCCATGCCGACGCTGCTTGTAGTGGAAAAACAATCGTATATCCTGTCGTATCCACACATCATGGCGTCCGGACCAAGCATAGGTTTATAGCATCGCCCACCGGTAATCTTTGCCGCCTGCTGCAGGGACGTTTTGCCGGTAATCGTATGGTCTGCACCCGATTTCCTGGCGAGATCGGCTGTAAATTTTGAACTGACAGCGGCCGTCATCTCACAGGGAATCTCAAGTGCGCGTATCGAATGCATGATCATGGTGCCGATCACACCTCCTCCGATTACCAGCACCTGCTCTCCTTTCCGGGGCATGTTGGTGAAGACTGCTTCCAGCGCAATCGCAAACGGCTCGACCAGGGCCGCCTCCAGTACGCTCATCCCGGCTGGAATCTTAAAAACCTGGCTTTTATGGGCGATGATATATTCGCAATAGCCTCCCATGGTCGCAACACAGAGATCGATGGCCTGTCCCGGTGGAAATTTCCCCTCCGCAAAGTTCTCGCAACTCGAAAGACCTTTGCTGCATGCGTCACATACAGGTTCAATTCCACGCGTTACACAGTTGAGCACCGGACAGACAGCAACCAGATCGCCCTTCTCAAAACCAGCCACGTCCGCACCAACTTCAACAATAGTGCCACAGATTTCATGTCCGGGCACAGCCGGAAAAGACGTATAGGGCGTCCAGGCCGGGGATACCTTCAACAGGGCGGCGACAATATCGCTGGTGCAATTACCACAACGGGAAACTTTTATCTTTACCCAGTCCGGGAACGGTATTGAGGGCTGGGGAATATCTACCAGCTTTATGGTTGACAGAGGCCCGCTGTAATAGGCCTGCTCACTCAGTGCGCCAATAACCTTGAGCGTCAGATATTGCGGGATTTTGACATCGAACTGCACTGCTTTCATTACGCCCTCTCTCCTTTTAATGCTTCACCCATCCGTGCATCCAAAGCACATGCGGGTTCTATCCGGCAAATTTTACTACATACTTTATCAGTGGCAAGGACGTCTATACCTGCCTTGAGAAGCGGGTGAAAAAATATAAAAATCGGCAGCAGATTTCAGGCATATACAAAATTTGATGCAACCCTTGCGCAACCATTATATCTGCGAAAATGTGTGTAATCCGGGCTGACTGGCAGTCAGTTTTGCATCCTGCCTGTTACTATACAGGCAACCAGACCAAAGCATGCACACCACAGGTTGATAAAGGCATTCAGCACAAGATCTATTATTGAGGCTGTATAAATACCGTTCTGCAGATTAAAGCTGAAATCAAGCAGGCCAAGGAAAATGAGCGCCCCGCCGCAGATCAGGGACAGAACGCGTCCCGCCGGATTCGACCTCATCAGCATTATGCCTGCTGTCAGTAATGCCACGGCCAGAATACCGTCAGGCAGTGGAAATGAGCGCTCATAAGCAAAATAGCAGGGCGTCGCATTTTCCGGCGCCAGCCCCACAGCAAAAAAGGCGGCCCAGAACAGGATAAGCCCGACGCCCGTTACGATCTCCAGCGAGGCGATCAGCCTTCGTTTATCATCTTTGACCATCCCACCTCTCCAGCCTATTTCGCCTTCTGTACCTGTTTGACCTGGGAATCGGTGACCATCTCCACCAGCCAGGGGAAAAGCCTCTTCATGATGTAGGTGAACCGTCCGTCCGCATTAGGTATAATTATGAATTCCTCTTTGGCCATGCCCTTCAATAAGGCTTCCGCTACAGCCTCCGGTTTCATGAGTTTGGCCCCGGCTGAGATCACCTTTGTCTCCTCCGGCTTGGTCTTGTTCTCCTCGGCGAATCCCGGTGTGTCGGTATCGGGCGGGCAGAGCACGGAAACCGCGATATTATATCTTTTTACCTCGCTGCGCAAAGCTTCCGACAGGCCTATGACACCAAATTTTGCAGCGGCATAGTCGGTGTAGCCGAATACGCCCAGGAAACCTACGATGGAAGATACGTTGACTATGTATCCGCCCCGTTGCTTCATATAAGGTAGAAGGACTGATATCGTGTTCCATACTCCATAAAGATCAACTTTAATGGTCTCCTCGAACTGCTGGTAACTGATATCCTCAAAATAAGCGGGGCGAGCGCGCCCGGCGCAGTTTATCAATATGTCAGGAACGCCGTATTCTTCCACAGCCTTCTTGAGCACTTGCTCAACCTGGTCACTCTGAGAGACGTCCAACGACTGGCAGTGAATCTTCTGTCCCTCAACCATCCGGCATTTATCGATCTCTCCAAGCGCATCATCAAGCGTTTTCTGGCGCCGGGCAAAGATAATAACATTTGCCCCCCTCGCCGCCATAGCTTTGGCCACTCCAAGCCCGATACCTGAAGAACCGCCACTTATGTAAACCAGCTTATCTTTGAACTCTTTCATTTCATCTCTCCTACTTCTGTTTAAAAGATGCCGCATCCAGGGTCTTCAACCATTGCATGGTGCGCGAGAAGCCCTCCCGGTAATTTATGCGGGGCTTCCAGCCCAGCTCCCGTTCGGCCTTTTCAATGGAGAACCTGAACCGGGATCCCAGGTTTGTCACAGTATAGGTAGTCAGCAGGGGCCGCATTTTAAGCTTGAAAAGCCTCCAGGTAAACTCCATCACCCTGGCCGCATTCATTGCCGCCCAGTAAGGTATGTAAGTGTTAATGGGCGGCACTCCCAGAGCGTTGGCAATGCCCTCGCAGAACTCCTCAAGTGTAGTCGATTCGCCGTCATGGACAAGATAGCCGTTCCCGATCGCCCTCTTATCTTCTGAGATCAGCATCAACAGGTCAACGAGGTTATCGATATAGGTTGGCCACACAATGGCGCCCTTGCGCCAGAATATCAGCTCCTTCTTGATAATGGCGTCTGCCAGCAGGGGCACAAAGGTCTGGTCTCCTTCGCCGTACACCCAGAGCGGGTAGACCATAGCCAGCGGCAGCCCCTTCTCCTCATGATATTTGCGCATGATTTTTTCCGCATCTATCTTGGCATCAGGATAAGGCTCGCCCCAGTATTGCAGCGGCAGCGTCTCATCCATCACTATGGCCTCGCTGGTGCCAAAGACATCGCAGGTGCTGATATCCACCAGGCGTGATACACCCGCGTCTACGGCAGCTCGGCAGATGTTCTCTGCCCCACCCACGGTAACTTCCTTAAACAGCCTGGCCGGCGCCCAGTCCGTGACAACCGCCGCGCAGTGGAATATGATCTCCCTGCCGGCCGCGGCCTGTTTGACTGACTCATAATCGCGGATATCACCGGTAACGGTCTCCACGCCCAGTTTCTTTATGACCGCCTCTGCTTCATCTCCCGGCAGCACCAGCGCTCGAACCTGATTGCCTTTTTCCACATTGGCGCGCACAACATGCCTGCCGATGAATCCTGTGGCGCCTGTTACCAAAACTTTCTTCATATAGCCGGCCTCCTCACCTGCGAATGCCTACATTTTATATTAAAGGTAAAACAGAATGCCAGTAATTTTCAGAGTGAAAAATGCTCTGCCCTGAGAAACCTTGTTTAACTTCCCCGGGTGGAGTAATATTGCTTTAGCATTTTTCACTGTAATAAATCAGCGGAGAAACCGCCTTGACTATTGCGATTCTGTACAGCGAAGAATTGCGGGAATACGATTACGGCCCGGGACATCCGTTCCGCGGCGACCGGTACGATATTTTCCCGAGCTTCTTAAAAGAGAGGCTGCCTGAAGGCGAGAAATATCGCTTCATAAAAGCGCCTCCGGCCACACTGGAAGACCTGCTGCTCATCTGCAACAAAGATTACATAGATTTCACACACGATTACTACAAAGCCGCCCACGAAGGAGTGCTGGACCACGTCAAATTCGGCCTTTTCCAGAGTATGGACAACATGCCCTTCGATACACCGGGCAAACTGGAAGAAGCAGCCAGGCTCATCATCGGACAGGCCAAGATGGGCTGCGACCTGATCCAGAAAGGCACTTACAAGAAGGCAATCTCCATAGGCGGCGGTATGCACCATGCCAAGCCTTCATGCGGCGAGGGCTTTTGCCTTTATAACGATGTTGCTTTCTCTGCCCGCTACCTGATCAACACTTACAAATTGAACAAAGTGCTTATTCTGGACACCGACGCCCATGCAGGAAATGGAACCTGTGAATATTTTTACGATGATCCCAGAGTGCTTTTTATCGACCTTCACCAGGATCCGCGCACCCTCTACCCGGGAACGGGCTTTGTCGGAGACATCGGTACAGGCAGGGGAAAGGGTTTCACCGTAAATATTCCAATGCCCCCCAACGCTGGGTACGACTCCTATTATCGCGTCTTCGGAGAGATCGTCGAACCCCTGGTGCGCGAGTTCAAACCCCAAATCATCATACGCAACGGCGGGTCTGATCCCCACCCCGATGACGGCCTGACCGACCTGGGGCTGCCCGTACGCGGATTTCAGATGATCGGCGAGAAGGTCAGATATCTGGCTGACGAGGTATGCCAGGGCCGCGAGCTTGACCTGATTGCCTCAGGGTACAATAAGCGCGTGCTCCCTTATTCGTGGATGGCACTGATCGCGGGATTGGCCGACTGGGATATTAACGTGGAGGAGCCTGAGCCGGCCACCAGGAAATTCTACAAGGACCCAGCTTATTCTCAAACCAAGGTGGTCGAGGCGGAGGTCAAGCACAACCTGAAGTCTTACTGGAAATGCTTCCAGTCACAGAATCCCATTCATTTTTAATCGAATAATCGCAGACAGGAGGCAGGCGGTATGAATTTGGGCAGCCTTGGCATAGATAATATCCAGAAGTACGGCCCCTATCAAAGCATTTATTACGAAGGAAAGTGGTATACAAATGTTGAGATGGAGGCGCAGTCCAACAAGCTGGGCAACGCTTTAAAATCACTTGGAATACAGAAGGGTGATCGAGTTGCTATCCAGATGCCCAACAGTCCGATCGTCATATGGTCGTTCTCTTCTATCTATAAAATAGGAGCAATTGCGGTTCCCATGAACCCCCTGTTGAGGCCGGATCAGGCTGCCTATATTTACCAGAACTGCGGCGCTAGAGCCGTTGTTACCAGCCCTGAGTTCGCTCCCTGGGTGCAGGCTGCGCAAAAACAGGCCACCGAACTCAAACATATTATTGTAACTGAAAAAGACGATATACCAGGCACCATTTTTTACGACGCCCTTGTATCGGATCAGCGTGACAGCCTCAAGATCGAAGACACGGATAATGACGATGTCGCCGCACTGATCTACACAGCCGGCACGACCGGTCCCAACAAAGGCGTTATGCATACGCATTTCAGCCTGTACATGACAGCTCTGGGATACGGTGATTTCTTCGTTCGATACCGCTCGTCCACCGTCGAAGTCAACAGCAGCATGGTGGATGTCAGGACACACTCGCCGATAGATGTCAGGTGCAAGATAACCGGCGGCAACCGCTTGTCCCTCAGTCTTTTCGTCCTGCCGCTCTCACATTCTTACGGTCTGGCCACCTCGCTGATGGGTGTAATCGGCGCCATGAGGGGCGTCATAATGAAGTGGTTCAATCCCGAGCTGGCCCTTAAACTGATCCAGGAGTTCCGCATCACCAATTTCTCGGGCGTGCCGACCATGTATATCATGATGCTCAATCAGCCGGACTTCGATAAGTATGACCTCAGCTCTCTTCAGGAGTGCGCCTGCGGGGCAGCCCCCCTGCCTCCCGAGGTGGGAAAAAAGTGGAAGGAAAAGACCGGCACGTATATCTACGAAGGATGGGGAATGACAGAGACCGGCGCCACAACCTGCGGCAATATGCCCAACAAACCCCCCAAGTATGGGTCCATCGGCGTCTGCATGATTAAGGCCGATACCATCAAGATATTCGATGACCAGGACAACGAGCTGCCTCCCGGCCAAACGGGCGAACTTGTAGTCAAAGGGCCCACGCTCATGAAAGGCTACTGGAATATGCCTGAGGAGACCGCCAGCGCCCTCCGCAACGGCTGGCTTCACACGGGAGATGTCGGCTATATGGATGAGGACGGTTACTTCTATATCACAGACCGCAAGAAAGACATTATCATCAGGGGTGGCGAAAACGTGTCCCCGCGCGAGGTTGAAGAGGTTCTGTTGCAAATACCCCAGATACTTGAGGCGGGTGTCATCGGTATTAAGGATGAAGTTTACGGAGAGGAGATCAAGGCCTTTTGCGTGCTACGCAAGGACGAAATGATCAGCGCCGCTGAAATACTGGCTTACTGCAAATTGAAATTGCCCACATACAAGGTGCCCAAGACGATCCAATTCATCGATGTTCTGCCTAAAAACCTGCTGGGTAAATTGTTGAGGGCTGAGCTGCGTAAAATGGAAGCCGGGCCGGACTAATATTACGATCAGTAAACACTCGGATCAATTTGACATTTATATTAGCTGCCAACATAATACCATCCTGTTCGGAGGTCATTGTACCCTGTGATTCCTGTTGAAGATGCGCTGGAAAGAATACTTAACACCGTCCATGTGCTGGAACCGGAGAGCAGACCTATCCTATCGGCATTGGGACAGGTCCTGGCTGAAGATGTTGCGGCGCAATTTGATATCCCGCCACATGATAACTCGGCCATGGACGGATTCGCCGTAAGGGCCCGTGACACCTCCGGCGCAGAACTGCAGAATCCCGTTCTCTTGAAGGTCGTCGGAGAGATTGCGGCCGGCCACACTTCATCCGTTAAAGTGGCGGATGGGACAGCCGTGCGCATCATGACGGGCGCGCCCCTGCCGTCAGGGGCTGATGCGGTTGTCCAGTTTGAGAACACCGATGAGGCCACGCGAAAAAAAGAGATACAGCCACTTGATATCATAGGGATACTGGCACCTGCCGAGCTCGGGCTTAATATACGGCTGAAGGGTGAAGATATTCGAGCCGGACAGGTTGTGCTGAGAAAAGGCGCCCCTTTACTTCCTGCAGATATAGGCATACTAGCCTCGCTGGGACATGAGAATGCAACGGTCATCCGCCGCCCGGTGGTATCGGTTCTATCAACCGGTGACGAACTGTGCCCCGCCGGAAAGACTCTGGCGCCGGGACAGATCTACGATAGTAACAGCTATACCATCGCGGCCAATATCGCCAGATACGGCGGCATCGCCAGGATAATCGGCATCGGCAGGGACACCCTGGATTCACTACAGGAAAAAATCAGGCAAGGATTGAAGGCGGATATGCTGATAACATCCGGCGGTGTCTCCAAAGGGGACTACGACGTTGTCAAGGACGTTCTGGCCAGGATGGGAAATATCAGTTTCTGGACAGTGCGTATGAAGCCGGGCAAGCCTATCGCTTTCGGCACACTCAAAGCTGACGGCGATAGAGAGGTGCCGCACCTCGGATTGCCCGGCAATCCGGTCAGCTCAATGATAACTTTCGAGCAGTTCGCACGTCCGGCCATCCTGAAGATGCGCGGCATCTTCAGACACAGCAGGCCGATTGTTTACGCTAGCATAGACCAGGAGATCGTTAATGACGATGGGCGTCGCATTTTTGCACGCGTCCACGTTACCAGAACGGAAGACGGCTGGAAGGCGTCTCTAACCGGCCCGCAGGGCTCTGGTATACTGAGTTCTATGGCGGGAGCCAACGGCCTGGCTATTGTGCCGGAAAATTGCCCGCGGGCCCGGCCGGGCGATAAATTGAAAGTGCAATTGCTGCAGGATACTGAGCAAACATTGTAGTGAGGTTAACCGTATGGTGCCGGTTATAGCCATCGTGGGAAAATCGGGATCAGGCAAGACAGTTATTATGGAAAAGCTCATCGCTGAATTCAAGGCGCGCGGCTACCGCGTTGGCGCAGTGAAGCATACACATCAGACAATCGACCTGGATGCTCCGGGCAAGGACACCTGGCGCTATTCTCAAGCCGGCAGTGATTGCAGTGCGATCAGTTCACCTCTGCGCGTAACCATCTTTAATAAACTCGATCACGAGCCAGAGCTGGAAGAGACTGTCCGCCTGCTTGGCGACGGCTATGACATCATACTTGCGGAGGGATTTAAAGATACCCGGGCGCCCAGGATCGAAGTCTGCCCCACAGGTAAGGCCGCTGACATGGTATGCCCTGAATCAGATATATGTGCAGTTATCGCCAAAGTCAGTAAAAAAGGTAATAAACCGGTCTTCGGCCGAGAGGACATAGCCGGAATAGCCGATTTTATCGAACACGATATTATCGCGGCTATGCCTTCCGAAATGTCCGTTGCAGTAAACGGCAGGAACGTACCGCTTAAACGGTTCGTAAAAGACATCATGGCCGGCTCAATACTGGCCATGCTGGGAACATTGAAAAGGGTTGGTATAATTAAGACAGCCACAATCCGTATCCGGAACAAACTATAGGAGCGGCAGCGTACTGCCGCCGGCCGGTAAAGGGATGTTGAATGTATAAAGTGGGAGTTCTGACTATCAGCGACAAGGGCTCACAGGGCCAGCGTGTCGATACAAGCGGCGATTACATCGTGAAAACCTTTCGCAATTTAGAAGTTGAAGTTGCCCTTTATCAGATTGTGGCTGATGAGGAAGAAGTAATATCCAGGACACTGGCAACATGGGCCGACAGCGGCAATGTGGATCTGATTATCACTACAGGCGGAACAGGCATAAGCCCGCGGGACGTTACGCCGGAGGCCACGTTGAGTGTGATTGATAAACAGCTTTCCGGTATCGTAGAGATGATGCGGGTAATCGGCTATAAAAAGACACCTACTGCCGTGCTGAGCCGGGCCGTGGCCGGTGCGCGCGGTAAGTGTTTGATCGTCAACCTTCCGGGCAGCCAGGCGGCCGTTCAGGAGTACCTGCATTTATTGCTGCCCATTGTT
>JAEAME010001838.1_pt1 | contig 13549 bp, 15 predicted proteins | sample 8958731 | NCBI WGS metagenome assembly JAEAME01 (sample SAMN16933194, study PRJNA681113) | bioreactor sludge metagenome | isolation source: anerobic bioreactor sludge (Control) | place: India:Bengaluru | collected 2018-10-24 | reverse complement strand
TCGGATCGCATGGTGATCAGTTATTTCACAAGCCTGATTCATGAAACGGATGTTCGTATTGAACGGATCACTAATTTTCTTTTCAACGAACCGGTCCATTTGTTATCTCAGTCTCCTACGGACGGATACGTATTGATTCGGACGCTTGACGGGCTGGAGGGATTCGTACCGGAAAAGGACCTGTCCGCAGTCATGGATTCGATCGAGCCGGACAAGCATCTGTATAAACTCGTTGTCTCCGACGTGTCAAAGAACATCATGTCTCATGCCAGTAACGGGACCCTCGAAATAGAGGTCATGATGAACACGGTCCTTTTTTCGGACCGGAAGGGGGACGGTGTTTATCACATCGCGCTTCCCGACGGAAAGGACGGCTGGGTCAGCAGCAGCGGCGTTATTGAACTCGGTGTCTATGCCCCGGTCGAAAAGGTCGGCGTCCGATATTTCGTCAGTTCGGTTTTGAGCTTTGTCAATGTGACGCATCTTAGCGGCGGCATCACCAAACGCGGCCTTTCGGTGCCGGGACTCGCGTATGTCTCGGCGTCGGTGAACGGCGTGGCTCTGCCGCGAGTAATGGCGGATCAGATGACGGCCGGCGAAGCGGTTACGTTGAAATATGATGAGATCACCGGCGAACTGTTGGTCGACAGCATTATGCCGGGGGATCTGGTTTTCTTCCGCCATCCTTTGGAGGAAGGAACGGGCGTTCCGTACGAGATGGGAATCTGTACCGAGACCGGTACTCTGATCATGATATCAAAGAGCAAGACGACGCTTCGGCTTACGTCCTTTTCGGATAATCTCAAGTTGCAGGATCGAATCATCGCAGTACGGAGAATTTTCGAGTAAGGATCGATCCGCGGCCGGATCGGGACGCGTGCAGTGTATTTCAAATAATCCGGCCAACAAAAAGCAGCCCCGGAAGGGCTGCTTAAATCGTCTCAGAAGCAATAAATCAAGCTCTCTCGACCGCACCGGAACGAAGACAGCGTGTGCACACATGCATCGTCTTGGGTGTGTTGTTGACCATAACCCGAACGGTGCGCACATTTGCGTTCTGCTGTGTCAGTGCACGGCGGGAAATCTGCGAACGGGTGATTCTGATCTTTCTGCCGAAAAACATATTCTTCTGGCAGATTTCGCACTTTGCCATGGTAATACCTCCTCAATTCCGGATAACGCGCAGAGAGAATAATAACACAATTATACTCGGTACGCAAGGATAATCCGGACAAAATCAGTGATTTATTGCAGCTCGGCAATGGCCTTGGTCGGGCAGACGGCGACGCACGCGCCGCAGTGGGTACAGAGCGACTGATCGATCACAGCCAGAGAACCTTTCATCGAGATGGCTTCGACCGGACACTCCTTGACACAGCGCTTGCAACCGATACAGCCGATATTGCAGATCTTTCGGGTTTGAGCGCCCGGCCATTCATTGCTGCAGCGCACGGCGACCGTGGCGTCCGCAGGAAGAAGCTTCAGGAGCTTTTTGGGGCAGGCCTTAACGCATTGGCCGCAGGCGGTGCACTTTTCCCGGTCGACGTGAACGATGCCGTCCTTGATCATTAAGGCGTCAAATGCGCAGACCGCGACGCAGTCACCCAACCCCATGCAACTGTAGGTGCACGAGCCCGGTCCGCCCAGGAGATTATGGGCCAGATGGCAGGACTGGGTCCCGAGGTATTCATAGCGCGGTGCGGTGTGCTCCGAGGTCCCCTGACAGTGAAGAACGACGATCTTCTTTTCCGGTTCCTTGACTTCCGTACCCAAAATTTCCGCGATCTCCCGCGCACATTCCGCGCCGCCGACGGCACACAGACTCGTGTCCGCGCCGGGCTTCAGAAGATAGTCGGCATAGCCCTCACAGCCGGCAAAACCGCATCCGCCGCAGTTCGCGCCCGGGAGTGCGTCCACAAGCGCTTCCTTTTTCTCGTTACGGGGAAGAGTGAAAATATTGGCAACGATAACGATCAGAACGCCTAAAAGAAGAGCGGTGCCCAGCATGATCAGGCTGGGAATCAATATGTTCTCCAGGGCGAAAAGTCGGAACGGTATTGCGTACATAGTATATCTCCTTGAATGACGGACGGATTATCCGAAAATGTTTTCGATCAGGCCTTTGAACGCGAAGAAGGAAACGGACACCAGTGAGGCGGCGACCAGCGTGATCGGGAGGCCGCGGAGGGTTTTGGGGATATCGGCCTTCTCGATGCGCATCCGAACGCCCGAAAAGAGAAACAGGGCGAGCGCGAAGCCCAGTCCGCCGCCGAGTGTGTTGATCATCGCTTCGCCGAAGTTATAGGCCCTATCGATATTCAGGATGGTAACACCCAAAACCGCGCAGTTCGTGGTGATCAGGGGAAGGTAAATGCCCAAAGCCCGGTATAGCGGAGGCATCGACTTCTTCATCATCGTCTCGACCATTTGAACCAACGCGGCGATGACCAGAATAAAGACCAGGGTCTGAAGGAAACCGATATTCATCGGATCGAGAAGGAAGATCTGGATCGGCCAGGTGATCGCGGTCGCAAGGAGCATGATTACGACAACCGCCGCGCTCATGCCCATGGCCGTCTTCAGGTTTTTCGACACTCCGAGGAACGGGCAGATGCCCAAAAATTTCGAAAGGACGAAGTTATCGACCAGAATGGCTGAAAATAAGATGATCAGCATTTTTTCCATATCACTTCACCTCGCTTCCGCCGCACGCGGAGCACGCGCCGCAGGACTCACAGGCGGACCCGGAGGTCGCCTTCTCGGGCAGAAGGGCTTTGTTTTTCCGGGCGGCACGTTTATTGATACCGTTGATGATAAACTGCATGATGACGATGCAAATGCCGAACACGAAAAATCCGCCCGGCGGGAGCGCGAAGAACATGATCGGTTCGATCACGGTTCCGAATAGCGGCAACGGAATATCAAAGAAAGTACCGGATCCGAGGATCTCACGGATACTGCTCATCAGAAGCATGGCGAGCATATACCCGGCTCCCATGCTCAGACCGTCCAGAGTCGCAAAGACGGGGCCTTTCTTACTGGCGAAACTTTCCGCCCGCGCCAGGACGATGCAGTTGACGACGATGAGCGGGATATAGATCCCCAGAGAGTCATTGAGCGCCGGTAAAAACGCGGAAATAATCAGTTGGACGATGGTCACGAAACCGGCAATGACTGTAATAAAGGCCGGTATGCGGACCTGATCCGGAATGATTTTCCGCAGAAGAGAAATAATCACTTCCGAGCCGGTAAGCACGAATATGACCGCGAGGCCCATGAAAAAGCTCGCCTTGGCGGAAATGGTGATGGCCAGCATCGGACACATGCCGAGAATCAGGCGCAGGGACGGATTTTCGAAAAGCAATCCGTTCAGAACCACGCGCATCGGAGACTCGGACTTCTTTTTTTCTTCGAGTCGTTGATCGGGTGATTTGTAGGTCTTATCGGACATATGCTCGCTCATGATCCGATCACCCCTTTCTCCGAAAGCATATAGAAGGCATCAACAGCCTTATTGAAAGCACTGCAGGCGGCCTTGGAGGATATTGTCGCGCCGGAAATCATTTGCACCTTGCCGGAATCCCCGCCGGCGTGTTCCCCGGCTGTGAGTTCGCTGAACGGATCCGTAAAGGAACGGTTTTCAACTTCTTTTCCGAGCTTGGGGGTCTCGTCCGGAGCGGTCGCGATCACTTGAATGACCGAACCGTCCGGCGCGAATCCGGAGGTCACGATAACATTTCCGGCGTACCCGAAGCTTCGGGTCACAAAAACGTACCCCAGTACATTCCCGTTTGCATCCAGTGCTTCGTGGATTTCGTCGCATTCGCACCCGGCTTCCGTCATGGATTCCTTCAGGTACTCGTCGATTTCAACGGGGTTGAATGTTTGACCTTCCGGGAAAATACCGGACATCCGTTCGAACGCCGCCGCTGCTTCCTGCTCGGCGATCGGACCCCGGGTGAATTCATAGGTCAATGCCAGAAGAAAAGCGCACACCAGACATATCGCCGTCAGGGTGATGGCGGGAAGGAAACGCTTATACTGTTGCATTCTTCTTCACACTCCTTTCGCCGAAGGGCTTACTCATGGTAAGCCGGTCAATGTGCGGAGTCAGGATGTTCATAATAATGATCGAAAAAGACACCCCCTCGGCCATGTTTCCGTAGTAGCGGATCAGGAATGTCAGAATACCGCATCCGAGGCCGAACAGGAGACGTCCCGTCGTGGTGACCGGAGAAGTGACATAATCCGTCGCCATGAAGAAGGCTCCGATGATCAGCCCGCCCGAAAGAAGCATGAACGCCGGTTCGTACAACGCGCTTGCCCAGACATCCGCCGACAAAGGATCATAGCGAGCCGCCTCGAAAAGCGGTGTGTGCCCGAAGATCATCACCAGTAGGGTAAAGGATCCGATGTACGCCAAAGGAATCCACGGTACGATGACCTTTCGTGCGAAAAGATATGCGGCGCCGATCAGGAGTGCCAGGATACAGACCTCGCCGATACATCCGGCCTTCTGTCCGAGGAATAGAGACAACAGAGAGGGAAGTGTGGCGGTCTCCTGAATCGGTGTCGCGGAGGAGACGGCGGAAGTCGCTACTGCTCCGCGCATCTGAGCCAGCGGCGTCGCGGAAGACACCATGTCGTTTCCCAGGAACGAATCGAAGAAGGAAAAAGCCCCTTCGCGGACCGTCCAGAACGTCATCTGCTTGGGGAAAGCGATCACAAGAAAGATACGCGCCGCCAAAGCGGGATTTACGAAGTTATTTCCGAGTCCGCCGAACATCTGCTTGACGACGACGATCGCGAAAACTGCCCCGAGGACGACCATATACATCGGCAAGGTCGGCGGAAGGTTCAAAGCCAGCAGTATGCCGGTGACGACCGCCGAGAAATCAAGGATCGTGTTTTCGCGCTTCATGACTTTACGGGAGATATACTCGGAGACCACACAGCTCAACACGGAGACCAGGATGACGACCACAGCGCGAATTCCGAATATGAATCCCGACGCTACGCACGCCGGCAGAAGGGCGATGACCACGTCCCTCATGATGGATGCGGTTGTCGCCTTATCACGGATGTGGGGCGAATTGGATACCTGCAATTTCATTTTATCTGTGCAGGCAAGACAAGCCTATCCGATCGGGGATAGCGGATTGTCCTGCGCCTCCTTTCCCGAAGATGCCTTTTGTGAAGCGGCCAGAAGTCTTTGTTCCTGAGCGTAGCGTTCCTTCTCGGCGCGAATCTGCTTCTTGCCGCTGCTGATGCTTTGATTCAGGAATCGCTTTGCCGGACAGGAATAGGTACAACATCCGCATTCGATACAATCCATCACGCGGAAATAATTCAATTGCTCCAGGTCTTTCCTTCTTGCCGCCTGATCAATGCCGTTCGGAAGAAGGGACATCGGACAGGACATGACGCAACGGGCACAGCGAATACACGCGGATTCCGGCGGGACGCGGGTTTCTTTACTGCCGAAAACCAATATCGCGTTATTCGCCTTGATGATACCGCAGTCAATGCGATCCAAAGCGATGCCCATCATCGGTCCGCCCATCAGGATCTTGGTCGGCTCCTCGCGAAGGCCTCCGGCCGCTTCGATAATGTCCTGAATCCGCGCTCCGACCGGAACGTTGAAATTACCGTGGATATTGAGGGCGCTCCCGTCCAATGTAATACGCCTTCTCGTAAGGGGCATGCCGGTCTTCAGGTACAGCCCGATCCACCGGACGGTCGATACGTTCATGCACAGAACACCGACATCATGCGGGAGCTTGCCCGGAGGAACCTTACGGCCGGTCAGTGCATAGATGAACATTTTCTCCGCGCCCTGAGGATAAACGGTCTTCATTTTCAGGATGTGGATATCATGCTTCTCGCCGGTTTTAAACGCCCTTTTACCGAGCTCGTGATCGAAGATCCGGTTGACGAGGGGCTTATTGTCCTCGTAACCGATGATGGCGGTCGGAATATCGATCCATTTCATCACGGCAAGGATGCCGTCGATGATCTGATCGGGGTTCTCACAGATCATCCGGTAGTCGGAGGTGATATAGGGTTCGCACTCCGCCGCGTTGATAAGAAGAACATCCGGTTTCTTGCCCGCGGGCGGGTTGAGCTTAACATGTGTCGGGAAAGCCGCTCCGCCCAAGCCGACCAGACCGGATGCGCGGACGGCTGCGATGAAGTCTTCCCTGGACTCGATGACCGGGGGAGCGAGGCCCGGATCGTCAATATACTTACCGTCCGATTCGATCCGGATCGATTCGATCGGCTCGCCGACCGGTGATACGACGTGGTGGATCTCCTTGACGGTTCCCGATACACTCGAATGAATCGGCACGGCCATCGGATGATCCGAACGGGCGATGACCTGCCCGACATAAACATAGTCGCCGGGAGCGACTACGCTTGTACAGGGAGGCCCGATTTGCTGATGAAGGGAAATGTCTACTTCGGGGAAATCAGTGAGTCGAATGGAAGGGAGCACATCCGTGTTCTTGTTATGTTTGGGATGGACTCCTCCGCGAAAAGTGAAAACACCGGCCAAAAAATCGCCTCCCATGTGTGTGTGGAATTTAATGTCATAATACTCGAACAGGATCGAATCTCAAAACATTATAAGCAATAAACACATAAAAGTGAATGATATTTTAGCGTTTTTTGTTAAAATCGCAAAAAAGACGAGCGGATGCGCGGTAATCGGAAGTGTGTTTTTCGGGGTGCGTCGCGTGTCGTTATTTTCTATCGGCGCACAATGCGTTATAATACCCCCATCGACCGAAATGGAGGCGATTTTATGCTTGATATCAACCGGATCCGCAATCATCCCGAGGAAATGGCCGCTAAGCTTTTGAAGAAGGGCTGCGTCGTCGACTTTTCCGATTTTTTAAATTCGGATAAGGAAAGAAGGGAGATCATCGGCTCCGTCGAGGCGCTGAAGGCCAGACGCAACAAGGTCAGCGCCGATATTCCCCGTATGAAGAAAGAGGGGCAGGATGTTACGGCTGTTTTCGCCGGGATGAAGGATTTGGCCGAAGAGATCCGCGTCCTGGACGAGAAACTCGGCGAACTCGATCAGCGGCAGAATGATTTTCTAATGGGCCTTCCGAATATTCCCGCGGATGATGTCGTCGCCGGAGGCAAGGAAAAGAATGAGGTTATTTCCGTTGTCGGCGATAAGCCGGAATTCGACTTTGCACCCAAACACCACGTCGATCTGGTCGAGTCGCTCGGAATGATCGACTACGTGCGCGGGACCAAGCTCTCGGGCAACGGTTTCTGGATGTACCGAAAGGACGGCGCCTTGATGGAGTGGGCATTACTGTCCTACTTTATCGAGACGCATCTGAAGGACGGCTACGAGTTCATCCTGCCGCCGCACATGCTGGGTGCCGCTTGCGGATACACAGCGGGTCAGTTTCCGAAGTTCAAGGATGAGGTCTATCAGATCCTCGACCGGGAAGCTCCGGAGGGCTTTACGCACTTCATGCTTCCGACTGCCGAGACCGCGCTTGTCAATCTGCATCGTGACGAAATACTGAACGAAACGGACCTTCCGCTCAAATATTTCGCGTATACGCCTTGTTACCGCAAGGAAGCGGGCTCCTACCGCGCCGAGGAGCGCGGCATGATCCGCGGACATCAGTTCAACAAGATCGAGATGTTTCAGTATACCCGCCCGGAAGATTCCGAGCAGGCGCTTCAGGAGCTTGTCGCGAAAGCCGCCGCGCTTGTGGGCGGCCTGGGGCTCCATTACCGCATCAGTAAACTCGCGGCCGCCGATTGCTCCGCGTCGATGATGAAGACCTACGATATCGAGATCTGGATTCCTTCGATGAACGATTATAAAGAAGTCAGCTCGGCCTCAAATGCCGGCGATTTCCAGGCGCGAAGAGGCAATATGAAGTTCCGTCGCGCCGACGGAAAATCACCGGAATTTTTACACACACTCAACGCCTCGGGGCTTGCGACCAGCCGGATCCTGCCGGCGATCGTCGAGCAGTATCAGCAGGAGGACGGAAGTGTCATCATTCCGGAGGTCTTGCGCAAATGGATGGGCGGACGGGAGCGGATCGCGCCGCTGACTTAACCGGTCACATGGCAGAGGAATCAATAGAGCCTCCCCGCACAACGTGTGGGGAGGCTTATCTTTTTAACAAAACATGGCGGAGAGGCTATCGTATTCCGGAAACGGATTAATTTCCGTGATAAGTGCCTTCAGGATATTCGTTATTGGCATTCCACAGGACAAACTCGCTGTACCCCGCATCCTCCAAGGCTCGAATCTGCGCATTGATCTCTTCGTGACCGTAATTCAGGTATCTTCCGTTTCCCAGCCAGGAAGCGGTGTAGGCCTTGAGATAAGGGCGGATGACGCTGAATCCCTCCGACGGGGCATTCTGCTTTCCGACGGTCAGGGCGTTGTAAATAATATCGTACGGGTAAAGATCCGGCGATTCATAAATCCGGTTATTAAGAATGAAACCTCTGGCGTAAAGGTCGTGATAGATCATGGGACAGACCGAATCGATGCCGGTCAACCCGATCGTCGGCCAGTCCTGACCGATGATCTCGCGGTCGACGGCGTTCGTCAATACGATCGCGAAAACATCCGCGGATACCGGCACTCCGTAAGTGTCCTGAATGCGGATTCGCGCCGTTTGCAGGAAACGGTTGATCGCCTCGGATTTCTTGGGCGTAGTTTCTGCGGGGCCGAAATACGGAACGTTTCCGGACTGCGTGTCGCCGGTCGGGAAGCGTACATAATCGAACTGGATTTCATCGACACCCATCTCGATCGCTTCGATCGCCAGATCAATATAGTAATCCCAAACTTCGGGGTTATAGGGATTGGCAAACTTCAGACCGCCTTCCAGCGTAAAGCGCAATGCATTGCCCTCCTCGTCCTGTATGCTGAATTCCGGATATGCCGATGCCAGACCGGGATCCTTGAAACAGACGATACGCCCGATTACCCAGATATCCTTTTCGTGACATTTATCAACGACGGAGGACAGATTATACTCGGGAGCGACATCGCCGATGGAGAGCGCGAGCGCGTTTTGCGTATTAAACGGAATGCCGTAGGATTCTTTCAGGTCAACGACCAGCGCGTTGATTTCGGAGTTCCCGGCAAGCGCGATATTACTGTCCAGTTTATCGACGGTTCCCGCATAAAGAGCGCGTACTTCTCTTCGCTTCAATTCGGTCCGGAATTCCGGTGTCGGCAAAGGACCGAAATACTTCTCGACGATTTCCGAATAGGGAAGAAGCTCTTCAATCTCGGGCAGCGGCGTCGGGACGGGTGTTACCGCGGAGACCGTTGTTCCTTCGGTCGTTGCCGCGGTGGTCTTTTTTGTGAAGTAACTGCTGACGGGCTGGATTCTGTCCTCCAGAAAAAGCTGCCAGAAAAGAACGCAGGAGACCGCGACAATCAACACGGTCATCGCCATGATAAATGTGCGCAAACACCCGGCGACCCTACGGCGTCTCCGTCTGGAACCGCCGGAATAAGGGGACAGCTGAGGGTTGTATTGGTCGTATCTCATGAACGATACCCCGCGATCCGTGAGCAACTGAACACTATCAAATCATTATATCGGATATGAAACGCCGCAACAAGGGAGCACCGGGTGCGGCCCGATCCGGATATCGAACCCTTTGTTGTCCCGCCTCGAAACCTCGTCCGCGCCGTTGATTCTGTTGGATTTATAAAACCCGCGTGATACAATGTATCCACGTGAGCGAAGGCAATGACGGGGAGGAAGAAGATATGCTGGTTCGAAATTGTTCGGGGGGCGTTGTATTCTACGAGGACTCGGTGCTTCTTTTGAAAAACGAGAAGGATGAGTGGTGCTTCCCCAAGGGCGTGATCCGTTCGGTCGAAAAGCCCGACGACGTCGCGCTGGACCGAGTGTCCTACGAAGCCGGAGTCAAGGCACGGATCCTTTCTCCCGCCGGTCGGACCAACTATGAGTTTTACTCCGTCACCCGCCAGAAGCCGGTATGTAATAAAATAGTATGGTACATCATGCAGGCGGAAAGTCCCGAAGTGACACCCAATCCCTCGCAGAACTTTTCGGACGGGAAGTTTTTCCCGGTAAAGGAAGCGCTCGAAAAGGTTACATACAGCCAGGACAAATCTCTTCTGATGATGTCGTACCAGCGCTATAAGGAGCTGGTCTGATTGAGAAGAGAAGGCTGGATATCGCTAACCCGGGATTCCACGGTACGGGCGGAGATCAGAAAGTCCGTATTCATCGCCGAAGCCGGTCCGATCCGGTCCGCGGAGGACGCGCAACATCGGATCGACGCCATTCGCAAACGATACCCGGACGCGACGCACCACGTTTATGCGTGGAGACTCAGCCGCGATGAGATCCTTCAAAAATACAGCGACGACGGGGAGCCGTCGGGGACGGCGGGGATGCCGGTTCTGGACGCTCTGCGAAAAAACGATATCGACGACTCGATCATCGTGGTCACCCGTTATTTCGGCGGAATTCAGCTCGGAACGGGCGGTTTGGCGCGCGCCTACGGAAGCGTTGCGGCGGAGGCCGTAAGCGCCGCAAACCCGTGCGCGTTTGTCGTTGCCCGCTCGTACGAAATCACGGTTGATTTTTCGCTTTTCGAGCGGTTAAAATACGTTCTGGAGAAGGAAGGCTTTTTGGTCGACCGGATCCGGTACGAAGATCTGCCGGTCCTCTCGGTTTCATGCCCGGAGGAGGATGCGATACGCCTGGCTCGCATATGTATGGACATTACTTCGGGCCGGTCGGAGCCTTTGTGTGTCGGCAGCACGGAAATGATCCGGGAGAGGTTGGGTGACCATCCGATTGACTAGAGAAGAGCGCGGTTTCTTTTTTCTGCCTCCGGACAGACCTTCCGATACGGCGATCGTATCAAGAGGGGTAATGGCCATGAACCGAAGGATTGTACTGTACAGCCTGGTAACGGCGGTCTGCGCAATTTTTGCGCTCGTCCTGTTTCGGATTGCATCCGGCCTTCCGGCCCCCCGTGTCGGATTGACGATCGTGACCGTGACGGCGCTGGCGATGTCCGTTACGTCCATGCTCCTTCTGATCCTGACGATCGTCGTTCGGCACAAGGCCGTTCGGCGCGGAGCGATGCAGGATATCGGGGAGGAAGCGGACATCGGTTCCGATATGCCGGATGGCTACGACCTGAAGTCGGAGGAAGAAGATAATGCCGCAATTTTCATGAAAAAAGAAACGCGAAAAATCGTAGAATGATAATATAAAACCACAAAACACAACGGAGGTGTTTTTCATGACATTTTATGAATCCGGCAATCAACTGAACGACCGGCAACCGGAGCCGGAGAATAAGTATCTTAAGAATAAAGGCAAGGCTAATAAGATCGTCATTATTTTATCGATCGTTTGTGCTCTTCTCTTGCTTGTGCCGATCGTATTTGCCGGCGTTTACTTTGGACGCATCCTGACCGATCGTCGTATCGAAAACGAAGCGGGACAGACCACTCCCGAACAAATCGGGCCGGACGCGAGCGACCCGGAGCAGACCCTGCCCGCTGACACAGACGAGAAACACTTTTCGATCGAGGATGCCACAAGGCTTCCGGATATCGGTTCGCGCAAGGCGATGAGCACCGTCGAGATCGCGTCGAAGGTCAGCCCCGCGACCGTTTCGGTGATCGCGGAAGTTCCCTACGGAACGCTGTACGGAGACGACGTAGTCGAGGCGTCCGGGTCCGGTTTCATCATCACCGAGGACGGTTACATCGTCACCAATTACCATGTGATATCGGGCGCTTCCGAGATATCCGTGGTGGTTCCCGGATTCGAGAATCCGTTCCCGGCCGTTTTGATCGGAACCGATAATCGCATGGACATCGCGGTCCTTAAGATCGAATCGGACGACAAACTCCCGCAGATGACACTTGGAGACTCGGATCTCCTTCAGGTCGGCGAACTGGCCGTCGCGATCGGTAATCCGTTCGGTGAACTGGCCGGAACGGTCACAGTCGGTGTGATCAGCGCAGTAAACAGGGAACTCGAAATAGATGGCATCAAATACAGCCTCATACAGACGGACGCTTCGATCAATAACGGAAATTCGGGCGGCCCACTTGTGAACTCGTACGGCGAGGTTGTCGGCGTGACGAACGCGAAAATGAACAGCGCGGAAGGGATCGGCTTTGCCATTCCGATCAATGACGTTAAGAATATCATCGAGGAGCTGATCAACCAGGGATATGTTTCCGGGCGGCCGATTCTCGGGGTCACGGTCGTCAGTGTCGATCAGGCTACCGCGGAGCAATTCGGCTGGCCGATCGGACTTTATGTTCGCGATGTGACCGCCGAAGGTCCGGCAGAAAAGGCCGGTCTTCTGCCCGAAGATATCATTACGCACGTGAACGGTGAGGAGATGATCACCACGACGGAATTGCTGGCTCTGCGGGATACGCTTTCCGTGGGGGATACGATGGAGATGACCGTCTTCAGACACGGCGAGACGATCACGTTGACACTGATTCTGGGGGAGGGAAAACTTTCATGAGTCCGACAAACAGGTCCGGAATGCTCAAAGTTCTTGCTCTGGTGCTTGCTTTTCTCATGGTCTCGACGGTATTGGCAACATTGGTGTTCGCCTTACTGAACGATTTGTAAGCGTTTTCAAGCGTTTTCGAGCGTTAAACATAGCGATCGGCACCGGATCTTATGTTGATATTCCCTTGCGGCCGGTATCAGGCTCCCGGTTCTTGGCATAGCGACATCGATTATATTTCTATATGTCCTTGAGCCCCTCGTCGTTAAACTGATAGGGGTATTCTTCCTGTTTGGCCATCAGGAACTCCTGGTAGTTGTTGATTCGAATGAAACTGTTTACACGGTCGTACCATTCGGGATCTTCGGAGGATTCAATATAAAAGAGAATCGCGATCCCGGCATCGGTGGTGACGGATGTTTTGTCGCCCGGTTTGCGCGCGGCATCAAAGATCCATTTATCAAACTCCGGATCCAGTTTGCCCGGATAGACATCCCCGCTTTGCGATGTCGACATCGATCCCTCGGCAATCTGTTCCGCATATATCGTCTCCAGCGCAAGCATGGACGCCTCATCGGTGATGGATTCAATGATGATCCGGGACTGCGCGGCGATTTCAATCTCCGGAATGCCCGGGACATTATTCTCCGGATCCTCCTTGTTGAGGTAGAAAATGCGAACGCTCCGGAGCGGCTCGCTCAGACGGCCTCTCGCCGAGAAACACAGTAGGATCGGGAATCCGTCCCCGTCCTCGAAAACCGTACAATCTCCGGGCTTTCTCGCCGGATCGAAAAGCCAGACCCGCCATTCCAAATCGTCCAGCTCATTAAAGCGTGTGTTTGATATCAGCGTTGAGTCCGGTTGGAGAAGCCGGTCTTTTTCTTCTCCCGAAAAATACTCCGCCGCTACCGTCTCAAATTTGCTCTGGTCATGCCCGATCTTTTCGACGATTTCCCGCGCGTGCAAGTGAGCCGTCGCGATAAAGCTGGGGTCCTTCTGCTCGAAAACAATC
>JAEAME010001837.1_pt1 | contig 13557 bp, 9 predicted proteins | sample 8958731 | NCBI WGS metagenome assembly JAEAME01 (sample SAMN16933194, study PRJNA681113) | bioreactor sludge metagenome | isolation source: anerobic bioreactor sludge (Control) | place: India:Bengaluru | collected 2018-10-24 | reverse complement strand
CGCACCATGGCGATCAAGCCCAGCGGCGTGAGCTACGACGAGCTGACCCCGGACGGGATCGTCCTCCTCTCCCTCGACTCCGGCGAGGCGCTCTGGGGTGATCTCCGGCCATCGTCGGACACGCCGACCCACCTCGCACTCTACCGCGCCTTCGATGGCGTGGGGGGCATCGTCCACACCCACTCGACCTACGCCACGGCGTGGGCGCAGGCCAGACGGGGCATACCCGCCTACGGGACGACCCACGCCGACCACTTCCGGGGCGAGATCCCCTGCACAAGGATGCTCACCCCGGACGAGATCACCGGCGCCTACGAGGAGCAGACGGGACGCGTGATCGTCGACACCTATCGCCACTTGGACCCGAGGGAGCGCCCCGCCGTCCTCGTTGCCGGCCACGGACCCTTCGCCTGGGGCCCCACGCCCACTGCCGCTGTCGAGAACGCCATCGTGCTTGAGGAGGTCGCGCGCATGGCCGCCCTGACCGAGTCCGTGGCGCAGGAGGCGCGGCCGATACCGCGAACCCTCCTCGACAGACACTTCCTGCGCAAGCATGGCAAAGACGCCTACTACGGGCAGCGATAGCGGAGGCGAATAGCGATGGCAAACGGCAAGACGACCCTAGGGCTCCTGGTCGGCAACCGGGGCTTCTTCCCCGATCATCTCGTGGAGTCGGGCCGCAAGCAGGTCCTGGAGATCCTGGAGAAAGCCGGCATCGACGTAGTGTGCCTGAGCACGAGCGACACCAAGTTCGGCGCCGTGGAAACGCGGGAGGAAGCCGAGAAGTGCGGCCGGCTCTTCCGGGAGCACAGCGATGAGATCCAGGGCGTCCTGGTCACCCTTCCCAACTTCGGCGACGAGCGCGCCGTGGCGCAGACCATGCGCGTCAGCAAGCTCGACGTCCCCGTGCTGGTCCACGCCTTCCCCGATGAGAAGGGCAAGATGGGCCTGGAGGACCGGCGCGACAGCTTCTGCGGGAAGATGTCCGCGTGCAACTGTCTCACCCAGTACGGCATCCGCTACTCCCTCACCGACAGCCACACGGTTGACCCTGGGGGCGACGAGTTCGTCGCCGAGCTGGAGCAGTTCGCCGCCGTGTCCCGGGTCGTCAGCGGCCTCCGCGGCGCGACGATCGGCGCCATCGGCACCCGTCCGCCGGCCTTCGACACCGTCCGCTGCTCCGAGAAGATCCTCGAGGCGAACGGCATCAGCGTGGAGCCCGTGGACCTCTCCGAGATCCTCTTCGCCGTCCACGCTCTCAAGGATGACGACGACCGCGTGAAGGCCCGCGTGGACGCGGTGAAGTCGTACTTCGCCGTCTGTGACGCGCCCATCGAGGCCGTGACGAAGATCGCCAAGCTCTCCGCGGTCGTGGATGAGTGGTGCGACCAGGTCAACGCGGATGCCATTGCCTTCCAGTGCTGGACGTCCATCCAGGAGAACCTGGGGGTCTGCTCCTGCGCGTCGATGAGCATGATGAGCGACAAGCTCCGCTCCGCCGCCTGCGAGGTCGATGTCATGGGCGCCATCGCTATGCACTCCCTTGCCCTGGCCTCGAACACCCCCAGCGCCATCCTCGATTGGAACAACAACTTCGGCGACGAGCCCGACAAGTGTGTCATGTTCCATTGCAGCAACCTCCCGAAGTCGGTCCTCCCCAACCCAGCCCTGAGCACCCAGGACATCCTGGCGGCCACTGTGGGGCGCGAGAACTCGTGGGGCACCTGCGTCGGCCGAGTGCAGACGGGCCCCATGACCTACGCGCGGCTCTCCACCGATGACCTCGAAGGCGAGGTCGTTGGCTATGTTGGCGAGGGCGAGTTCACGAACGATTCCCTGGAGACGTTCGGCGGCTACGGCGTCGCCAAGGTGCCCAACCTGCAGGACCTGCTCCGGTTCATCTGCCGCATGGGGTTCGAGCACCACGTCGCCATCAACATTTCCCAAGTAGCCGGCGCGCTGCATGAGGCATGGTCCAACTACCTGGGCTGGGGCATCTACCACCACGGCTAAGCCCTGAGTGCCGATCGGACGAGGGAGCGAGCGATATGAGCGAACGCAAGTGGGCGTACTTGGCCTCGGTAGGCTTGGGCGACATGCCGGTGCGCCGAGTCGCGGCGGAGCTGGCGGCGATCGGCTACCGCGGCATCGAGTTGACACTAGCACACTTCAATCCAGCCACCATGGACGCGGCGACCCTCGGGAGTGCTGTCCAGGATGTGGCCGCCGAGGGGCTGGCGATCAGCGAGCTGGTCGTCCAGCAGGACTGGGTCACCCGCGATGAGACCCAGCGCAGGGCCCGCATCGACCTCACCAAGGACTGCCTCCGAGCCTGCGCTGACTTCGGCATCCCGGCCATCAACGTCTTCGCCGGGCCCGCGCCGTGGGATCCCGCCTCGCCCAAGCTGGGCGTGGACATCACCGAGGACGAGGCCTATGCCATGGCCGTCGACGCGATGGAGGAGGTCTTGGCCGTCGCCGAAGACGTGGGCGTAGACGTTGCCCTCGAGGCAGTCTTCGGGATGGTCGCCCGAGACTACTACACGACCGCCGAGCTACTGCGGCGCGTGCCCTCGGAGCGGTTCAAGATCAACATGGACCCCTCTCACTTCCGGCTCTACCGGAACGATGTGCCCATGGCCGTGAGGAACCTGGCGGACCGCATCGTCCACGTGCACCTCAAGGACGTCATCGGCGTGCCGCCCGCCTGCGGCGACACGTTCCTGTTCCCGCTGCTGGGGGAGGGGCTCGTTGACTGGCCCGCCTTCTTCGCGGCACTGGACGGCATTGGCTATGACGGCTTCCGCTCCGTGGAGTTCGAGTCGTTCAAGTACTTCTCGACGGTACTGGCCGGCGACGGCTTGGCGGCCGCGCGGCTATCCATGGAGCAGCTGCGTCGGCTCGAAGGTTGACGGTGTGGGGGTGCAAGAAGGAGCGGCGCCTTCCCTCGGGAGGGCGCCGCTTCGCGTACGGGTGGCCGTGCCGCAGCTCATTGAGCCGCCGGCTCGCGGAAGGTGTGACGCCCGGCCTCCACGGATTCGATCCTCCCACTGCCGGGCAGGATGACCGTAGCTCGAGTGTTCGCGGGCACTCGCAGGTTCAGGATGAACTCGCCCTCTTCATACCGCCAGTCCACCTCGATGAGCCCGCGGATCGAGCGGTAGCTGCCCCGTGCCCACGTGATTCCGCCGCCCGGCTGCGGCCGCACGACGAACTGCCGCCATCCCGGGGCCTCGGCATCGGGACTCAACCCAAGCAGATTGCCATAGAGCCACTCGCCAACCGATCCCAGTGCCCAGTGGTTGAACGAGTTCATTCCTGGGTTCTGGTAGCCCCGGCCCTCCACCCATCCATCCCAGCGCTCCCAGATGGTCGTCGCGCCCTGGTCGATCATGTAGCCCCACGACGGCCGCTCCCGCGAGAGTAGCAGCCCGTAGGCGAGGTCATCCCGACCCGCCCGGCTCAGCTCCAGCATCATCCGGTGCGTGCTCTGGATCCCCGTGGAGAGCCGGTTGTCGTAGCGCGCTAGGCCCTCGGTGAGCCGCTCTACAGCGAGGGCCCGAAGCTCCTCAGGCAGGAGGTCGAAGTGCAGCGCCAGCGCATACCCCGCCTGGGTGTCCCCGAGGATGCGGCCCTCCGCGTCGACATACGCCTCCAGGAACGCGTCCCGGATCGCCGCAGCAAGGGCGGCGTGGCGCCGCGCCTCCTCCGCCTCGCCGAGCACCTCGGCCATCCGGGCGAGCAAATCCGCCGAGTGGGCGTAGAAGGCCGTCGCGAAGACTTCGTTGGGGATCGCGCCGCCCTGGGTCGGGTACCCCTCCAGGATCAGCGTGTCGCCGTTGAGCCAGTCGTTGTAGTCGGCGTTCCGGCCCTCGCGCCAGAGGTGGTCAGGGTTCAGCCGACCGATGTAGGCGATCCAACGGCGCATCGCGTCGAAGTGCTCACGGAGCAACCGCGTATCTCCGTAGTTCACGTACACCCGCCAGGGCACGACGACGCCCGCATCGCCCCACGCGGGCACTCCCGCACTCGGACCGGCGGGGTTGGGCGCGAAGTCGGAGAACTGGCCGTCGTCCGTCTGCGCGTCCCGCATGTCGAGGAGCCACTTGCTTAGGAACCCGGCCATGTCCATGTTGAAGATGGCCGTCTGGCTGAAGGCCTGAATGTCCCCGGCCCAGCCCAGCCGCTCATCGCGCTGCGGGCAGTCGGTTGGTACGCTCATCAGGTTGGCGCGCTGGGTCCAGAGGATGTTCCGCCAGAGCTGGTTCACCATGGGGTCTGAGCACTCAAGGGCACCCAGTTCGGGCGAGGCGGAGTTGAAGGCGACACCGGTCAGATCCTCGACCCGCGGCACCTCGGGCAGGCCCGTCACCTCGACGTAGCGGAAGCCGTGCTGCGTTAGGCGGGGCTGGAAGACCTCCTCGCCGCCGCCTCGGGCGATATAGGTGTCAATCTGCGGTGAGCCGCGGAGGTTGTCGGTGTAGACCATGCCGGTGTCTGGCTGCAGCACCTCGGCATGCCGCAGCGTCACCTGGGTTCCGGCCGGTGCGCGGAGGCGTAGGCGGGCAATGCCGACCACGTTCTGGCCCAGGTCGAAGACGTGCACCCCCGGCTGGGGCTCCGAGAGAGCCACCGCTGGAAGCTCCGCGATCACCGAGATAGGCTCGTTCGGCTGGGCGACCAGGAGAGCCTCGGGGGCGTCGACCACCTCGGCGGCGGCCCATGCCGAGTCATCGAACCCCGGCTGATCCCATCCCGGCATGTCGAGCCGGCCATCCTGGAACTCCCCGATCATCAGGTCGTTGGCCCGAACGGGACCCTCCTGGGTGGAGCGCCACTGCCCATCGGTCGCCAGAACCTGCCGGGTGCCATCAGCGAGTTCCACCTCCAGCCGCCCCAGGAAGCTCGTCCGATGGCCGTACATCCCTCGTGGCCACCACGCGAACCCCACTCTACCCGCGTACCATCCATCACCCAGCATCACGCCAAGGGCATTGTCGCCCTCGCGCATCTGGCCGGTGACATCGTACGCCTGGTACTGGATGCGGCTCCGGTAGTCCGTCCACTCGGGCGCTAGCACGCGGTCAGAGACCGGCTCACCGTTGACGGTCAGCTCGTAGACGCCCCGCGCCGTGGCATAGAGGGTGGCGCGAACGGGCGCCGCTGGGAGGTGGAGGCCCCGGCGGAGCATCGTCGCCGGGCGCGTGACCTCCATGGCGTCGTGGGACCGAAGGTCGCCATCGCAGAGGAACGCCTGCGACCAGCCCGCGAGCTCCGTGCTGTCGGCGGCGGAGACCCCAGCGCCGCCCGAGATGACCGCGTCACCCGCGAGGACCTCCATCTCCGCGAGGGCGAAGGCGCACATGCCCGGCTCCCGTTCGGCCAGCCGGGTGACGGTCAGTCTGACGAAGCGCGCCTCGGTCTTGGCGAAGCGGTAGGTCTCGGCCTCCTCTCCGGGGTTGGGCTGGTCCTCAGCCGTGAGATCGGCGACGGTGGTCCACTGGCCCGGCGCGGCCGCGACATCCACGCGGAAGCGCACGGGGAACAGGAACCCGGGCGTGTCGGTGTAGTTGAACGGCCGGGCCGGCCACAGTCGGACCGCGTCGATGGGTCGCTCAGTGCCGAGATCGAGGCTCGCCCACTTCTCGACGTCGGTGGTGAGCTCCAGGGCCGAGTGGTAGCCGTTCCGCGCGTCCTGGGCCACCGGTACGGGCCCCGGGTCGGCGACCCATTGCGCCTGCCACTCATCGAAGGCACGTGGGCCCACCCCGAACCGGGCGGGCGGCGCCCACGGCGAGGGCGTCCCGTTGCCGTCCCAGGTGCGCACGGTCCAGGCGCAATGGGTGTAGGGCTCGAGGGGCGCGCCCGCGTATTCGATCTGGCAGGTCTCCGAACTGCCGACCCGGCCCGAGTCCCACAGGTCGGCCTCGCCGGGCCTAAGCTTGGCAGCATCGGTGGCGACCAGCAGTTGATAGGCAGTCTGGACCGCGCCACGGGCGGGATCGCGGACCTCCCAGGAGAAGCGCGGCGCCGCCTCATCGATGGCGAGGGGGTCGGTGAGGTACTCGGTGCGAAGTCGCTCGGGCTGGCCCGGGACGTTGATGGCGGTGGCGGCGCAGAGTAGGGCGACGATCATGGGATCCCCCGTTTTCAGGCGGCAGGCTGTGGACGCTCGATGCGTGGGACTGATGCGCCGGCATAGGTCGCAGCCCCTTCTCCATCTGCGCGTCGCAACCTCGGCGCCACCATCGCCGCAACATCCGACAGGTTCGGGGAGTCTAGTGATAATGCCACCCATGGCACTGAGACAGGCACTCAACCGCCGCTCTGTCGAGCGCTGGACAGGAGTGCGCGGTCCCACCACCAGCGGCGGGGGTGTGCGCTCCGCTATTCGAGGACTCGCGGTATGAGCCTACACGCACCGCTCCGACATGACCTGCGAGGCATGCCACGCTGGGTGGCTGCCTTCCTGATCGCGGCTGCCGGGGTGATCGTTCCTGCCCTGGTTCTCCTGGCCGCGATGGCGGGCCGGCTCTCGGGCGAGCAGTTGGCCATGAGGCCCAACGACGTGAGCCGGTTCGCGCTTCTGCAGTGGCGCTGCGCGCCCCAGGGGTGCGTCTACCGGGTGCTGTCCACGAGTCCGCCGGATGTGGTGCTCGTCCAGCGCGGCGTCACCCACGTGCCTGTGTGCTTCGCCAGGCACCGGGACCCGGCCGGAGAGTGGCTCCTCCTGATTCCCCAGGACACGTCCCGCCTGGAGGAGCTAGGCGCATTCCTGCGCAACGAAGACGGGTACTGGTTCGCGGAGACGCCCTATCGCGATCGCCGCACCGATCTGTCCGCGGATGAGTGGCGTGATCTCTGGAGCCGTGCTGAGGCCAGGCCTGCGGCCGGCGAGACATTCGCCGACATCGCCAGGTAGGCGGGCGCGTCGGGCCGCCTCGGCCGCGTGCCCTGCCAACGCCCCTACCCCAAGGCCTCCACTCCGGCACGTACGTGCTCCGCGCTTCGCCGAAGCTCCGCCAGCTCGCCATCCGTCAGCGGCAGCTCGATGATCGCCTTGATGCCGCCTGCCCCGCGCGTCGCAGGGACCCCCAGATACTGGCCGTCGATGCCGTACTGACCCGACAGGCGCGCCGCCACGGGCAAGATGCGCTTCTTGTCCCGCACCACCGCCTCGACCATCTGACAGGTCGCCGCGGCAGGCGCGTAGTAGGCGGAGCCCGTCTTCAGCAGCCCGACGATCTCCGCGCCCCCGTCGCGCGTCCGCTGGGCCAGGGCTTCGATCCTCTCGGCCGGCAGGAGGTGCACAATGGAGATGCCGCTCACCGTGGAGAACCGAGGCAGGGGGACCATAGTGTCCCCGTGCCCGCCGAGAACCATGGCCTGCACGTCCTCCATGGCAACGCCCAGCTCCAAGGCGATGAAGGCCCGGAAACGCGCCGAGTCCAACACCCCCGCCATGCCGAAGACCCTCGACGGGTCGCCGCCCACCACCCGGTATGCGACCTCGCACATGATGTCGAGGGGGTTGGTCACCATCACGAAGATCGCATCAGGCGACCGCCGGTGGGCCTCGGTGATGGCGCCCTCGACGATCTCGGCGTTCATCTTCTGCAGATCATCGCGCGACATCCCTGGCTTGCGGGCGAGCCCGGCGGTCATCACAACGACGTCCGAGCCAGCCGTCTCGTCGTAGGCGTTGGCCCCCACGACGGAGCGCGAGTGGCCCATGACGGGCGCCGCCTCCAGGAGGTCCAAAGCCTTCCCCTGGGGCAGCCCCTCGACGATGTCCACCAGGACGACGTCGCCCAGGTCGCCCTCCGCGATCCTCTGGGCGCACGTGGCTCCCACATTCCCCGCACCGATCACCGTGATCTTCATCGCGGTCATCCCCTTCGTGGCGCCCCGTGGCGCCTTCACTCCATGGCGTCGATGATCGCCTGGGCCATCTCGCGCGTCCCCACGGCCGTCGGGTCGTCGCGATGGGGCTTCATGTCGTACGTCACGCGCTCGCCCTCGGCGATCACCTTCGCCACGGCCTTCTCGACGCGATCGGCCGCCGCCTCCTCGCCCAGGTGGCGGAGCATGAGCACGCCGGAGAGGATCAGGGCCGTGGGGTTCACCTTGTTCTGCCCCTTGTACTTGGGCGCTGAGCCGTGCGTGGCCTCGAAGACGGCGTACTCATCGCCGATGTTCCCACCCGGCGCCACACCCAGGCCACCCACCAGTCCGGCGCAGAGGTCGGAGAGGATGTCGCCGAAGAGGTTGGGCAGGACGAGGACGTCGTAGAGCTCGGGCTTCTGGACAAGCTGCATGCACATGTTGTCCACGATGCGGTCCTCGAACTCGATGTCCGGGTACTCCGCCGCCACCTCCCGGCTCACCGCTAGGAAGAGCCCATCGGAGTGCTTGCAGATGTTGGCCTTGTGCACCGAGGTCACCTTGCGGCGTCCGTTGGCGCGGGCGTACTCGAAGGCGTACCGGGCGATCCGCTGCGTCGCCTGGCGACTGATAGGCTTGAGGGAGATGCCCGAGTCGGGGAGGATCTCACGGCCATTCAACCGTTTGACGCACCCGATGAACTCCGCAGTCTCCGGCTTGCCCTCCTCGAACTCGATGCCGCTGTAGAGCCCCTCCGTGTTCTCCCGCACGATCACCAGATCGATGTCCTCATACCGGGATCGCACGCCCGCGTACGACTTGCACGGGCGCAGGCAGGCATAGAGCCCCAGGATCTGACGCAGGGCCACATTGACGCTCCGGAAGCCGTGCCCCACCGGCGTAGTGATCGGGGCCTTGATAGCCACCTTGTTGCGCCGGATGGACTCGAGCACCGAGTCAGGCAGCGGCGTTCCCGCCGTCTCCATTACGTCGACGCCGGCCTCCTGCCAATCCCACTCGAGGGCCGCGCCCGAGGCCTCCAGAACCGAGGCCGTCGCGTCGGCCAACTCTGGTCCCGTGCCATCGCCTCGGATGAAGGTCACTGTCCTTGCCATAGGGGTTCCTCCTGTTTGGGTTCTGGGGTCGTGCCGCGCGGCTCAGAGGCCTTGGAGGTCACGGACAGGGGGTTCCTCCCGCTCCGCTTCCTCTGGGCGCAGCTCCCTCGTCCGTGGAGCCGCTGCCCGGCCCGCCGGGTCCCGGAGGTACTGGAAGAGCGGCGGCCGCTCCGAGTCCTCCGCCTCGGCCGAGAGCAGCGCGGAGAGTTCCCACGGCACAGGCTCCTTCAGCCCCGGCTCGAACACCGTCGACTCGGCCTCCGGCCACCACTCGGCGAGGTCGGCGCGCCACTCCTCATAGGTGAACTCCTGGGGCGGCGAGGTCAGTGGTGGCAGCGCCTCCGTGTACACATGCCTGACCAAGTCATCCAGGCAGCGCTCTCCGCCGCTCTCCGCCCGCATCCGCGCGTCGATGGCCATGCCCCGGAACATGCCGCCGATGTAGCACAGAGCCGCCGCCCGGGGCTCATCGAAGAACTCCTCCTGAGCGTCCGCCAGGGTCAGACCCGAGGGCAGACTCTGCAGCCGGCTCCAGAGCTCCGAGAGAATCCGGCGCACTGCACCCTCGCTGAGCACGCCTGCGCGGCTGCACAGCACGTAGGCATAGTGCTCCGTGAACCCCTCGGCGAAGAACAGCAGGTCACGCGCCATGGGCTGACGGCCATGGCCGTAGAGGTGCACCAACTCGTGGGCGAAGAGCCGCGACACGCCGGGCAGATCCGCCCCAGGCGCCCCGTATTCCACCGCCAGGGCCATGGAATCGGCTTTCGCCGAGCCACTGACCCCCTTCACATCCGCTGCGTCAGGGAAGAAGAACAGGTACTCCTCGTGCGGCGGCGCGCCGAAGATCTCGATCGCCTGCTCGAGGATCCGCTCGAAGGCCTGGAGCAACAGGTCCGTATCAATCGCCGGACGGTCGCCGAAGGCGATGAGCGCCCGAAAACCCTCCACTTCCAGGGTCTTCATGTCCCACAGGCCGAGCCCCACATAGTTGGACAGAAGCGAGTTCAGCGACGGCGGGACGTACGCGTCGCCCTCCTTCGGCCACGGGACCACCTCGCTCCAGCCCTTCGGCACCTGGAAGCGCACCCGCACATCCGCCTCCCACACGTCGGGAATCAGGAAGAGCGCCGACCCGATGAGAAACGCCCGCCGCTCGTCCACGTACGGATGCTCGAAGGTCAGCGACAGCGACCGAGGGCTGCCTGCGTGGTTGCTCACCTCGAGTCGGTGCTCCATCCGGATCGCGTAGTACACCCGGTCCGGCGCCCGATCCCAACCATAGATGCGGTCCTCAGTGTAGATAGGCGGGATGACCTGATCGTTCTCATCCACGGCTACCAGGTGCTCCAGGTAGTCGCTCTCCACGTTGCTGTAGGCGTACCCCAAGGGAATGGTCAGGTAGATCGGCTCATCCTCGAACCCCGAGAGGCTCATCTCAACATCGACCAGGGGCGCCCGGGCCAAGTCCACACTGACCCGATAGTCCACGCGCTGCTCCTCTGCTGACGCGGTACCAAGGCCCGAGAGCAGCACGGCCACCAAGGTGACGTGGCGGAGAGAGTGTCTGAGGGTGGATCCGCGCATCAAGCGCACCAGTCATTCCAACGTGCGATCGGGGAGCCGGCCACGCCTTATGAGGCTGGAGCTCGGCTCCCGTATGCGTTAACGGCCTATATGTAGTGCTCCTTGGCATACTCCGTGGTGAACGACTTCGGTCGCTCGATGGGCAGACCGAGCCCCCGCGCCCAGACGAGGCCCGTCAGGATCCCCATGGCGCGTGACACGCCGAACAGCACGGTGTAGAACTCCGGCTCCACGAGCCCATAGTGGACGAGGAGAGCCCCGGAATGAGCATCGACGTTCGGCCACGGGTTCTTCGCCCTGCCATGCTCCATGAGGACCTCGGGCGCGACCTCGTAGAGCAGGCTGACGATCTGGAACAGGTCGTCGTGGGGGAGGTGCTCCAACGCGAACGCCCGCTGAGCCCGATAGCGAGGGTCTGTCTGCCTAAGTACCGCGTGCCCGTAACCGGGGATCACCTGACCTCCTCGCAGCGTATCCCAGAGGAACTCGCGGAGGTCGTGCTTGGTGGGGACCCCGCCGAACTTGTCTCGAATGTCGGTGATGAAGGTCAGGGATATCTGGTTCGCCAACCCGTGGAGCGGGCCCGCGAGACCGTTCATGCCTGCCGAGAGAGCCAAGTAGACGTCCGATAGCGCCGAACCCACCAGGTGAGCCGTATGGGCGCTCACGTTCCCGCCCTCGTGATCCGCATGGATCACCAAATACAGCCGCAGAAGCTCCATGAACTCGAACTCCGTGAAGCCCAGCAGGTGGGAGAACCGGCCCGCCCAGCAGAAGTCCAGATCGGGAAGCACGGGGTCGGGCGTGTTGTAGGTCCGGCGGTAGATCAAGGCGGCGAGGTCGGGGAGCTTGGCGAGGACGTCGATGGCGTCCTCGTAGGTCGGCGACCAGTAGTCCGTCTTGTCCAGGCCCGCCATGTACTCCCGCGCGAACCGCGACCCGGACTGCAGGCTGAGGATCCCCGCCGAGAACTGGGTCATCGGGTGGGTACCGGTGGGCAGCGACTCGATCATCCGCACTGTGCTCTCGGGAAGGGCGCTGCGCGCGAGGAGACCGTCGCACACCGCTTTCGCCTCATCGTAAGTCGGGATATCCCCCGTCATGAGCAGGAAGAGCAGGCCTTCGGGGAGGGGTTGGCGACCCTTGGGATGGTGGGGCAACTTCTCCTGGAGTTCGGGGATGGTGTACCCGCGGAAGCGGATCCCCTCATTGGGGTCCAGCAGGGAGGGTTCCCAGACGAGGGCGGGGATGCCCCGCATGCCTCCATAGGCCTGGCGGAGGGTGACCTCATGGATGACCGTCCGGCCGTGATCACTCAGGAAGGCCTCGATCTCCTCTTTCTTGGCTATGAGCTTCTCGTGCAACCTGGCTTTCAGCACCTGCGGCATGGGCATTGTCCTTCCGCGATCTTGGGATCGTGTTTGCTCGCGCCGTTGGTTACGCTAAGCGAGTGCTTGGGCAATGCGTTCGACGCCACGCTCGATGTTCTCGTCGGATACGGCGAAGGAGAGTCGGATGCACGAGTCGTTCCCGAAGGGCTCACCCGGAACGACTACTACCTTGGCATTCTCCAGGAGCCAATCCGCCATCTCCAGGGAGCCGGAGAAGCCCTTGTCGCGGATGTAGGCCGAGACGTCGGGGAACACGTAGAAGGCGCCGCCAGGCAGCGGCGTGACTGCCTTATCCAGGGACTTCATGGCCTCCATCATCACGCCGCGCCGGCGCTGGAAGGCCGCCCTCATGGCCTTGACCTCCTCCTGGGCGCCTTCGAACGCCGCGACGGTGGCCGTCTGGCAGAACGATGTGGGGTCGGAGGTAAGGTGGCTCTGTATCGCCCCCATGGCCTTCATGACCGGCGCGGGGCCCAGCGTCCAACCGATGCGCCAGCCCGTCATGGCGTAAGTCTTCGAGGCGCCATTGATGATGATGCAGCGCTCCACCATGTCCTGGCCTGCCGAGAGGATCGACACGAACTCCGAGCCCTCGTAGACGAGTTCATCGTAGATCTCGTCGGCGAGCACCCACAGATCAGCCTCTCGGGCGATGTCCGCGATGGCGTGGATGACCTCGGCCGGGTAGACGGCGCCCGTGGGGTTCGAGGGTGAGTTGAGGATGATCATCCGGGTGCGATCTGTGAGCGCGGCGCGGATGTCGTCGGGGTCGGGCACGAAGCCCTGGGCAGGGCTGGCGTCCACGGCCACGGGGGTAGCGCCGGCGAGCTTGACCGTCTCCGGATAGGTGAGCCAGTACGGCGCCGGGAGAATGACCTCGTCACCCTCCTCGAGCAGGGCGAGGGCCGCGTTGGAGATGGAATGCTTGGCTCCGCAGGAGACGAGCACCTGAGTAGGCGCGTACTTCGCCCCGCGGGTGCGGTTGGTCCACGCGGCGATAGCGTCCTTGAGCGCCGCGCCCCCCTTGGGCACGTACTTCGTGTCGCCAGCCTGGATAGCTTGGATCGCCGCAGCTTTGATGGCATCGGGCGTGTCGAAGTTGGGCTCCCCGGCGGTGAAGGCAATGAGATCCACGCCTTCCGCCTTGAGTGCCGCAGCCTTCTTGGTCAGGCCGATAGTGGCCGATGGGGTGACCTGGGTCGCTCGCGTGGCTAGTCGCAATGCGCATCCCTCTCCGCCCGGGCTCCTACCATCCGGCGGCATGGCCCGAGAGTCGCGTTGTGAAGCGCCCCAGGGGCGCGTTGTGCCTCCCTAGCGGCGGCCCGTGGCGTCCCGGACCGTGGCTCCCACCATAGCACATGCGCCACCGCCCCCGCGACACGGCCTCGCGCTCCGCTATGGACTCGGACTCAGCTCCTCCAGCAGTGCCTCCACCGCCGCGCTCAGCTGCGGATCGCGGCCAGCGGCCTCGTCCTCGGGGGTGATCTCGACATGGATGTCGGGCTCAGCGCCCTGCCCTTCCATGTCCACCCCGGTGTCGCCGATGAACCAACCGCGCCCGGGCATCCGCATCGACGAGC
>JAEAME010001835.1_pt1 | contig 13574 bp, 11 predicted proteins | sample 8958731 | NCBI WGS metagenome assembly JAEAME01 (sample SAMN16933194, study PRJNA681113) | bioreactor sludge metagenome | isolation source: anerobic bioreactor sludge (Control) | place: India:Bengaluru | collected 2018-10-24 | reverse complement strand
GGGAAGTATTCACCTGATTAGTGTCTGAACGAAAACTCCCGTTTTGGTCATTTCGACCGAAGGGAGAAATCTTTAAGTCCATTATCTTCGTAAAAATCAGATTGCTCACTCCGTTCGGAATGACACTTTCTCCATTAATCTGATAGTTTTCGTTCAAGCACTAATTACCCAATTAACAAATTACCGCTCATCAGATTAAAGATTATCAACTTCGGTAACTGGAAAAATCTTATTGGGATTTAAGATGCCGGCTGGATCGAAGACATTTTTGATGTCTTTCATCGCTATTATTTCTCTTTCATTAAATAACACCTTCATTGATTTCTTCTTTTCCAATCCAATGCCATGCTCACCGCTAATAGTGCCGCCTTGTTGAATGCAGACAGCTAAAATTTCCTCACACGCCGTTTTGACCTTCTCGGTGCTCATCGGATCGCGATCATCGAACAAGATGAATGGGTGGAGATTTCCATCGCCAGCATGAAATACGTTACCAACTTTCAGCTTATATTTACCGCAAATTTCCATGACCTTTTTTAATACCGCCGGAACTTTGCTTCTGGGAACGGTTCCGTCCGCGATCATCACTGACGGCTGCAACATGGTTAATGAGCCAAAAGATAATCGTCGTCCCTTCCATAACGCCTCGCGCTGATCGCTTGTTTCTGCTGATTCAATTTTATAAGCGCCATTTCTGCTGCAAATCCTTTTAATTTCATCTGCCTGGCTATCCATTCCAGCCGATGGCCCATCCAATTCCACCAACAAAACTGCCTCTGCATCCATCGGATAACCCAGGTGATGGGCCGCTTCGACAGTTTGAATGATCGGCTTGTCCATCATTTCCAGCGTTGCTGGAATGATACCATAAGCAATAATATCCGAAACCGTATTGGCAGCCTGTTCCATGCTGCTAAAAATCGCCAGCATGGTTTTGATGCTTTCAGGCAATGGCAGAATTTTGACAATCACTTTGGTCACAATTCCGAGTGTTCCTTCTGAGCCAATAATCATACTCATCAAATCATAGCCAGCATGTTGCTCTGCCTTTCCGCCGATCTGTAAAACCTCACCTTCAGCAGTGACAATTTCCAATCCCAGAATATGATTTATCGTGACTCCATATTTTAAACAATGCGGTCCGCCAGCATTTTCAGCCACATTGCCGCCGATAGTAGAGACGCGCTGGCTGGCTGGATCAGGTGCAAAATAAAATTTACGCGGAGCCAAAGCCGTTTGCAGATCAAGATTATAAACCCCCGGCTCCACGACGGCGCAGCGATTTTCAATATCGATTTCTAAAATGCGGTTCATATGGGAAAACTGGATAATAATTCATCCCCAAATGGCAATTGAGCCGCCGCTCAAATTGCTTCCCGATCCTCGCGGGATCAGCGGAATATTGTGCGCCTTTGCCAATTTCACCAGCTCAACGATTTGGTCGAGCGATTGCGGGAAAACCACGGCATCTGGCATGCCGCGATCTAACGAAGCATCGAACTGGTAAAAAACCAGATCTTTCTGTTGAGTCAATACATTTTCATTGCCAAAAATTTTATGCAAACGTTTGATAATTTTTTTATCGAGCATATTTTCCTTTCATCGAGTTAAACTTACTTGCAACGAAAAAATTTTTTTGATCAGTGTTCTCTGCGAACGCGGCGCCAAATACTTAATGCTTAAATAAAAAGAAAAAAATATACTCCAACTTTTTAATATAGACAAGAAAAATTTTTGTCTTTGAATAAATTTTATGTAAGTATGATTCCCTGGAAGTTCGAGTCTCTCGAATTTGATTTATCAGTTCTTTAGCATCATTTTCGGGATATGCTTCGGAAAAATCTTCCCTGGATTAAGAATATTCAAAGGGTCGAAAACCTTTTTAATCTCTTGCTGCAATTGCATGGATCGTTTCGAAAGCTCCAGATCTAAAAACGGCTGTTTGGTAATTCCAATCCCATGCTCACCGGAAATCGTTCCTCCCGATTGAAGCGTCAACCTAAAAATCTGTTCGGCAGCCTTTTCACCCTTTTTGATGATCTGCTCATTTTTTTCTCGATGCGTCAAATTCACATGAACATTGCCATCGCCCAGATGACCAAAATTGTAGTTCCCCAGTCCAAATCGCTTCGCTATTTGCATGCATCCTTCAATGAGCGGAGGTATTTTGCCAATAGGAACTGTCACATCTTCCGCCCGCTTGAATTGATTTCCCTCCTTGATCAAATCCCGCAATTTGCGCCGTACATCCCATAGTCCTTTTCTTCGTTCTGAACCTTCAGCAATCAACACATCCAGCGCGCCAGCAGTCAGACAATTCTCCCCAACGATCTCGATCTGGCGATTCAATTCTTCAGCCTCGCCGTCCAAATCGATGATTAATAAGGATGAGCTGTCTGGTGGCATATTAATAGAAATTTTATCACGAATTAAGCTCACGCAAGCCGGGTCTAAAAATTCCAGCGCGGCTGGTACAATTCGGCTCTTGGTCAACCCAGCAAGGCTACTGACCAATGAATCTGTGTTGACAAAAAAAGCAAGCAGCGTCACTGTTTTCGCCGGCAACGGGATCAGCCGCAACGTCGCTTCCGTTACGATTGCCAGTGTTCCTTCTGATCCAACAATTAAATTCGTCAGGTCATATCCTACAACACCTTTTCGCGTTTTAACACCAGTGTTTATAATCGTTCCATCTGTCAACACGACTTTCAATCCCAGCACATAATCTCGTGTGGTGCCATATTTATAACAATGCGGTCCCCCAGCATCTTCGGCGATGTTGCCGCCAATGGATGAAGTCTCATAGCTGGCTGGATCGGGCGGGTAGTAAAATCCTCTGGCTTCCACCGCTTCATGCAGATGAAGATTGATCACGCCAGGCTGAACCACGGCAATCATATTGATTTCATCGATCTCTAAAACCTTATCCATTCTCAACAACGATAGCACAACACCCCCTTGAATTGCCAGCGCACCGCCGCTCAATCCTGTCGCCGCCCCTCTTGGTACCACAGGAATCCGATAAGCGGATACTAATTTCATTAGCTCTGAAATTTGCTCCGTCGTCTCTGGCTCCACTACTAGATCGGGCAGGTAACGATATTCTGTTCCGTCAAAGTTGAAGGCTTCTAATATTTCTGTATCTGTATAAACATATTTAGCGCCGATGGTTTGTTTTAGCCGCTGGATAAACTCGCCTGGGATTTTTGTCATGTTATCTTTCAGTTTAAGTGAGATAGACTGAAAGCTGCGCCTCTCCTCGGAAGAGAAGCTCAGCTTTTTTTTCATCTCTAACTTATTAGGATAAAGAATAAAAATCAAGCACATTTTTTCTAAAGACTATCAGCGCGATTCAGTTTCCAGCCTTTGCCCAAATATTTCTTCCTCACTCATTCAAAAAATCCCTTGATTCTATTAAAAAAAATGATACCTTTATTGAAACAAAAAATTCAGAAAATTAATCTCATGCAAAATCAAAACAGGAGAAACGAGAATGTTAAACTGGATCTGGCTGTTTCTGATGGTAATTGCTCTGATTGTTGGCGCCATTAACGGTCGCATTGAAATGGTGACAAAAGCAGCTTTTGATTCTGCTAATACGGCCGTGTCGATTGCCCTCGATTTGATCGGAATCATGGCGCTATGGTTAGGAATCATGAATATTGCTGAAAAGGGCGGGCTGGTAAACATATTAGCACGAGCCATTAAGCCAGTCAGTCGGCGATTATTCCCGGAAATTCCTCCGGAACATCCAGCCATGGGAGCGATGATCTTGAATATTGCCGCCAACTATCTGGGATTATCGAACGCGGCGACGCCATTAGGTCTCAAGGCGATGGAAGAGCTGCAAAAATTAAATAAAATTAAAGATACCGCCAGCAACTCGATGGCAACTTTTCTGGCGTTGAATACTGCAAGCATAACTTTAATCCCGGCTACGGTCATCGCAGTCCGAACATCGCTGGGATCAAAAACCCCGACCGACATCATTGGAACCACGATTTTTGCTTCCTGCTGTGCGACGATCACCGCAGTGATCGTCGTTAAGCTATTTCAACGGCTACCCGTCTTCAAAATTAAAGAAGAAGCAAACTCCAATAGAGAGGCATCAGACGAAAAAAGCGTAAAGGAGGAAAAATAAATGTTTGAAAGAGTGATAAATTTTATTTCTTTATGGGCGATTCCATTTTTGCTGTTCATTATTCCAGTTTTGGCGCTAAGAAAAAAAGTAAAAGTTTATGAAGCATTTATTGATGGTGCTAAAGGCGGATTTGAAGTGGCAATCAAAATTATTCCTTACCTCGTGGCGATTCTGGTCGCTATCGGCATGTTTCGCGCTTCCGGAGCAATGGATATATTTGTAAAAATTATTTCCCCCTTTACTAATTTGATTGGAATGCCAGCAGAAGCGCTTCCGGCTGCGCTAATGCGACCCCTCTCCGGCAGCGGCACACTGGGGATTGCAACCGAGCTTATGAAGGAACACGGACCCGATTCGTTCATGGGACGACTGGTATCGACCTTTTATGGCTGCAGCGAGACAACATTTTATGTCGTCGCCGTATATTTCGGTTCCGTCGGCATCAAAAAAACCCGACATTCAGTGCCAGTCGGACTGATCGGAGATCTGGCTGGATTATTGGCTGCATTGTTTATCTGCAAGATCGTATTTGGTAATTGATGAATCTGCCGGATATTCACGCTTAACGATGAAGGTGAGTTTTGTTTTCAACTGAGATAATTCTTTTCGTTGTTTAGTCAATTTCTTTTCAATTTCAGCGGAAAGAGGCAGGGATTCAATCATTTGAATTTGTGCCAAAGCATCGGCAAGCCTATCAAGTTTTTCAAAGCATTGTGCTAATTTAAGGCGACAGAGATATTCATTATAGCAATTGTCAAACGGAGCGTCTATAATCGAATCCAGCAAATGTCCAAAATGCGTAGCCGATGCTGAATAGTCTTCAAGTGCAAAAGAAGTTTTTGACGCCCCCCAGAGGAAAAAACGACTTTGGGGGAATTTTTCTAATCCTTTCAATGCCCAGCCGTAAGCTTCCTCTGCCTTACCGGCATCCAGCAAAATCCAGATCAGCTCATTCATGGCAGCGCATTTCGTATATTCGCCATGTTCCACTGCCTCTCGAACCAGTTCGATCCCTTCCTCGCGATCATCTGACACCAACGGTAGCCAATTTAAAAATTTAGTTTTTTGACTTCGCCAGTATTTGTATGAGCCAATCCCAAAACCGGCATCATGAAATTGGGGATCAATTTTATTTATTTTTTTCAAAATAGAAATACCAGACAAACCGTGACTGACTGCTTTCAAATAATCCCCCTTTCTTCCCTCGTAAAATGCCAGATAACATAAAGCGCTGCCATGAAAAAAGGATGACCAGAGATCGTGCGCACGAAGTTCGACTTCATTTTTTTTAGCAGAATCAATTGCCAATCGGATGTAACGATAGAAATCCTGGCTCCATTGATCCGATTCATAATCTAGCATTTTCGATTGGATGGTCGCCGCCATGAAAAAATATCCAACCGGGTGATCCGGAAAATCTTCGATTAATCGTTGAAAAACCGATTCAGCATTTAAATAATCATGTTGGATCGATGACGCGATGCCGGATCGAATCAAGCTATCGGTCTTCGTATCAAGCCAGCTTTGTCCGATAGCTGATTCAACAAAAAATAAAACTAACGCAATAGAATGCCACAATTGCATCGCCAATTTAAATTCATATATTTTCATTTCCCGATCCCAATCATCCTCATTAAATTTCGAAATCCGAATTCTATTAAAATGTTCCATTCAGCCGATCTCCCGCGTCACCCAATCCCGGCAAAATATAACCGTAGCCGTTCAGCTCTCGATCCAGACTGGCGGTTACGATTTTTACATCGGGATGATTCTGGCTGATAAGCTCTACACCCTGTGGCGCTGAGATGATCGTTACTAATGTGATATTTTTGCCGCCGCATTCTTTAATAAGCGACAGACAATAATTCGAGCTTCCGCCAGTGGCTAACATTGGATCGAGAACAAATATTTCAGATCTATCAAGATTTTTAGGAAAATTTTTATAATAGGTCACTGGCTCCAAAGTTGCCTCGTTGCGATAGACACCTAAATAGCCAACTTTGGCTTCCGGCATCAAGCTTAAAAAACCGTCAACCATCCCCAGTCCGGCACGCAAGATTGGAAGCAAAACAATATCGTCGCGAATTTGAAAACCGTTCGTTTCTTCAAGCGGGGTGGCAATGTTTTTTCTTCGCACACGACAATGAACAGTTGACTCGACAGCCAAAATTATGGATACCTGAAAAATTATTTGGCGGAATTCCTGAGTTCCAGTTCTCTTGTCGCGAAGCCGGCTGATTTTATCTAAAATTAGCGGATGTTTCATCACATGAACATTATTCATTTGCTGCTCCGTAAAAAAATGGTTGCTAAAAATATAAAATATTACTCTTAAAAACAAGCAAAAAATCAATCATTACGTGATTTTAACTGGCTTCCAATCGCCTATTAGAAATCTAGATTTTTATTTTATAAAGTTGTTGATTTTGTTGGGAAATAGAACTATATTCTGGAGGTTTAATATGTCGGGAAAAATGTAAAATCAAGGAATTTGCCTGTGAAAAACAATAAGGTATTGGTTGGAATTACTGTCGATAGGTTTCGAGGCATTGCGCCCTCTGCTGTGTTGACAATTATTAAAAAAATGGGAATTGAATTTGTTGAGATTACTAAATCCGTATTCGATGATTTGCCATCATTCGTTGAAAAATTAGGCGACATCCGCACTGGCTTTCACCTGCCTAACCTTCACGATGCCGAATTTGATTTTTCTTTTCGCGAACGGGAAACCGAAATACACAAATTAATTCAGCTCATCAATCAGCATCATCACGAACTGAACCTCAATTATTGCCTTTCTCACCCACCAGAAAATCGCAGTTCTGATTTATCAGCAGATCAGTTGAACAAATATCTGCTGAATAATTTAAATCAATTGAAGACTCCGATTATTTTAGAAAATATACAAAACTGGGATCTGAAAAGGTTTGAAAATTTTTATCAACAGGCGAAACAAATTTTAGGAGAAAAGTTAATCGGACAATGTTTTGACGCCCCACATTACTTTCTGCATGGTGAAGATCCAGTAGAATTTTTGAAAATCCAAAATGGAAAAATCAATTTCATCCATCTTTCAGACTGTCGTAAGGGATTTGATGCCCACATGCCATTTGGCTTGAATGGAGATTTGCCAATTGAAGGAATCCTGACTACTTTACGGGAACAAAATTTTCACGGTATCATCAACCTCGAATTGTTACCCCGAAACTTTGATGATATTAAACCACTCATCAACAGCTACCTGAAAGTCGTGCGCAATTTTGATCGCAGGAAATACCTGAAGTCGAAAGTTAAACTGATTTTGTTTGCTCCGCCGCTGATGCGAAAAATGAAACAGGTTTTTTAATTGTCACAGATGGATGGAACAGTGGAATAATAGATTTATGGGGGATTGAAATGTTAAATTGCAAAAGATGGTTTGATTTTTCATAACTACTTATACTTAGTCAGATTTGATATTTTGTGCAATGTGGGGTGCGTTGACTGTGTCAACGCATGAATTCGCGCAGTGAATTCACTCCAAAATTTGCCTCATGCTTTATATATATCATCTTTAAAATAGAACAAAAGTCGGACCGAAATTGACCTGCGCTTGCCTGACGCCCTCGATTTGTGAATTGTTCTTCTTAATTTCGATATTCAATTGTTTTAGCATGATGTTTCGATTTCGGAGCAAATCATTTTTATTGTCATCAATGATAAATAAAATGACAGCTTCGGATTCAAGGATCATTTTGATTTTGCCAGGATAGAAAAACTGTTGATTTGTCGATTTATGCTTCTTCGAGAGTTCTTCGATTCCAACAGTTGTAAACTCACCTTCGGGATAAGTGCAAATTCCCAGCCAGACCGGATAATTATGTTCCGTGTCGCGAACCAGATGATGCTTTTGAGCAATGAACAGAACTTTTTCAGAGGATGACCAATCGACATCAAAATCCTGCGGTTGATCCGAGCCAGTAATTAGCGGTGTTATCGTTATTGGAGCCTGTTGTTTCGTGTTGATTTTGATCATCAGAACTGGGAGGGAATCTGCCATCGATATTTCTTCTTCAACTGAACAATTTTTAAAGTGACGAACAAGTTTATCACCCATTAAATGAACCTCAGCCTGGGAGCGGGATAATTGAGTATCACCAACTTCAATCATATAATCATCTAAAAATTCATAAGTCAGATAGCTCAAACCGTTATAATGAGACGTATTTGGCAAGCCGGTTTCACCATAATAAAACAATCCCTTTCGATTGGTTAACATAAAAGTGCGGCTCTGTCCTTCTGGAATAATTACAATCTTTTGATCATACGAAGAGGGACGGATAGTCTGTCCTGACAGGTTTTGATTTGATAAAAACCAGACGATGAATAGCAAAATTGTGCTTCGCTTCAAACTCATTACTTCAATCTCTTGCCTTAGTTTTAAGCCTGTTAATTCAATAATCTAAAAATGTTCGCTGATTGCGCGTCTAATTTTAACTGTATTTGATTCGGTCGCATAACTGGCGACAAAGCTCGCTCTGACGTCATCACATTTTCCAAATTGAAATTTCCTTCCAAATCTTTTTTTATAATTCCCTCTGGAAATAGTAGCTGACAATTGTCCAGCTTATCACCAAAATTCAACACGATTAGAAAAGTTTCATTTTCCGCTTTTCTAAGATAGGCGTAAACATGTTCCTCTGCATTAGTTGCCAGCTTAATCATTTCCCCGCGTCGCCAGCTTGGTGCATGACGACGCAAGTGAATCAGTTTTTTATAGAATTCAAACAATGGTGAATCTGGCTGATTCCATGCCATTGGCGGTGTTTTTTCCATCAAACCGATTTCCTGACCATAGTAAATCAATGGAGTTCCGGGAATGGTTAACAGCAAAGCTGCTGCTAATTTTGTTTTTTCCAAACCAAACTGTTTGATAAACCGGTCCATGTCATGATTTTCGAGATAACGAAAATCCAGTGTGTAAGATGGATAATTTTTTTTAGTCTTATTCAATCCATAATCAATCGCCGAAAGCGGTTTTCGCTTGTTCAAAACATCGAGCAGATTGCCGTAAAAATCGGTGTCGTACGACATATCGAATTGATCTTTATGATAAGCTGGCGATCGCGGCAATACTTCATTGATGACCAGGAAATCGGGATTGATATTTTTCAAGGAACGTCGAAATAATTTCCAGAAATCATGAGGAACGCCCCAGGCGACATCACAACGAAAACCGTCCACACCGAGCTCTGCCCAGAATTTCGCAGCACTCAATATATACTGACGAACGTTGGGATTCTCGTAATTTAGATTTGGCAATGTATCCCAATCATTATGAAATTCATAACGATAATAGCCAGATTTTTCTTTGGGAATCCAGCGATACCAATCGCGAAAAGAGGAAACTGGATTATGAAAAGCGGATATAAAGTAAGGGTGTTGATCGGACGTGTGGTTGGCAATGAAATCCAGAATAATTTTAATTCCTGCCTGATGAGCACTGGCAACTAATTCTTTAAAATCTTCCAGCGAGCCGTAATCAGATTCAATTTCAAAAAAATTTGATGGGCCATAGCCATGCGAAGTTGGGCCATCCCAGATCGGCATTAACCAGATACAATTAATTCCCAGCATTTTTAAATACGGAATCTTATCGATCAATCCCCTCAATTTGCCTTTGTCACTGAATTTTCGGACGAACACTTCATAAATAATCGCATCCTTTGCCCAATCGGGCGAATCACTGAAATCCCGAATTTTGACCAAACCTTGCTCGACACTGAGTACTACTGTCTGCTGTGAACTGATGCCATACTGATCGGTCGCAACCAGATAATAGTAATAAGTCCCTGCTTTTTTCGGTGTTGGAAAGGACAGCTTCGCTGTTGTAGAAAGGTCGAATCGCTGCGGATTATTAATATCCTGATACCAAAAGTAGCTCAATGTTTTTCCCATTTTGCTCTGACTGGCAGAGGCATCGAAATTAATTTTCCCCGGCCCAAGGGTGCTTTTAATCTTGAAAATAGGCGCTAAATTTAATGAAGCTGAAATGACGGAATTAAATCCATTCCAGCCATCCGGGACTTTTATCGGATTATTCGGATCCGTAATCCAATTCACGCCATTGACAACAAATTTATATTCAAATTCCCCGGGATCAAGATCGAGCCAGGCAGTCCAGATACCATCGTGGTTATAATCGCTCATGGGATTGACATTCGCTGACCAGTGGTTGAATTCACCAACGACGGCGACCGACGCAATGGAAGTATCATAAATCGCTGCAAAAGCCGAATCCGACAGGCTGAATTCAACCGGGTGATCATGCTGAACCAAAGCATACACATCCACGCTATCCAGGTTGCTGGTAGCTTTGCCGTCACTGATTTGTAGGGTGAAAACATATCGACCTGTTTTGTCGGGCTTAAAGCAGGGAAAGGGGATGTCATCCTCATTCAAATTCGCACGACTTACCTCAGGTTTGGAAATTAATTTCCAATTGTAGCGAAGAATCGGATCATGATCAGGATCATAGTAATTACCAGTATTGAGATAAGCCGTTGAATTGACAGAAGCCATAATTGTATATCCGGCTTCAACAACGGGGGGTTGGTTATCCTTATTTACAATAAAAAAAGAACGAATTGGTCGGGCGCGATTGCCAGCCAAATCCTGAGCTTGAATTTCAACCCAATATTCTCCATCGTCAATCAAGCTAAGATGACATTCTATCTTATTTAATTTTTGATGATAGGAAAATTTTTGTAACTCACCATTGAGCAAAACTTTTGTATTGGAAATATCCAGTCCATGGTTTTGAATTCCATCAAAGTATTGTACTTCAATATCAAGATTTGATGAGGAGATCGTGGCGCCGTAATCAGGCTTCAAATTTATTAATTGCGGCTGCTCTGGATTTTTCACCCAGAGCGTAGAATTGCTGTACTCTCCCGCCCATGTCGAATTATTCGGGTCTTTAATCCAGATCATATTATCGATCAGGAAGCGATATTGATATTGGCCCGGCGCCAATAATAAAACCGTTTCCCATATTCCATCGCCGTCAGCATCAGACAGCGGATTGGCTGTCTTTGACCAATTATTGAAATCACCGATTAAATTGACTGATTTTGTATTTGGTGCGGCTGATAATTTAAAGGTAACATGCTCCTGCGCCACTGCTATTTCAGTTCCGGTCAGAAATATTAAAAAAAGAAATCCTATCACTTTTCTCATTTGTCACCTCGATTTTTCGGTCACATCTTATGTAGAATATAAGAAAATGAATTAAAAACATCAAATAGATTTATGCGTTATTCTGAAATTTAATCTCATGTCAGGAAACCTATTGACAATAAAAATTTCTTGACAAAGTCAGCGTACTTTTCTATATTGAATCAATAAATATTTGAAACGGAGAAATAAAAATTTTCAAACCAATCAAAATGGATATTTATAAATGCAAATAATTCCAAAGGTATTATTATTCGTTTTATTAGCATTTCCATTACATAGCCAAACATTATCCCACCAACTCGCTGAGGATATTTCCAACGGCGAATTAAGCGATTTTACCAGAATCGAAGCGGCTTTCATTATTTCCGGCGCCGATAGCAATGTTCGACTTCAGCAGGGGCTGGCCTGGTTTACTGAGTTGATTCAGGACATTCAATCAAAAAATCTCATTGGGTTTGATCGAATTCCCTCGGCTGAAAAATTATTTCTCTATCTCCACATCTCCTGGCTGAAAGACTATCAATTAAAAGCGACTACATTGTTCGATATTTTAGAGCGAAAAGAATATAACTGTGTGAGCGCCACGGTGCTATATAATCTTCTTTGTGACGAAGTGGATCTATCCACTGAAGCGTTTGAAACGCCAACCCATGTTTACACAATTTTCACTAACGTTACTCAGCAGGTGATGGTAGAGAACACCAGCTCGATGGGCTTTAATATCATGAAAAATTTGCAGCGTTATTCTCAGTATCTGCTGCAATATTATCCTCAGAATGAGGCTCTCAAAATTGGACTGGATCGGCTCTATGCTTATGAAAACGCCAATGGACGAAGGATCAATAACACTGAACTGCTGGGCTTGATCTGCTATAATCTGGGGGTCTTCAATGCCGAAGCGAAAGATTATAAAAAGGCTTATGATTATGTAAAATTGGCTCAACTGCTGAATAGCGATTCCCGCTCTAATCGAAAATTCGAGATTTCACTCTATTATCGCTGGGGCGGCGAGCTGTTCAAGACCAAACAATTTTATGATGCCTTTGAGGTCACCGCCGATGCCTATTACCGCTATTCAGACAATGATGATTTCAAAAAAAATTGCCAGAGCGCCTTCGTCAATGCTTTGAGACAGCTCTGGTTTGATAAAGATTGGGAGAAAACTGAAGCAGTAATTTCAGAGATGAATGATCTGGACATTCTCTCCGATCGAGAATCAGGAGCGGCGAAAAATGTTTTAAATGATTGGGTTGATTTTCTGTCACTTCAGCAGCGCACGGATGAAGTGGAGCAAGCCAAAGAATTGCTCAAAAAATATTAGGGTGATAAATAAGAATTTCGCTTTGCTCGCGATTTCAAGGCTCCCTTTTTGCATCTCTTATGTTGTGGTTAGTCGTTGATTTTTACAATAGTTCTGCCCTGAATTTGCCCCTTCAAAATTTTAGCCACATATCTATCTAAATCCGCCAAACCAATTGTTTCTGAAATCGCTTCAAGATTATCAATTTTCCAGTCAGTCGCTAATTTTCGCCATATTTCCTGGCGCGGTCCCATCTGCCACAATGCGGAGTCCGCCCCCAGCAGATTCACTCCTCTTAAAATAAACGGAAACACCGTGATGTCAAATTTGTGACCAGCGACATTTCCACACGTAGCAACGCTGCCCTGAACTTTGGTGGATCGGATGATGGTTGATAAAATATTGCCGCCGACCGTGTCCACTGCGCCGGCCCAAATCGCTTTGAGCAATGGACGCCCCGACTGATCGTCCAGTTCCTCTCGACCAATAATTCGCGCTGCGCCCAATCGCTTCAAAAAATCTTGCGCCTCAGCTTTGCCAGTGCTGGCGACAACCTGGTAGCCCGCCTTCGCCAGAATTGCTACAGCCATACATCCCACCCCTCCTGTTGCACCACTAACCAATACTTCTCCCTGTTCGGGTCGAATCCCGTTTCGCTGCAATTGAGCGATACAAATTGCTGCGGTAAAGCCGGCTGTCCCATAAATCATGCTCTCTTTCAAAGTTAAATTTTTTGGCAAAGGCACAACCCAATCGGCTGGAACTCGAATATATTCCGCAAAACCTCCATCAGTACTGGAGCCGAGATCGTAGCCAGTTACCAGCACTTTATTATTAAGTTTAAATTGATCGGATTCACTCGATACTACCACGCCAGCAGCATCAATCCCGGGCACATGCGGATAATTTTTAGTC
>JAEAME010001818.1_pt1 | contig 13574 bp, 13 predicted proteins | sample 8958731 | NCBI WGS metagenome assembly JAEAME01 (sample SAMN16933194, study PRJNA681113) | bioreactor sludge metagenome | isolation source: anerobic bioreactor sludge (Control) | place: India:Bengaluru | collected 2018-10-24 | reverse complement strand
AGTGTCTTCAATCATAACCTGAATAATTTAGTGTTCAATCAAAATTAAAACACTCTCCCCACCCAAACAAACAAATCGGGAAGAAACAACTCCTTGATTATTAAAGTTTATACGAATTGTCTTTTTTTGCCACAACCCACAACCACAAGAAAAATCAGATAATTTTTTGGACAGAAAACTGATTTTTTTAGAAAAAAAACAGACGGGTTTTAGCCTGTCTACCAATTTTTCTGACCTAAGATAATTCGTCCAGTGATATGAGAAATTCTAAGGGTCAATAATTACAAGATCTGCATCCAATAATGTTTCGACTCCATTGAGTGTCGAATTAACTATTTTATATACAGATAAGTCTATTGTTATAATATGTATCATTCTGTCGTTCATTAATAATTTCTGACAACTTGTTTAAAAATATATTGTCAATCCACCCTTCACCTGGTCAGGTACTCTTTAGCCCGTATGCCGGTATTAACGGGTATTAATAAGTGCACTACATTGGGCACATATTCAGCGTCGTCTTTAAATAAGGTGTGAAACTTTTATTTTTTTATACTTTTCGCCCATGCCTAAAGCTATTGCTGTCGGGTTTTTGATTATTAACTCACCAATTTGTAAACTAGCAATTGCTTGTTTAATCTTTTGAAATTCTACTCCTGATACTCCAAACAAGTCTTTAATAACGCCATCGTTGATAGATTGCTGTTTCATAATAAGTGGGTATTGAGCATTGGCAAAAAAGTCGAAATATTCACTCTTGTAACTGTCCATATTTTGAGTGGCCAGAATGATGCTCAGTCCTTTATTTCTTCCAACTGCAATTAAGTCTCGAAGTGGTTTATTGTCAAAGCCCAACATATAATGTGCTTCATCAATAATGGTGAAATGTCTGAGTTCTACACAATCTTCATCTACCGCCTGTTTAGGTAGTTTCTCGTAAATGGTATTCAGTTTAGAAACGATGAAATATACAATCGCCTTTGCTATTGGACCATCTTTTGGGAAAGCGTCCATTTTTATAATGTAGCTGTCCTTTATCAAGTCAATTTTGTCTTCTGCGGCGAATAAGTTGTTTCTAATAAGTTGTTTGAGTACTGATTTTACGCTATCGTCTTTATCTCTATCTCTGTCATTTTGAAGTTGTGTGTACTGGTCTAAAATGATTTGAAAGGTTACAGGGGAGTTTGATGTTTTTCTATATGCGTTGATAATAGCTTCTGATAAACGATTGCTCATATTGGCACTGATGGTTGCTCTATCTATAGAACACAAGGCAGTTGCCAATTCTGTTGAATACAAATTGATTTCGTTTTGTGTCTTTCCTATAAATTCCTTAAACGGTGTAAATGGCAAAGGAGCCAATATCGGGTCAAGAATGGCACTTCTATCAGTTTCAAAAAGTTGAAGCCAACCGTTGTTTGCAGGGTCTGAAAATTCACCTTTATAGTCAAACAGTAAGAAGTTGACTGGATAGGAACTTTCAATAGTAAGGGTTCTGATTTCATTTAGTAAAACTGCAAGCAAATTTGATTTTCCTGAACCCGTGGTACCTGCAACTAAGATTTGAGTATTTGGGATATCTCTACCGTTGAGATTAAGTGTTGCAGGTATTTCATCTTCATAGGAGCCGATGTTCAAATTCAAGAATGGAATAGAACCTGCCTTGCCCCCTCTTGAAGTTGTAGCTGTATTTAAAAGCCAATCATCCAAAACACCATCTTTTAATAAAACATCCTTACCTCTTAAAATTTCGGAGTTGATGATTTTACTTTTCAATATGGTGTTTTCCCAATCTACTGGTAAACCCTGATAACGCAGTTTTAAAAGTGCTGAATAAGCACTACCTAGGTTATGTAAAGTGAAGAGTGTCTCATAAATTCTGAGACTTGTTTTTGATATTTGTATTTGTTCTATAGCTTGTAGATTTCTTTGTTCCTTGCTTGAAAGGCCTGCTAACAAACAGATTCGCATTATCTTATTATTGTTTAGCGTAACAGGTTTATTGCTTGTGGTGTATTTTTCAAGATTTACTCTCTGCTCAATCTTATTGCGTATGTCGTGAAGGTTGTCCATCAAACCTTCCGCTTGTCGTATATTTTGTAGGTTAATTACACTCATTGCTTAATCATTTAAGGTTACACCAAAATAGCCTGAAACAACATCGGTAAGCTGCTTTTCTTTGTCTCTTTGCAGGGTATAGGTTTTTGAAATAAAGGGTTCTATCTTTTCAAAGTCTTTGCCGATTCTGATTTCACTATCACTGCTCAATAAAATGGTTTGTTGCGACAAATCAGGGAAGTAATTTTCAAGTACAATAGCCCGGCTTGTTTCGTCCAAAACACCCATAACTGTATCAATCATCACTGGTGGATCGTAGTCTCCAAATTCATGTAGTGATTTGAGTAAAACCTGAATAACTACTTGTTTGGATGCCGTATTTAACTGGGTTAAATAAATTTCATTACCTGTTTTGTGGTAGATTTTAAACGTCAAGTCTTTCAGGTTTTCTGAAAGCTCTACTCTTTCAATGACATCACGGTAGGCAGAAAGATTGATGTTTAAGTCTTGCTTCATTTTCAACTCAATCTGCTGCTTTTTGATTTTTAATAATCGGTTGGCAACATCTTCAAAAAAACCTTTCAATTTACCCAATGCTTCATATTTCGGATCAGGTTCCTGATTGGTTTGTATGTCAAATTGGTGAATCCGTTTCTCAATTTTGGTTATTTCTCCTTTCACATCGGCAATTTGAATTTCTAAGTTTTTGATATTGGATTCGTTGTCTTCATAGGCTTTCAGCAAAACATAATCTCTACCTGTAATTTGTAGCCTCATTTGCTCAATCTGACTTTTGAGCAAAGAAATTTGAGTTAACGATACATTTAATTCAGCTTGTTGCTGATTCAGTGAAGGGAAATTATTTGCTGTTCTCATATTCAGCAAATCTTCCAACGCTTTTACTTCTGAAAACTCCAAAAAGTCATACGGGTCTTTATCGTTGAATTGCCCTGCTTTTGCAATAACATAGTCTACTAATTCTTCTACTGTCACCGCTTTTAAAACCAAATTGTTTTCAGATAGATATTGAACTATCAATTTGCTGATGGCTTCAATCTGTTCGGGGGCTATGTTACTGTTTTGTTGTTGTTCTTGTTCTTTTTTGGTTATCAGAATTAAGTTCACTTCCGTTTTCACAGCTTCAATCAACTTCGGAACGCAAACATTCAATTCAATGTCTTTTACAAACACATCTAATTCTTCATGGAAAATGGTCTCTTTCTTGTAAATGTTTTCTATTTGCAATTTGGTTTGTTCAATCTTGTTTTTGATGGTAGTTTCCTGATTCAAACCAATTTTAAGATTATCATACATTTCTTTGTTGGCAACTGAATATTGCAGGGCATCCTGTAGTTGTGTCTCTAATGAAGATTGGTGTTCCTGTAATTTGTTTTTCTGCTCCACCAATTCAAGGTATTCTTTCTTTTCGTTTTCAATGTTTAATCGTTGGGCTGTATAGGCTTGGTAAAGTGTTTCGGAACTTTTACTCATTTGCATATACTTGTTAAAACCCATTACGTTTTCAATGTTCTCACGGATTACCCTGTTCAGTTGGTCTTCTTTTAATAGATTACCAGCTTCCATTGCATCGAACAAAAAGTAACGGCTCAACTCCTGGGGCAAATTGGCTTTGATGATTTTATTTACCTGTGCTTCTTGCTCTGCTCGTTGGGCTACTGGTGTGGCAGTACCATACAAAAATATTGTTCCGTTCATATTTAGTTTTACGCTTTCTACCGGGTTGCCTGAAGGATTAAGCATATACGTTCTAGTCAATACATATTGTTGTTCTTCATTCAATACTTTACCTGTAAAATGAAGTTCTAACATTATTCTTTCGTCTTCTTTGCCTATGGCTCCTGCGTTCAGAAGTTCTTTAAACTGCCGTGCATTGTGTATTTGCAAACCGTACAAAGCACCATAAATGGATTCAAACAAGGTTGTTTTACCGCCACCGTTGGCACCACCAATTAGAATAATAGGTTTGTCTTGCTCAACCGATATGTCTAAATCAAGATTGAGATAGGTCTTGAAGTTTTTGGCTTTAATTTTCGTTATCAGCATAGTCAGTTAATTAATTTTTGCCAAGGCTTTTTCAATGATTTTCTCTAAGGCTTTTTCGTCCACATCCTGATTGCGGATTTTACGTTCGTGAAATTCTTTGAGTAATTCTTCTTTTACCCATTCAAACTCCAATTGATGTTCGGTGCAAAGCACTAAAATCAAGTCCATATCTTCTTTGCGAATGCCGTAATGGACAAATGTGGTATCTAATCCTTTTTTAGCCATATTATTAATAATTAAGCATTTGCTAACGAAGGTTCGAAGGACACCCAACCCGTTGTGTCATTGGCTCTGTCTATCAGGTTGTCGGCATACTTCCAGGTTCGGTTATCCGGTGTTCCTTTTGGAACGATAACCCCACCAACTAATTTTTTATCGTTGGTTGATTTGTTTCTAATGTATTGATGCAGCGCATTGTGTTTTGCTACAAAATTCGGGTCTGAATCCAGTGTCTTTGTATCAAAAAGCGCAATGGCACCCGACTTCATTTTTATTACAAAATCCACATAAAAACCGCGGGTAATTCCATTGTGGTCCTCATAGGTAACGGCAAAGTCTTCCTTGTTTTTATCGCCGTTTTTGTACCACCATTCCAGGTGATTTTTATTGGCTTCTAAAAATGTGGCAAACTCTTTCTCCGGATTGCTTGCCCTGTTTTGCTCATAAAATGGAACCAAAGCGTGTTTATCAACCGGACGTTCATTGTAATTATCATTAAAAATACGTTCCTCCGGCACATCCCAGGTACTTTCCTCCACTTGTTTTGATACTTCAGTCGCTTTCTTGTGCAATAAAACCTGATGTTTTTCCAAGGCAATGTCGATTAGCTCAATGAATTTTGACTTGTTAATTTCGAACAAAATTATTTTGATGGCCTTAAACTCATCCAGGATAAAATATTCTTCAAAGAGCATTTTTAGCGCCATTTCAAGAACCGGTGTTGAATCTACCTTTGCATAGTCTCCAACGTTGGCACGGCAAAACTGACGAAAGAGGATATTCAGTTCATTGGTAGTTTTTGCAAAACGTTCTTTCTGTTCAACATAGTTAACTCCTATCTCAGTATTTAATTCCAAATCTTTCGGTATTGGAATTTCAATCTGTTCAATATTCATCTCAATGAACTTTTCTGCCATTCTTTGTACATTATAATGGTACAATCCTAAGCTATTTGTTTTGGTTGCATCGAGCGTAATGCCGAAAAACTGTTCTGCTGCTTCGTATAAACAACGTCTGAATTTTGATCCCAAACGGTTACGGTTTAACCGAGTATTGATGAAGTAAGAGGAGAGTGCAACTGACTGGTAATTATCAATTCGTTTGGCTACGTATTGTACAATGTAGTCCATGTCTTCCTGAACGATAGTAATAAGGTCTTTGCTTAAATTGGTATATACATAGCCGTAATTTAAAATCGTGTTCGGATAGTGTTTTTGTTCGGGCATGCGTAAAATACGGCCTACTGTTTGTATTCCGAAATGCTCCTGATTAATTTCCCTGAATATCAATAAAACCGCAGCTCTGGGGCAATCCCAACCCAAAGCAATGGCTTGTTTGAAAAGTAACACTTCGGTTAATGAATCTTTCTCCTCCAAACCTTCGAGGTTGGTTTTGGTATTGCTTAGCCATACGGCTAATTTTGTGTTTTGAGTTGAGATACCTTTATAGTCTAAAAACGCTTCAACTTCTTCAATCAATTCTTTGTCTAAAGCGCTTTCAGTGGCGCTTTCGTTGGGAAGTTGCACCAGAAGTAATGGATTAATGTTGGAGCCAATTTTTTTATACGCTTCATGCAGCTCGTTCCTTTTCTTTAAGGCTTCTTCCAGTAAAACCTGATTAAGTGATTTTCCGTGTTGATTGTGATGGTCTAACGCAGGGTTAAGTACCACATTCTTTTTAATCATTTCGGCATCAACCACTTCATGGCGTTTAATGGTGTGGCCGTAATCGGAATGGAAAAGAGGGGTGGCCGATACATCAATTTCAATTTTAGCATGAATTTTTGTGAGCAGTTCCTTTGCTTTTTTGCCGTTGGCATGGTAATGAGCCTCATCTAATATGCATACTATTACCGTATCATCAAGCATGGCTCCATACACAAATTTTATAAGGTCTTTGCCTTGCTCGTTTTCCTTTACGTAAATATTGTTTTCCTTATTAACTGATTGCCAATTGACAAACAAAACCTCGTTAGGATGTAATTTGCCATCGGTAACATCTTCGAACTGGATGGGTTTAATCGACCGTAATTCTTCGAAGTAATTTTTTAACGACAGGTACGACTGCAAATGCAACTGATTTGGTGCAAACCAAATATAAGCCACTTTGTTTTTAGGCACATCGGTACGGTCGGGCAGTTCGGCAGCAAGTTTATCTAAAAAAGCTGCCATGGTTACTGTTTTTCCGGCTCCGGTGGGGGCTTTGAAAACCATTTTGTGTTGCGCTCCGGGGCGGTTAAGTAGGGCATATGTGTCTTTAAGCAGGCCGTTTACGGCTTCTTCTTGGTATGTTCTTAGTTGTATCATGCTTCAATTCCGTTATCAAATTCAACAGGGGTTTCTTCTTCCAGCTCGGGAATAAACTCCTTGTTTTGTTTGGGCAAAATATATTGGTAGGCTTTGTAAATGGCATCGGGCAGAGCGGCTAGCCTGATGTTTTTGGCAACCTCTTCAAATTCTTCGGCGTAGGCATATTGCCCGTTGGAGAATACATATACCTTAATTTGGGCTTCCGGGTTTTGGGTAATGAATGCTTTTAAAAGTTCTACAGCCTCTTCAATAAATGCATCATCGTAAATGATGTACACATAATGACCATTGGCTCCTGTAAATAGCTTATGCCATTTTTCTTTGGCTAGTTCTGATGTGATTTCTTTATAGCAATCTTCTTTAATGCAAAGTAATTCAGTGGCTAAAAGGGTTAGTTGACGTTTATTTGACAATGATGGTTCTCTATCAACAAAGTCACATTGATAGTAACGAAAGTTGTTTTCCTTTTTCCCACCAACAAAACCGTTTTTCCATGATTCATAACCTTCAATAACCTTTTTATTTCTAATGTAAGCAACTTCTTCTGCGATTTTATTTTCATTATTGGTTGCAATAATACATGTTCTTTTAGTTCCATCTTCTGCGTTTTGCTCAATCGTACTATGGAGAGTTGTTCCAGAACCTGCAAAAAAGTCCAGGATAAACTTCTTTTCGGGCATAAGACCCAAATAATACTTAATTAATTGTATTGGCTTTACAAATTGAATTGGTTCTTCACCATTAAATAATTCTTTTAGTAATGAGCTTCCTTGCTTTGTTGTTGCAGCATTTCTCAATACAGATGGAGGGTTTAGCTTATCTCTTTCCTTCCTGCAATAAATTTTCCCGTTTTCTTTAAAATAAAACTCAATAACTTTTTGACCTTTAGAATCAATTGTTTCTTCTCCATTAAAAAAACTAGTCATTTGATTCTTTTGAGTCCAGCCTGCTTTAATAGTAACATCATGCTTTAATTTACCGTTCTGGCAAATCATTTGTCCATTTATCAAAGTAGAGCTTTCAGTACCTCCCCATATTCCAGTTAATTCATAACCATCGGGGGCTTCGAATGTTGTTCCTGCCGGAAAAGTAAACTCACTAGCTGGATTTTTAACACTTATTTTTTTTTGAGCACGGTCATCAATAATACCCACACCACCAGAGAAGTTAGATAGTAGTTTTTTATTTTTTGCGTATATTAATAAATATTCATGCGTTCTTGTAAAATGTCCTGCTGAGGTTCCAGTACCTAAATCCCAAACAATGAAGCCAATTTGATTTGAAGCCTTGGGGTTTGGACTTGAATTAAAAATTTCATCACACACTAATTTTATTTGTGCAACTTCATGGTCATCAATAGACATTATCAGCACACCATCTTCGGCTAATAAAGTATGAGCAATTCTTAATCTTTTTGACATAAATGAGAGCCACTTGCTATGCCTGAAAGAGTCTTCTTCATCAACATACTTGTCGTTATATTTAAACTCGGTCTTCTTTCCTGTATTATAAGGAGGGTCAATATAAATAAGGTCAATTTTACCTTCATGAGTAAAAGTAAGCGCAGTAAGCGCATGCAGGTTATCGCCCTCAATAAGAATATGGTTGGGGTAATGTTCGGTATCGGTATCGTTTACAATGGCACGTTCTTTTACCTCTTTTAATACCGGAAGTTTGGTGCGTAGTTCTTCTTCTACATCTTCGGGCTTGTCTTCCCAAACCAGGCCGTATTTTTTCTTGGTGTTTACCAGGTTAATTAAAAAGGCTTTTTCGTCGTTGTTTAGCCCTTCAAGGTCTTTTATTTTGTCGAGGATTTCTTTCTTGTTCATCGTTAATTTTGTTTGTTCAAATGTTCCTTTACAATCTCGATGGCTTTTAAGGCAGTGCTTTCATCTTTTACAATCTCGTTAACCTGTCCGGCCAGCCATAAAGTGAGTAATTCATCTTTATCGGTTTCCAGCATTTCAGCCAGTTTTATAACCTGTTCGCGTTTTGCCCGGCGTTCGCCTCGTTCAATCTTGCTGTACATGGGAGAATCAATTTCCAGTTCGGCAGCCAGTTGGCGTTGAAGCAGTCCTTTTTCTTCCCGTAATTCTTTTATTCGTTTTCCCAAAAACATATTGATGGTATTAGTGACTTGTCAAAGAATGGCTAATTTAATAAAGAAAAGCTAAACATAAACAAGAAAAAACAGGATATTTATCAACATCGGAGAGGGGTGTAGCGAAAATTTTCTTTATTTCTGACTTAATGCTTCCAACATAATTTATATCTGAGAATACAATTATTAATCATTTCTTATATGCAGTATTCTGGCCAGCGTATTTGGAATATCAAATATTCTTTCCATTTTGATTTCTACAATACCATTCGCATAATCATAATTATTAACTATATCCAACACATCTCCTTCAAAAATATAGTATGGCTTTGATAGTTGTAGTGCATATTTTCTAAATTTATCGAACTGCTTGAAACTTCTAAATTTTATTGAATAAATTTTGTCATCTATTCTGTTGTAGCTAATTTTCCATAATTTTTTATAAACCTCCAATATTTCATTGGCCTTATTCACTTCATCAATATAAACCCTATTAAACAATTCGGTTTCATCATCATTAGTATCAAAATTTTGTGTCCGATCCCAATTTATTTGTACATGTTTTGTCAAATCAATATTAGCAAGTAAATCCATGTTCTCTCGAATTGTCTCCTTTATTGAAATAAAAATATACAAAACAGGGGCATTTAATATATCTGGTTTCAAAAAGAGCGCAGATTTCACATCCTTTAAAATTTCTTGGCAATGATCATCACAACAAGAGGTAAAGTACTTCATTATTCTACCTGTTAAATCAAAATCTCTCTCATATCCATTTTTTAACTCGTATTTCGCCAGTATTTTTTTCATTTTCTGATAGATCAGTTTGTTTTCTTCATTATTTGATAAATTAAGTGGGGTATAGTTGTCATTGAACTCGCTTTCATATTCAAATTTTCTTTTACAAACCTCAAATAATTTTTCCTGCATATATAGGTTAAACAGAAAACTATCAACGGTATAACCAATATTCATGTGCCAATGGTTATTATATTTTCCAAATTCTTCAACTGATTTGCTCTTAAAAGCAATTTTTGCAAATAATAAATCTTCGCTTGCTCTTTGTATTATTTTATTCAGTGTTCTTTTTTTGATATTCTGTGGATAATAATCCTCAAGTAATCTAGATTTTATTTTTTGATTAGTCTGCTTTATTTTTCCATATATGAATTTTAATTCACTAATTACGATATCTATTGTAAATCGTTCGTCTGCATTCTGTTTTATCATATTTGAAACAAGAATGTCAAATTCATTGTACAAAGGATAATCATCTGAAATAATTCTAAAACTTGATCCTGCCGGGTTCTGCTTTGTAAAACACTCGTTTACTATTAATCCCAAAGCATAAATGTCCGCCGATTTTCCGACATTAATAATATTGTTTTTTATCTTTTGTTCCGGGGCTGAATAGTGACGGTTTCCTAAAAAGTCACCTTTCTTGGTTAATGAAGAGTCGTTGAAATGCGCGATGCCAAAATCTGCTAACACTAATTGTTTTCCATCTATTAATATATTTTCTGGCTTTATGTCCCGGTGAACTACACCTGCCCTATGTTTGTGAACAAAACTCACTGCATTACATAACTGTAAAATGTATTTCATCAAAATATCTGTATCTTTTTCCTCGTTAATTACATTTCTGAGCGTTTTTGGATATAGGGGCATTATATAATATCGACTTCCATCAAATTCGCCATCTGCAATTATCGAAATAATATACTTGTTTTGAGTGCTTTTGCAAAATGTAAGTTCTTTGTTAAACCGTTCAATTTTATCTTTATCGCTTGAATCTATGAATTTTATCGCATAGCTATAGCTTGTTGCTTGTGCCTCCCAGACCACGCCTGAGCCCCCCTCGCCAATTTTTTTAATCAATGAGTAATCCACGTTGCTATTTGATATTACATCTCCCTTTTTCATATGAATAACTTTTTATGGAACAGTATAATAATTCGGACAATTTATAATCTAATCTCTATACGTTAACGACAAAACACTGCATATTCCTTTGGTGTCGGCATCTCGACCTACCGCCGTTTGACCCTGATCCTCCCAGGAAAATATTCTCTGTCTATCACAAGGAACGCTATATCATCGATCCAAACCATCTAATTGTGTGTTCGTGGAGAAATGTAGCCTCTAAATTAAACATTATTAATTAATTATAGAAATAATAACCCCGCGATCATTAACGTGAAAAGTGCGAAACAGAATGAAATACTGTTTCTACTCGGTATGTCTTTGAATTCAGTCGGAATGGTTTTGATTTCGGGAAAGTGTTCCCCAGATTCTCCAGAAAGAGGATCTTTTGGAAAGCAGAGGTATCAGTCATTCTCCTTCCGCTCCGCCAACTCCGCTCCATTCGAATCACTGATCTTATCCTCACTTCCGCTCAGAGATTGTCATCCTCCATTCCGCTTCGCTCCATTCCGGACCACAAACTCTTGACGCTCCAGGCTTAATTGGTATTCGCTCCGCTCATGATCCTTAACCCCACCCAGCGAACTTCGTTCGCCTCCCACCCTGGAAACAGCGGTGTTCGCTTCGCTCACTCGCCGGTGTCAATGTAACTCTGGCCGGGATCGGCACCGCCTACATCAATTAAATAAACCCTTTCCCCACAAATTCCTTCCCCGCACCTTTCTTTTCCCCCGGGCGTGCGCTCGTTTCCACCTGGCTCCCTTTCCTTTTCGGGCGCCGCTCAAGAACACAAGCCATCAATTGCTTATACACGCTGTTAGCGGTTCGGACTTTTGAATAATTTTGTCTTCATGTATTATTCTTGTTTTATATTACCATTATCTTCTACTCGTAGCGTAATCCATTCGTAATTCCTTTTTTCAACTACTTTTTGAATACTTTCTTGTAATCTTTTACCCTTATTGCCTTTTGCCTTGTCCAATAGAATTAGGTTTTTCATTTGACCTGCTTTCATTCCATTAAAGACAATATAATCCACTGGATGAAAAATTACTTTTGAGTCATCAGGATTAAGCTTTAATGGCTGAAATATTTTGTCAATTTTTTTTACAATTTTATTTGCCTCTTTTCTTCCTGCTATCCTTGCGCTTTCCCTGATAGTTTCCTCTTTTTCCTCTAATTTTTCAACAGCCTTATCAATTCGTGATTGTGCTAATTCTATTTGCTGCAACCAGTCAGGTTCCGGTTTTTTCTTTATATAAATTTGGCAATCACTTAAACGGAAAACCTTTCCAGAATGAGGACAGACTCCGAAAATTTGTCTTTGGAGTTGAAAGAATCTAAGCAATCTATTATTTGTCATTTTAGTAAATCTTAAAGTCAACTTTCTTATTTTCTACGAGAGTTTTAATTTCTTTTTGATTTTTTTTAAGTCTTGCTGCTCCTGTTTTAATGTCTGTAAAGATTATTTTACGAACAACTCCATTTTTGCTTAATCCCTCAAAAATTACATAGTCTATTGGGTCAAATAAGGAACGACAGTCGTTATTGGCAAATGGGAAATGGTCAAATGCAGGCGCAATACGCTCTAAGATAAAACCAACATTAACCGCCTTTGCAGTAAGCTGTGGACGTTTGGTCATATTCTTTTCTCTCTCCTTTAAATCAAGACGCTGCTGTTTTAAATTTTCTAATAGTTCTTTTTGTGCTTCCTTACCAAAAGTTGAAAAGTCATCCAAATAAAATAAGTTGGCGTTTTTTAATTTAATTTCTTCACCGCAGCCGCACGGGCATTCACAGTAAAAATTTCCACTTTTTAATGTGTTGATAATGTCCTGAGCTTCTTTATAATCTTGTTTTGCCATAAGTTATATTTTTAATAGCATTGTCAACTTGTGATTTTTTTTTGCCTGACCGCACAACGGTTTGGCGGTTGCTGTTCGGTGGCGACCTTTAGCACTAAACATTCCACGTAGCACCGCAATTTAAAATTATTACTTCATTGTCTTATGAACCACAGCCCCGCCACTGACAGCAAACGCCTGTTATGGGCTGTAAATTTTTATCCTTTTATAATTCTTGTCACATCTATATTGTCAGCACTATTTAATTTTATAACATAAACTCCCTTTGCAAATCTGCTTATAACAATTTCTGTCTGTTCCTGTTGCAATGGTTGTTGAAGCAATAGTTGACCTTGTATATAATAAATAGAATGAATTGTATTTTTTATACTAATAGTTTGAGGAATTGTTATAGTCATTTTATCATATACTGGATTAGGGAAAACAGAAAATACTTGATAAATTAATATGTTAGATATACCTGTATTTCAATTGAGAACAGGTGAAAACGGGGCTTCAGTCCAGTTATTAGAAGACCAACCAGATTGATAAATTTTGTCTCCGATAACAACATAAGGATTATTATAAAAGCTTAAAGAAGTAATATTCCCTGGAGCAGGAGAAAACCGGGCTTCAGTCCAGTTATTAGAAGACCAACCAGATTGATAAATTTTGTCTCCGATNAGCAACATACGGATTATTATAAAAATCTAATGAAGTAAAATTTCCTGTAGCAGGAGAAAACGGGGCTTCAGTCCAGTTATTAGAAGACCAACCAGATTGATATATTTTGTTATCACAAGTAACATAAGGATTGTTGTAAAAATTCAATTGTTGTCCAAAAATGTTAAATAAAGTAAGGAACAACGCTAAGATAAAAATTCGTCTTTTCATAATTTTTTTTTCATTTATATTAATTGCATTGACATTTTCGATTTATCGCCCATAACTTGTTTATATATTCAATGAATGTGTCCCAAAACCCTCAAGGCCTCCTTTTCCTGAATTCCCATGGCGCGACCGCCCTCGGATCACTCCATAAACCCCTTTTATTAT
>JAEAME010001833.1_pt1 | contig 13579 bp, 15 predicted proteins | sample 8958731 | NCBI WGS metagenome assembly JAEAME01 (sample SAMN16933194, study PRJNA681113) | bioreactor sludge metagenome | isolation source: anerobic bioreactor sludge (Control) | place: India:Bengaluru | collected 2018-10-24 | reverse complement strand
AAATATGTTGTGCTATTTATCAATTAGGAATTAAGAATTAGGAATTAGGAATTATATTTTACTATGGCTGAAGATTCAACTTTTCAGACTTTTACGCTGGATGAGGTCAGTTTCAAGACCAAACTTACACAAAAGTACCTAAACCGTAAGCTTTATGTGCCAATTGATCCGAGGAAAGTATATGCCTTTATCCCAGGTACAATAGTTAAAGTCTTTGTGAAAGAGAACCATAAGGTAAAGAAAGGCGATGCGCTTCTTTCCCTCCAGGCAATGAAAATGAATAATAACCTCCTGGCTCCGAAAAACGGTACCGTTAAAAAAATCTATGTAAAACAGGGGGAAAAGGTAGCCAAGAATCTCTTGCTGGTCGAACTTAGATGAAAAAAAGCGAAGAGTTCAGGATTGAAGATCCCATATTTATTGCTTTCTGACTATTTCATTCAAAATTCCCTGAATATTATCAAGCAGAATCTCCTTGCCCTGTCTGGTAATTGAAGAGACCTGTATTATCGAAGGTAATTCTTCCCAATTTTCAGCCAACACTTTCTGATAGGACTTTATATTCGAATTTAATTGGGTCCTGGAAAGTTTGTCAACTTTAGTAAATACAATTATAAAAGATATTTCTTCATTGCCCAGCCAGTTGAGGAATTCGAGATCAATTTTTTGTACCGGAAGGCGGGAATCGATCAGCACAAAAGTACAGGCAAGGTTTTTCCGTTTTATAAGGTAGGTTCGGATCATCCCGTCAAATTTCTCCCGTTGTTCCTTGCTTAATTTAGCCCAACCGTATCCGGGCAGATCAACCAGGTACCAATGTTCACTTCGTTCACGATGTGGGATAAATGGAGCTTTGCCCCGATGCAGGGTGCCAGATTCAGGATCCTGAACTTTAGATATGGTATCTTGGATCCTTGATCCCGGAACCTCTGTGCTCGTCACTCTAAAATGATTAATCAGCCTTGTTTTTCCGGGGGTTCCTGAAACTTTTGCGACTCCTTTCCGGCCACATATCATGTTAATAAGAGAGGATTTCCCGACGTTTGACCGACCTATGAAAGCAAATTCAGGCAGGTCAAAAACAGGCATCTCCTTTAGACCAGGGCTACTCTGAACAAACTGAACTTCCTGAATTTCCATGACTTTTTATTTTTTCTTTGATAATGCAGTATCCAATGTTACTTTATCACTTGTTCCCTAGTTGATAGACTTTTTCCTTGATCCATTCAGCCCACTCTGAATCTGACTTGCTTTTATCAAAAGTCCTGTACGGAATACTATCGCCAAGTAGAAGCCGGATGGTCTCTCCTTTTTGTTTCACCATCTCATCGACCAGGTAGAGCATCTCGATGTTGGTTTTGATCCCCAGCCGCTTGCGCCATTTAGCAAGGTTATAGAACCAGTCTGAATTCCTGCCTGTGATAAAGATGGGAACGATGTCGCGCTGGAATTGTTTTGCCTTGGTGATGAAGGTTTTTTTCCATTCAAGGTCGCAGATGATCCCTTTTCCCTGTTTTCTGGAGCAGAGTCCCGCCGGGAAGTAAAGGATTATTTTATCGGAGGCAAAGGTAGCTGAAATGATTCTTGCATTTTCAGTATTGCTTCCGTGCTTGTTGATGGGGATAAACAGGGGCTTCAGTCCGGGAACATTCATCAGCAGGTCGTTCACAGGGAAGATAATATCCTCACGCACCTGACCGATGGCATACATCAGTGCCATTCCATCCATCCCGCCAAGGGGATGATTTGCCACGATGATGTAGCGACCAGACTTTAAAAATGAAAGGGGATTGGAGATTGGGGACAGGTGATGGGAGTTTTCAGGTTCCCCTTCTGTCTCCAGTTTACTATCACCAATCCTCTTATCCACCACTTCCACCTTTACCCCAAATTCCTTCAGTATGACATCCATGAACGGAACTCCGAATTTCTCCCGGTTCCGGTAAATATAACCATTGATTTCCTCCTGGTGGGTGATCCGTTTCAGGTAATGGATGATAAATCCAGGGATGACTTTAAGCAATCCCGGATTTTTCGATGCAATTAAAGTTTCAATATCGATCAGTCGTTCAGGGATTTCAGTTGGTTCCATCAGACAAAGTTACTAATTCTTTTTTTCCGGTATGTGAAACATGGGAATGGTTAATCGCACGGGGATCTTTAATCGCATTCCCTTTTATTGATCTCCTGTCAGCCATAATAAAGAAAATATGTACTTTTGACTACCGATAACGAAAAGTGATGGAAACGATCATTCCTCCTGTCGATCCTGATTTGTTGTTAGACGAACTTACCGACAGTAAATTTCTAAGAAACACCAACAACGGGAAAAATAAGATCTATGTCTTCACCGCTCATGATTCACCGAATCTGATGCGGGAGCTTGGCCGGTTGCGTGAGATTACTTTCCGCGACGCGGGGGGAGGTACCGGAAAGTCGGTAGATATAGATGAGTTCGACACCATGGAAGTACCTTTCCACCAGCTTATTGTTTGGAATCCGGTGGAAAAGGAGATCACCGGAGGCTACCGGTTCATTCATGGCCGCGCCATACCATGCAATAAGAAAGGATGTTTGAGCAGCGCTACTGCTGAACTGTTCAACTTCTCCAACCGTTTTGTCCGCGATTACCTGCCATGGAGTATTGAGTTGGGCCGTTCGTTTGTACAACCGAACTACCAGCCTTTTGTAAACTTGAAGAAAGGAATGTATTCGCTGGACAATCTCTGGGACGGTCTGGGTGCAATGATCATCGAAAATCCGGATGTGAAATATTTTTTCGGAAAAATGACCATGTATCCAGCCTATAACCGGGATGCCCGCGACCTCATCCTGTATTTCCTCCGAAGATATTTTCCGGACAACGAGACCCTGATGACCCCGATAGAACCAGTTGTAGTTGAAACACCTGATGAAGCTATCGCGCCGCTTTTTAAAGCACCGACGTATGAAGAAAACTATAAAATACTGGTGCATGAAATCCGCCGGCGTAATGAACTTGTTCCTCCCCTGGTGAATGCTTACATGAATCTCTCTCCGACTATGCGGACTTTCGGAACTGCCATCAACCGGGGATTTGGCGATGTGGAAGAAACAGGGATCCTGATCAATATAGAAGATATCTATCCCCGTAAAAAGGAGCGGCATTTAAAGTCATATATCCAGCTACTGACTTTTAAGGGATTGCATTGGAGGAGGAGGAGGTAAGGAATTAAGAATGAGGAATCAGGAGTTAATGATTGATTCCTTTGGTATGATTTGTATAAATATCATTGTATAGTAATGATTGATTCGCAGAAAGTTATTGTTGTTATGCCGGCGTATAATGCTGAAAAAACACTGGAACAAACGATTGCCGAAATACCCCGGGATATTGTAGATAAAATAATTTTAGTCGATGACGCCAGTACCGACAACACTTTCCTTATGGCAGGAAAAATGAATCTAGCTGTTGTTTTACAACACGACATTAATAAAGGTTATGGCGCCAATCAGAAGACCTGTTACGATACTGCACTGGGACTGGGAGCTGATATTGTGATCATGCTTCATCCTGATTACCAGTACACCCCGAAGCTGATCCCTTCGATGGCCTACATGATCAGCAGTGGACTTTATCCGGTAGTCATTGCCTCGCGCATATTAGGACGGGGGGCTTTAAGGGGGAATATGCCTCTCTATAAATACATCTTCAACCGCCTCCTTACTCTGACTCAGAATATTCTGATGAATGAAAAATTATCGGAGTATCATTCGGGATATCGTGCTTTTTCAAGGAAGGCTCTTGAATCTGTGAACTATCATGCCAACTCCAATGATTTTGTATTCGATAACCAAATGCTTTCGCAGTTGCTTTATGCCGGTTTTCAGATCGGCGAGATCACTTGCCCTACGAAATATTTTCCTGAAGCCTCCTCCATCAACTTCCGGCGAAGCATTAAATACGGCTTTGGCGTACTTCTTACTTCAATGATGCATTTATTACAGAAAATAGGAATAGGGAATTTCAGGATATACAAGAAAGTTGATAAGGGATATGAGATAGAAGAGTAAAGTTCGGAGCATGAGGTTCCAATCCCGGATCTTATAGCCTTCTAACGCAAACCATTACTTTGCAGCATTCTTCGCTTTCCGCATCAGCTTGCTCTTCAGGTTTGCAGCCTTGTTTTTATGAACCACTCTTTTCTTAGCAAGCTTATCGATCTGTGAGATGACTTTTGGAAGATCTTTCGTAAGAACCTCCTTTTCCTCTGTGTTGCGGAGTTCCTTCACGGCATTACGGACAGTTTTGCCCTGATATCGGTTGAGAGTACGTTTGGTCTTGGTGTTACGGATGCGTTTTTCTGCACTTTTGTGATTCGCCATTGGTAATTTTTTAATTTATTAAATACTGGTAATTTTAGGGGCGCAAAGGTACAAATTATCCCTGAACTTCCAATTTTTTATTCGTTTCTTTTTTTGAAATTGCTGATGTCTCCCCTACTTCGATTCGTTTTTTACTTCTTTTGGGGCAACAAAAATCAATTAAGAATTAGGAATGAGGAATTAGGAATCAATTAAGAATTAGGAATGAGGAATTAGGACTTAGGAATCAATTAGGAATTGGGAATTGAGGAGCGATTAGTTAGATTTTTGATTTGTTTGTAAATCTCCTGATCGGATTTTAACTCAACTCTTTGATTTATTGAATTATAGACTGAGTACCAACCTGTTAGGTTTATAGCATAACATCAATTTTTTGTTAAAAAATGCAAAATTATTTGCTTTTTTTAAAATGTTTATGAGTAAATTTGTTACTCTATTTAAAAGCATGAAGCAGGAATTAAACTGGTACGCTGTTTACACTAAATCGAGGCACGAGAAGAAGCTCGCAGACGGATTGCAGGAGAAGGGCATCGAAGCGTATGTTCCTCTCCGTAAAGTTTTACGACAATGGAGTGACCGGAAAAAGATGGTTGACGAACCCCTGATCCGGTCTTATTGTTTTGTAAAAACAGGAAAACAGCAATATTTTGAAGTACTGAATACGCATGGGGCTGTGCGTTACGTCTGGTTTTCAGGCAAACCTGCCACCATTCCTGAGAAGCAGATCAACCTCCTCAAGGTAATTGCGGGTTCCGACATTGAAGTAGAGGTCCTTCCGGGAAACATTAAACCAGGAACCCTCGTAAAAGTGATTGCGGGCCCTCTCATCGGATTTACCGGCGAAATGATATCCGTTTTAAATCGAAAGAAAGTTATTGTACGTATTGATAATCTGGACCAGGTTTTAAGTTTATCGATATCCCCAGCGATGCTGGAAAGAATTGGAAATCAATTAGGAATTAGGAATTAGGAATTAGGAATTTAATGAAATTACGTTAAGGTTTCTGTGACCCAAAGGGCGAAGCTATATCAATTAGGAATTAAGAATTAGGGTTTTATAAAATCTTATTTTTCTTTTAGGGTTTTAATGATACTGCCAATAATTTTTAAAAGTTCTTCGCAATCATTTAGAATTGAAGCTGTTTCATTTTGTGTCAACAGGTGACTTTCGCGAAGTAACATTAACCAGTATTTTGTTTCCCGGGCTTCCTTATAAACTGTAGTCATCTTAGCTGTAAAATCTCGTCTGGAAACTGAACCTTGAGCTTCCTCCAGGTTTGCCCCAATTGAAGTACCCGAACGAAGGATCTGTTTTGAAATGACCAATTCCTTTTTCTTCTGAAGGTACTGGTACATTCTGATAATTCTGATTGAAAATTGAAAAGCTTTTTCGTTGAGAATGTTTTCGGTTTTCATTTGTTAATAATTTTTGATTTCAATGGTCAAATGGAATATCCATTATTATCATTCTTGTTTTGCATAAACAGTATTTGTATGGATATTTCATAAAAGCTTTCTACTTAATCGTCCGAACCCTCAAAAGATGATACCCCTTCCAAAAAATTCCCGATTACCGATAATCATCCTATTTTTCAAATTTGTTGATAATCGCTCCTCAATTCCTAATTCCTAATTCATAATTCCTAATTGTGTTAGACACTCTCATCTCCAATAAGACCCGCTTGAAGTTGTTGCTCCGTTTCTTTTTAAATGAGGATTCGCGGAGCTATCTGCGTGGATTGGAAGTTGAGTTTAATGAATCGACGAATGCGATCCGTGTGGAGTTGAACCGTTTTGAGAAGGCAGGATTGTTATTGAGTGCAGAGAAGGGCAATCGTAAGATATTCCGTGCCAACCGGAATCATCCTTTGTATAATGATATAAACAGTATTTTACGCAAATATGTAGGATTGGATAAGATTGTTGAACATATTGTTGAAAAGCTTGGACATGTGAAGAAAGCATACATCACCGGTGAAATGGCAATAGGGCTGGATAATAAAACAATCGAATTGGTTTTGGTCGGAAACGGTATTAATCAAACTTTTCTTAAAAATTGTATTGAAAAAGCCGAAAAAGCCATCAACCGAAATATCGGTTTCCTGATCCTGCAGGAAGATGAGGAGAAAGCCTTTTTAAAGCAGCGGAAAGAGGCGTTTTTAATATGGGAAAACCTGGAAAAAAAATAACAATATGAAGTTAAGAAACATCAAAAATCCATGTCAAAAACCGCATTAATATCTGGTATTACCGGTCAGGACGGCAGCTACCTGACAGAGTTACTGATTGAGAAAGGTTATATCGTTCATGGTATAATCCGGCGGTCGAGTTCATTCAATACCTTCCGGATTGATCATCTTTATTCAAATAAAGAGATTCTGAATAAAAGGCTTTTTTTACATTATGGCGATCTGACCGATTCGAGTAACTTAAACCGGATCATCGAAAAAACTCAGCCCGATGAAATCTATAATCTCGGAGCCCAATCGCATGTCCAGGTCTCCTTTGAAGTTCCCGAATACACGGCTGAAGTAGATGCAATCGGGACCCTTCGTTTTCTTGATGCAATCCGCGAAACCGGGTTAAAAACAAAATTCTATCAAGCCAGCACATCCGAACTATATGGCGCAGTCCAGGAGATACCGCAAAATGAAAAAACTCCTTTTTATCCCCGTAGTCCTTACGGCGTCGCCAAGCTATACTCCTATTGGATTACGAAAAATTATCGCGAAGCCTATAATCTTTTTTCATCCAATGGAATTTTATTCAACCATGAATCAGAGCGGAGGGGAAAGACATTTGTAACAAGAAAGATCACTGTTGGGATTTCTAAGATCCTTCTTGGATTACAGGATACGCTGTATATGGGCAACCTGGATGCGAAGAGGGATTGGGGATATGCCCCTGAATTTGTAGAAGGTATGTGGAGGATATTACAAACTGACAAACCCGATGATTTTGTCCTTGCAACGAATGAAACACATACTGTCAGGGAATTCATTGAAGAGTCGTTTAGGATCCTGGGTGAAAAGATAATATGGAAAGATAAAGGGGTTAATGAAAGAGGAATCCTAAAATCATCCGGTAAAGAAGTTATTGCAATTGATCCAAGGTACTTTCGCCCCACAGAGGTAGATGTCCTTATCGGAGACTATACAAAAGCGAAGCATAAACTTGGCTGGGAACCGAAAACTACTTTTAAAAATTTGGTTAAGATTATGGTAACCTCTGACTTTGATAAAATCAAGAAAGTGATGAAGTGATGCAGTGATAAAGTGAAGCAGTGATGGACAAATCAAGCAAGATATACGTTGCGGGGCATGGGGGGATGGTAGGTTCAGCCATCGTAAGAAAGTTAATCGACGAGGGTTATCAGAATATTATTAGCAGAACCATCGAAGAGTTGGATTTGACGGATCAGCAAGCGGTTGTGAATTTTTTCAGAACTGAAAAACCGGAGTATGTTTTCATGGCAGCAGCGAAAGTCGGTGGAATTCAGGCAAACAATACTTACAGGGCACAATTTATATATGAAAACCTGATGATCCAGAACAATATCATTCATCAGAGTTATCTTCATAATGTCAAGAAATTATTATTCCTTGGAAGCTCCTGTGTCTATCCAAAAAATTGTCCACAGCCTATCAAGGAGGAATATCTGTTGACCGGCGAACTTGAACCGACAAATGAACCCTATGCGATTGCCAAAATTGCCGGTATTAAGATGTGTGAAAATTATTACCGCCAATACGGATGTGATTTTATTTCAGTGATGCCGACCAACCTTTACGGACCAAATGACAATTATAATCTCGAAACCTCGCACGTACTTCCGGCTATCCTTCGGAAGATGCATTTAGCCCACTGTCTTGAAACTGGCGATTGGGAGGCCATCTGGAAAGATCTGAATAAAAGGCCGATTGAAGGCGTCAATGGATCCTCAACTCAAAAAGATATTCTTGGAGTGTTGGGTAAATATGGGATTCAGCCACAGCCCCGACAGCCCCACCCCCTTACCCTCCCCATTCGGGGAGTGGAGTTATATTCTCCTGTCAACATTACTCTTTGGGGTTCAGGTAAGGTTTATAGGGAATTCATGCATGTAGATGACATGGCCGAAGCATGCGTCATGCTTATGAGGCGTTCAAAACCGATCAACAGACCCCCCTCTGCCCCCCCCATTCGGGGTGGGAGTTTGGAAACAACTGACAATAGTTTTATCAATATTGGTACTGGTGTTGATCAGACAATTTATGATCTTGCATTAATCATCAAAGAGGTGACAGGTTTCAAAGGAGAATTTATCTTTGATCAAACTCATCCCGACGGAACATATAAAAAACTACTTGACATTTCCAGGCTAAATGCGCTGGCGTTCAAACCAGAATATACATTGCAGGAAGGGATTGAAAATGTTTTTATGGAGTATAAAAAGAATTAGGAATAATAAAATGAATCATCCAGCCGCATAACGGGTGGTATCTAAGGATTGACCTAACTGTTCACTTTTATGTAAAACTATGAATTCCTCCTCAATCACTTGATCACTAATATACTTCGTTATAATTGTTTCATAGCCAATTATTTCGACCGTGTTAACAAAATATCCATTAGCACAAAATTTTCTTCCCAAAGCATGGATTTCATATCTGAATGCTTTTTAAAAAAAAATTGGTTGTGACATTTTTAAAATAATGATTACAGAAGGCAGATTCATTTTGGAAATATTTTGAATCTATATATAAACATATTATTATGTGTGTTTATTTCCAAAAAATGAACAATATACCACTTCTCTATCTCCTAAGAAATTTCAATCAAGGTTTGATTAACTGCTTTATTGAAAACTACTCTGGAATATTGAGCCAGATAACAAAGTGATACAAAAGAACAGTAACATTATTTGATTTGTGTTTGTATTCACTTTCACTCATACATCCAAAGAGAATTTATTTACGTCCCAAGGGACAATAAACTAACTCCAAAAGAGAATAAAGTTCCCTTTAGTATTCCCTATTCTTCAAGCCACCAGGCACTTTTTCTTAATTTGTCCGATATTTACAAACGAGTAGAATTGAAGAAATTTTAAGGATATGATCAACAATTACTTTCACCTTCTTAATTTCAATCTCCTTCCAATTTCAAAATTGAATAATTCCTTGTTCAATAGCTAATTCTATTCCTTTTGTCAAAATTCAATGCTTTTACTTTATTTTAAATACTTTAAAAATTCATTTATTTACTTCATGTGTTAATTCTCCATATTGACAACAATATGAAAAATTTATTGAATTTGAGACATCTAACCACGTAAACCCAATCACCGTCTAAGACACTGGGTCTTTGATTAAATATTAATTTTCATTTTTTCTAATGTCCAATTCGGAAAATACTAAAAAAATTGTAAGAAATACTTTTCTGCTTTATTTCCGTATGTTTCTTACAATGGGAGTAGCGCTATACACTTCCAGGATTGTATTAAATACATTGGGGGTTGAGGACTTTGGGATTTACAGTGTTGTTGGCGGTCTTGTGACATTACTTTCCTTCCTTAATGGAGCAATGTCAGCTGCCACACAACGATTCTTGTCCTTCGAAATAGGTCGAAAAGATTTTGTACAATTAAAAAAAGTGTTTAGTCTTTCTGTCACTCTCCACATTTTAATTGCCATTATTATTGTTCTATTAGCTGAGAGTATAGGTCTTTGGTTCCTAAACTCAAAAATGAATATACCGTCAGAAAGAATGGAATCAGCAAACTGGGTTTTTCAATTCACTGTCTTGACATTTGTAATATCGGTAATCCAAGTACCCTATAATGCCTCTATCATTTCAAACGAAAAAATGAACGTATATGCCTATATGAGTATTTTAGAAGTAATCCTTAAATTATTAATTGCCTTTATGCTTTTGTGGATTGGATTCGATAAATTAAAATTATTTGCTGTATTGACTTTTTGTGTGTCACTTCTAATCGCTGCAATCTACCATACTTATTGTAAAAATACTTTTAAAGAATGTCATTACCATTTTTTTTGGGATAAACCCTTGTTTGTCTCTTTATTGAATTTTTCAGGTTGGAATTTATTTGGAAACTTTGCTTGGATAATTATGGGTCAGGGGTTGAATATTTTGCTTAATATTTTTTTTGGACCAACTGTGAATACATCTTATGGCATCGCTAATCAAATCAATAGTGCAGTGAATAAATTTATTTCAAATATCAGGATGGCCACAAATCCACAAATAGTAAAATCCTTTGCAACAGGAGATAAAAAATATATGCACAGTTTAGTTTTTGAAAGCGCTAAATATTCTTTTTTTTTACTTCTTTTTCTTTCATTACCAATTCTTTTAGAGACTAAGATAATATTGCAGGTCTGGTTAAAAATCGTACCGGAGTACGCAATTTTATTTTGTCAATTGATAATACTCAGTACGTTAATAAAATGTTTTGATGCTTCTTTTGGAATAGTATTTCAAGCAATTGGAAAAATTAAAGAAAACCAATTATTAGCTGGAGGAATTTATTTGCTGGTTTTACCGATTTCATATTTTTTATTAAAATTTGGCTATCCACCACATACAGTCTTCTATGTCCAAATGGCAGCGACGTTTTTCGCAGCTTTTATCATAAAATTTTTTCTTTTGCAAATTTTAACAGATATTTCAGCAATCGAATATTTCATAAAACTTCTTATACCAGTTATAAAAGTGTCTATATTATCTATCATTTTACCTATTCTAATTAAATCAAATATTCAAGAAGGAATTCCACGTTTTTTAGCGTCAACTTTTTCTTCAATTATTTGTGTCCTACTTGCTGTTTATTATGTGGGTATGAATAAATCTACAAGATTAAAATTAAATCATTATATTGCAAATAAATTAAAGAATTAATAGATAGAATAAGCCCTTAAAAAGGTGTACTAGACTCCTTATCAGTAAATCCACAAAAAAGCAACTTACAAGTATTTTTCAATCAATTCAGGGATAATTTCAATCAGCGGGTGTGATTACCTTGCAGGATTATCTCAGAAGTCTTGATCATTGGGTTAGCATTAAACAGATCAAGCGATTACTATGATTAATGAACCTCATGGCTATCTATCCTAAACATAATCTCAGTAAACTTGGTTTTAAACAGTATGTTCCTCCCTATTTACTAAAGGCTTAACGATTGATCGGCCCAACCATGTTTGGACTATTGATATTACATACATCCCGATAAAAGAAGGATTCATGTATTTGATCGTGATTCTGGACGTTTATAGCAGCTGCGTTATCGGTTGGGATTATCCAACACGCTGAAAGCTGATGCGATCCTGGAAGTGGTTAAAAGAGCGATTCTGAAGTTTGGAAAACCCCGGATTATTAATTCCGATCAGGGAAGCCAGTGTACTTGCAAAGAATGGGTTGACTTTCTCAATGAGCCAACCATCAGAATCAGTATGGATGGCAAAGGACGAGCGATTTACAATCTTTACATTGAAAGGTTTTTCCAGACTCTTAAACGTGAACATGTTTACCTTAATTCTGCTAAAGACGGTCTCGATGAATATTTTCACTATTACAATTATCAAAGAACGCATCAGGGCCTTAATAGACGAATCCCTGTAACCTTATATGAACTTGCAGCTTGAAAATACAAAATCACATAAACATTGATCAGCTGTGGTCCAACAACACGCAAGTACTATATCGTTTACTCTTACATTTGCGTTGCGTTAAGAACCAAATAAATAGACGAAATGTTCTATAAATAATTCTTCAAATTTTTTTTACCATCGACGATTTAAATTTGTTTTGATAAAACAATATTCTGTTAAAAACTCAAGCAGCTAACCTCCCGATATTCAGACACTCCTCATAGAGGCTCCTGTATTTTTTGCAACTCAGATCGAGAGCTAATTTTGAAAAAATAAAATTTGTTATAAACTGGTTGAAATACATAACCTTAACATCGGTCATAGAAAATGAGTCCTTTTCTTCCTTCGTTATGTTCAGATAGTGTAGCGCTTTTTCCAGTGACATGGTTGTCAGGGATGCATTCACATGTAAATGCAGTTTACTTTCACTACGTGCCTGACAATCTTCAAGGCCGGTAAAGTTTTTGGTATCACGAAAAAGGAATTCTATCTGGAATCGCTGCCGATAATAATGCAATATCTTCGCTGGACTCAGATTCAAATCGGTTGAAAAGAAAATTGTATGCGTTGTCCCCAATCCATTCTGATCATAATTCTGTAAGTACACAATCCTTATCAGCCGTTGAAGGCTAACGCTATAAACTATGCCTGAAAAGATCTGCACATTGTCAGCTTCATCAAAACAAAACCGGATTCTCCGGCGATCAACGTTGTTTACATCAACTTTATCGGTATATTTTTTTACGGTCCCTGCCTGCATTTTGTTTACAGGTAAACTGATATCTGAGGTTGGCATCATTACGAAGCCTGCCCACTATTTCAAGGGGTGATCGGGATGTAATGGCATCAATAAAACGTTTCTTCGAAAAAAAAGCATCCACGGCTATATGCTTTATCTCAAGAGAGGATATCACTTCAAGTTTATCAAGAATCATACAAGCATAATGATCAACCAGGTTTTCACCAGTCTCAATCTTATCAATCCTGGGTGTTTGAACAGCCTCCAGGGAGAAAGCGGTGCCATTCTTTACATCGACCACTGCCATGGCCCCAACCTTAATACCTGGTTTAACAGCTCTGTCTTTCCCACTCCAGAACCGGCCAACATGAGCAGTTTTCTTGCCGCTTTTCGGCTGGCAAGACGGGTCAAAGGCGAGAATAAGTTCTTTGGAGCAGCTTTGCCGAATCAGGGTCTTGTTAAACTCCGCCAAGGCAAAAGGCTTGCTCATTTGGTTCCGATACGTCTGCTCAGTAAACAAACCGTACCTGGACATGTTAATAAAGTTGTATTTGCCGCGGAGTTCCAAGTAAAGGATCAAAAGGTGTTTAAGGAATTTTTTTCTGGGTTTGGTTGTTTTGCCAATCTTTGCTATTATTGCAGTGATAAGGCTTTCGGCTTTATTGAGAAGCATCTTGGTCTGAAATCTTTGTCGACTATAAAACAGATGCTTTTCTCTTTTGGCTTCAGCCCATTATGCTTGTTTTTACTAATACGTTAGCGGTCATTCCTCAGATAAAACCCTCCAAAATTATTTTAGAGAAAGGTAATAATTTCTACAGGTTTA
>JAEAME010001832.1_pt1 | contig 13586 bp, 11 predicted proteins | sample 8958731 | NCBI WGS metagenome assembly JAEAME01 (sample SAMN16933194, study PRJNA681113) | bioreactor sludge metagenome | isolation source: anerobic bioreactor sludge (Control) | place: India:Bengaluru | collected 2018-10-24 | reverse complement strand
AGCACAAAAAGGAAAACAGCAACTTTGTTCTTTTTAAGCCAATTTACCATTGAATAATTTTTTCCTAAAAAGAAGGAAGAGTATTAACCCAATCCAAGAAACTAATGAAATATAGTTACTAATTGTTCTTAAAAGTGTGTTTGTTAATTCCAAATACACTTCATGTGTCCCTTCCGGAACGTCTACATACATTCTTCCCCATTTCTCGTCATCATGAACATAAATATTGGTCTCTTTTCCATCAATATAAGCCTTCCAAATTGGAAATTGAAAAACATTGACTCTTACAGTTCCCTGTTCCCCTTCTACCTTAAAACTTACCCAGTCGGTTCCCAGTTTTTCGTCGGCAGTTGTTCCAATCCCAGACATATAGTCTACCAATGTTGTTCTTTGTTTTTGAGGAGCTTGTTCTGCATCTATTGGTAGATAGTCATATATACCTGCAGTTTGCTGAAGTCTCCAAGCTTCTCCACTAAACTTTTCAGCATCAGTAACTGGCCCTATGCGTTCTACCTTAAAGAAATTCCAGTTCCAGACAACTAGACCTACAACAACTAAAACTGTAGCAGCCCACAAAAACTTCTTAAACTTCCCTAACACTAGTACCAAAGCTCCAGCTACAAATGAAAATGTAAATGTTGGAATTGTTAGAAATCTCCAAGGAAATTGAACAAAAGCCAGCTGAGGTATCTTCATCCAAATAAAGGTTGACTTTGCATGTGCCATAAAAACAGCAAGCCAACCGACAGCAATGAGAAAAACCAAAATCAAAGATAGGGTCTCAATTTTTCTCTTTTTAATAATTCCATATGCCAAGTATCCCAAGACTATAATTGATGACACCCAATGAAAATGCCCAACAGGAAATGGCATGCCATCACCCGTACCCCAAATTGACGCCCCATATCCCCAAAATCTGGAAATAAGAAGCTGACTGATACTTACAAAGTGGGCTATGTATTCGTAATACCCCGAAGTAAGAGTTCCAATTTGTACATACTTTTGCTCCAAAACCGCAGGAAGTGTAAAGAAAGCAACTAACCCCAAAATCAAAAGACCAGAGATAACAAAATGTAATATTCTCTTCCACCTTTTTTCCTTAATAATAAAAATCAAACACCAAACTGCAAAAATAGGAGAAAAAATCATAACCATTAAGTTGTGAGAAAGAAATAGTCCAACCCAGGAAAGTGCAAGTCCAACTACCCATTTACCCAGACCCTTATTGTCTTTAATTAATCTATATGCTGTCCAAAGAATTAGAGGGAAAAATATCATTGCCCAATCCTCATTCATTGCACCTCGTACATAAACATCCACCGCATGATATGGTGCCCAGATATAGAAGATTGCAGAAACTGTTCCTGCAAGCTTTGCCAACTTCTCATTCTTTAGTGCAAACATCTCTTTTGCAAAAAAGTACATAGCCACACCCGATGCAATAAACGAAATAATCAAAAGAATCTTGGTAATATCCACATATGGGATACCCAAATAAACAAATGGTGTTCCAACTATATAAGGAAGTGGTGGATAGAAGTTAAAAAGTGGAAATCCAAATCCATATCCCATATCAGGAACCCACCTACAAGGAATCTGACCATCGTCGATACACTTTGTTAGTTCCAGTTGACGCATCATCTGAAGATCATCATGCATTGGGAAATAACCTTTTTGTATTAGAGTACGTGATGCAAGAATAGAAAAGAGAAAAATGATTAGAATCCAAAACCAGTTCTTTTGAAAAATATTAGTTTTTTTGAAGATCTTCATTTTTAAATAGTTTGTAAGCTAAAAACAAGCTCACTCCTGCAAACACACTTCTAATTATACTTTTAAATTGGAAAACGTCCATGTACTTTGAAAGTACTCCCGTTAATCCCGTAGCTTCAGTAAGCTTAGGCCATATTGGGGCAAAAAGTCCATAGGATAATGATGCTTCAAAGAACATTGTAATAATAAACCAACAAACAACAAGAGTGATAACAAGCTCAACATATTTAAATGAATTCTTAACCAACGCGTATATCAAAAATGGAGTAACCCATAAAAACCATTGAGGGTGATAACTTGAAGTTGCAAAAATCAAAAGAAGAATGACTAGGAAGTAATATTCAATTGCGATTTTATTTTTGGAATAATAAGAAATAAGGTAAATGACAACCAGAATCAAAATAAAAGGAAACACACTCTCAGCCCCAGTTACGGACCAGTTCATGAATAACATTTTTGTTTCCTTTGATCCAAAAAGAACCATTGAACGAAAACCTTTAGACATCAAATAAGGAGCAATTGTTAAAACATATGGCAAAATCCCAACTGCAATAAGTTTTACTTTTTTCCAGAAAGTTTCCCCAAATAAAAATGCTGCAGCAGGAATGAGTAAGAGTGGGTACATTTTGTATGCTCCCCCAATTCCGAGGGCAAAAAGTCCCCAATTCATTTTTTTGTTCTTAAACAGATAACAAGCAAGGATAGTGAAAAATACTGGAAGAATATCAAGTTGCCCCATCATAAAAGTGGCATAGAAAGTCAAAGGATTAAACATCCAAAGCTTAAATGCCATCTTCTTTTTAGTTGGATCGGTAAATAAGGAAGATAGTAAAAACGCAGAGGCAATATCGATAAATAAATAAGGAAGCTTAAAAAGAAAAATCTGAAATCCAACCTTTGGAAATTCATAAAAGTTCCCCACATTACTCATCAACCATGGAATAAAGTTTGGATCTGCAAATGGCTTAACCAAAAACCTAAAAAGTCCCAATGTAAAATATGTCAAAGGAGGATAAATAAAAATATCGTTTACTCCAAAATTGACTACAAGTGGATAGTCTTTGGGTAATCCTAAAAGAAAGTCATAAATATTGAGTTCCCCTTTATAAGCTAAAAAGTAGGCCGTAAAAGAATGCCCCCAAAGATCAGGGTGAACTGTGATGGGCATAAGGATAACCCTGATAACAACTCCGATAATAAGTGCCTTAAACCACCACTTACCCCAAATATTTTTAATAAATTTCATAAATTGTTAATTATTATAATTATTTTACAGACTCCATAAATAGTAATGAGTCCCGACTTCCATCAGGTCTAACTCCTTTTGGATACTCCTCAACAATCTTTAGTCCGTCTTTAATTGGATCATGCCCAAAACGTGATTTATTTACAACTAAATATATTTTGTCTCCAGCTTTTTGGGCATTTACTAGTTGAGATGGAAGTCCGTCAAAAGTTAAGCCAATTCCAATAACAACAACACTCGGGGTGTCATTCATATATGCTTGAAGTGCATCAGGAAGTGTTCCAAAATATCCTTCAGTCCCAACTATTATCTTTTCATTAGGATTTTTCTTTTGTTCATTCTTTAAGTATTGTGAGATCTCATATATACCCTGTCCTGCGGTCCATTCCTCAAGGTACCCCGATCTCTCACTTCTTGGCAAATTTGCTTTTTCGGGACTAATTAAAAGGTTGCAATCAAATACCAAAGACTGGACCATAAATAGTCCCAAAATAACAATCGCCACCTTTGACCAGATTTTTCCAGTGGTTAATATCACTCCAGAAGCAATAACAACCAAAAATGGAATAGTAAAAAGAATGTAGCGTGCAGTTAACACCTTAGCAAATTCAGACTCAACAACAATTGGCCCTAAAAACCAAACTGTCAAAACAAGCAATGTCTTCCAATGTTTCTTCCAATTAACCAAATAACCAAAAAGTCCCAATACTATTAGTAGCCAAGGTCCCATCATTACCAGCCATTGCCATGATTGAAGTAGGAACGGCTTAAGGGGATCAAAGGGACTCGTAAAAAGATGACTAAGGGGATAGACATAATCCAGATTACGACTAGCGATGAGAGAATAGTTAGGCCCAAGACGAAGAATATTAAACATTCCGTAACCGATTACTACAGTCACAAAAGTTAATGGAACTACCTTAATAAGACTCTTGGGAGACTTCACAAATAACCAAAGAGTTGGAAGCATTAAAGCAAAAAATAATGCGGGAGACTTTGTTAGCCAAGCTCCCCCCAATGCAAACCCTGCAAGCATCGCAAAGTCCAACCTCTCTTTAGTAATTGCCAAATACCCAAGAATAAATGTCCAAACACCAAACATGGCAATCATGGAATCAACTAAAGCCATTCGATCGAAGAAGAAAAAAAACGGAGAAACTGCATAGATAAACCCAGCAACCAACGCAGTCTTTTTACTCTTAAACAAGAGATATGACAAAAATGAAACCCCCACTAAAGTTCCAAGACCTGAAAGGACTGAAACAACTCTTCCTGCAACCAGGGGATTATCAAATATCTTCAAAAATGGAATCATAACCCACATAAAAAGAGGTTCTTTACCGTCACTAAGAGGTAAAAACCTTAATGTCTCCTCTGCTCTCATTACCTGAGCCCAACGGACATATATAGCCTCATCAGCATACACAGGAAGAATTGTTAGATTGAAAAACCTTAGTGAAAACAAAGCCAAAACAATAACTGAAGCAATAATATATATCCAATTATTTTTGAAGAACTTTTTCACTTTTAAATTTTAACACAAGTCACTACTGCTTAACATAAAAATAATAATTACCAGTATTCCCCACTTTCTTCATATCTAGTAAATTGTCATTATCTGTCATTAGTACTGCATTTTGTGGAAGAGTTTTTACATCCCCATTCCACAAATTAATTGGATACTCAAAATAGATTGATTTGGCAAACAAATCAGTTGCCCCTTCCCTACTTGCTACAACTTTATCTATAAATGCAGTCTTTCCATCTTTTGATACTTCATCTTTCAAGATCTTGTAAGCAGACTCTTTCGTAGAAAAGTCATTAAATAAATTTTTAGTTGCCCCAGCATATTGATTAAAATAATAATTCAAAAAAGAAAAATAATTCACAAGGAAAAGAATAGAAAGAATCAAAACTAAATACTTTGATTTGTTTTTCCAAAGAGTTAAAAACCCAGAAGCGCTAATTAGTGAGAACAAGGGAATCATCGCTAAAAGCCTACTTGCCCTATGGATAGATCCCATAAACCCAAACATAATGGGACCTATAAAAAATGAGATTATAATAAGTTTCCAAAAAGAACTTTTCTTCCAATAACTAATTAGCCCTGTAATAAAAAATGGCAGGGAAGCTAGTAAATACATTCCATGTATTCCTGTAGAGTGAGTTAAAATATTATCCCCCTTAATAAAAAGGAATGAAGGATCAAAAATTGAAAGATATGGATAGAAAAAATTATAGATTCCAGGAAAAACAAACTCTTCATTATTTAGAACCGCCCCCGCATACAAAAACTCCAAATGTGGAATTATTGCAAAGAAAGGTAAAATACTTATTGAAAAAAATAATATTGGTTTAACAACTTTTTTAAATATATCCCTAGATCTTTCCTTCAAAAATTCCTCACCAATATAAAAAACAGAAACAATAAACCAGACAGGAACAAAAATTCTCATAGCTTTATATGCATATAACCCCACCCCAAGTGATACACCTGAAAAGACTAACCATACATTTTTTCCAGTTTTTCTATATTGATATAACCCAATAAGCCAGCAAATTGTAAAAATAACAGGATAAATATTGTCCAATCCCAAATGGGACTGAATCATAAAAATTGGAATGGTTGCTAAAAATACCCCCGCAATTATTCCCCCTAAATTACTATCAAAAAGTTTTCTACCCAAAAAATATATAAGCCAGATTGAGGCGGTCGCAATTATTACAGAAGTGAGACGAAGATTAAATAAACTTGGCCCAAAGACTTTAAAATAAGCAGTTATAAAATACTGAGTAACCGGTTGTCTCCAATCCTTTCCATCAAGTGATAAAACAAAGATGGGTAATTTCCTTCCATTTTCATCATGCAGAGTTCTTGAAAGAAGAATCCCATTATAACCAAATGCCGCCTCATCCCCAGTAATCCCATCAGGAATACTTGTTAATTTATATGAAAAGAAAACACAGAGAAATATTGTAACCAAAACAAACAAAATCGTCTTTTTCAAATCAGATTTAAACTTCATATTCTGCAGATTTTAACACAATATCTATAACAAACTTCATTGTATCCGCAATATTTGCAATATTAAAGATATAGTAATAGAATCACAACAAGAACAATCTGCCCATACTATATAGATATGTCAAAAAAAGATGTTCTAAATATAAAGAAAAAAAGTATAGATCGAGATATGTGCTTCGTAATAATGCCTTTTGGGGGGTGGTTTGACCAATATTACACTGAGATATATAAACCTGCAGTTACAGAGGCTGGCCTAGAACCAAAAAGATCCGACGATTTATACAGACCCAGTCAAATTGTTCAAGACATATGGAATTATACAAAGAAGGCTAAAATCCTTTTGGCTGATTTAACCGGTAAAAATCCAAATGTATTTTATGAACTTGGTTTGGCACACGCCTTAGCTAAACCCGTCATTCTTGTAACAGAATCTGAGGTGGATGTCCCTTTTGATTTACGTAATCTAAGATATATTGTTTATGACAAAAACGAACCTAATTGGGGCATCAATTTAAAAAAAGGAATAATAAATGCCATTAAAGAAACTATTGAAACACCTGGTGAATCAGTGTTGCAAGCATTTGTTGACACTGAGAAAAAAATTGGAACTAAACAAACGGTAATACCAATGAAAAAACAAATCCTTGCATTAGAAAAAAAAGTAGCTATTCTTACCGGACAGAATGCAGAACTGGGGAGAATACGACAAGCGATCGGACCGAGAGAAGCCGAAACCTTAATAAATAATTACTTGGAGCAAAATATGCCAAGAAGTATGATTCTAAATCGCCTAGAAAGGTTTGGCGTACCACATGGTTGGGCAGAAAACACAATTGTTCGATTGATAACAAATAGAAATAAAAATATTCATTAATAACCTTAAATAATCTATTGTTGAAGCGATATTCTTTGTAAATTAGACTTTATATTTTCCCTGAAGTGCATTTAGACGAACTTTGATCAAACCCCTTAACCCTTCAATGGAGTCTGTAATTGGATTAACCGCTTTTCTTTGTCCATATTCATACCACTCAACAGGTACTTCAGCAATTTTAAGTCCTAATTTTCTAGCAATATACAGTACCTCCAAATCAAGCAGTGACTGACCCCATTTTAGATTCTGTATCTTTACTATATATTTGCATTCTACTAAAAATTTTCTTTGCAGCATTCTCACTAAAAACCTTAAAACCACATTGGGTGTCTCGGAAGGGAAGTCTTAAGATTATGGTTCTTAAAACTACAAAGCCATAGGCCATGATTTTTCTAACCAATGGTTGACCAGGTCTTCCACTCCTGCTTCCAATTGCAACATCGTACCCCTTAGAAAGAATTGGAATAAATTTATCAAACTGATCCATTGGAGTTGATTGATCCATATCAGCAAAAAGAATATATTCTCCTGAAGCCTTCGCCACTCCCGCCATTATTGTTCCACCTTTTCCTCTATGGGGTTCTTTACTCAAAGAAAAACCTTTGTGAGTTTTGGTAAACTTCTCAACCTGCAAAACCGTGTTATCACTTGATCCATCATCCATTATTATTACTTCCCAAGTAAAATCCTTACTACTTAAGTAATCATAGACACTATTTAAAACTCCACGTTTTAAATTAATCTCTTCATTAAATGCCGGAATAATTACTGATAAAAATGGTTTCATAATCTATTCTAATTTCAACTTACTTTTTTGTAATCCTTTCTCGTACTTCTACAGTGATTCCTCCAAATTTCTCTTCTTTGATAACCTTCCCTATTCCCTTTTGCCTATCAAGCCAGGCCTGTAAACGCTCAGGATGTGGAGGATCTACTTCATACAAAGTATATAGAAGGGAAGTTTGAGAGGAAAGTGGAAGCTTCTGATACATAGTTGTCCCCAACCATTTAAATAGATAGTCATATGAATACGAGATTACCGGAGGAACATAGCAGTCAACATTAAATTCCCTCTCCCCCACATCTTTGTATATCCAATCAATCGCCTCTTTCTGATTAACCAAAACTATTGCATCAGTCTCTCTACCACTTGTAGTTAGATAGCTTTTTAAGTTTGTGTAATTGTGAGAGAGGAAGTAGAAAAGAAAAACCCCAACCAAAACTTTTCCAACCCAAGAACTTTTAAAAATAAAAGAAAGGCAAACTGCAACAAATAATATAAAAATTAGATAGTATCCTGTTAGATAATATCCATATAAATTCCCATAATTTCCTTGGAAAAATATTAACCCCAAGATTGGCATTGCAAGAGTCAGAGCAACTATATTAAACCTAGCATTTTTGATTAGTCTTGATAGATAGTAAAGTACTAATATCCCAAATCCACCCAAGAATACCCATTCTTTGTCATATGGAGAATGGAAAAGAAGCCCTGAAAAGTAATTTAAGACAAGCCCAAGCCTTCCTACCACAAACCTCCAAGTTGGTAAACTAAAACTCTCACCTGTAACCAAAAACCCTTTGATGTTGTCCGCCAAGATTCCACCATGTTTCCAATTGAAAAGAATCAAAGGAAGAACGGTGAAAACAAATAACCCTACCGAAATTAAAATTGTTTTAAGACTTGGAATATTTTTTGTTTTACCTTTTGAGAAAAAGAATTTCCAAATTGCAAAGATAGCTACAACTGGAAAATAAAAAACTTCACCAGAGGAACCAAAATGGAAAAGAGAAAGCCCCAGTACAAATGAAATTACCATCCAAGCCCATTTTTTACCTTCATAAACTAAAAACATCATCCAAATCAAAATCATTGAAAGGATTAGCATTGGAGTGGGATTACTTAACCAACGACTTGCATAAACTATCTCAAATGAAAATCCTCCCAAAATCAAAGCAATAATCCCAGCGAGAGTTCCACCAATCTTTTTTGCCAGAAAAAACAAAAGAATAAGTGCAAAAACTGAAGTTAAAATCAGAAATACTTCAGGTAGTATCGGATTTCCCCCTCCCAACCAATAAAAAGGAGCAATTAGGTAGTAATAAAAAGGGCCTCTAAATATTCCTGCAATTCCAGTTGTTGGTCCAATCAAGAAAAACTCCCCCTTATTAATTAAATCCCAAATAACTAGGGCATCCCTTCCCTGATCATAATGAAATGCTAATAACTCTCCTGCCCTAAAAATCCTTACAACAAATGAGAAAACTAAAAGAAGTAAAACTGAAATATTTTTAAAAGTGAGAAAACGCTTAATTTTTTCTAGCATACTTTCTGGCTACAGTAAGAACTTTATTAACAGCTTCTTGAAAAGGTAGTCCTTCAATTTTAGCTCCAGCTGCAGCTTTATGTCCTCCACCCCCAACTTCTTTTGCAAGCTCTGAAACATCAAAACCAGAACGCGATCTAAAACTAACCGATAAAACATTTTCAGAGGTTTCTACCATAACTATTCCAAAGTCAGTACCTTTGACTATTGGAAAAAATAAATTAGCAACATCCTCTTTAGCATATGGATATTCACCAAAATCTTTGTAGGTAGCACGTGAAATCCCCGACCAAACAAAATTATCCTCAATCATCATACTTTCCACAAACTTCCCCCACATCTTAACTTCTTTAAAATCAATATTTCTATAAATATTGTAGATAATTTTATCTTTATCAGCTCCTTTTCCTATCAAATCAGCTGCAGTCCTTAAGGTTTTCTCTCCAACGTTTTGATATTGGAAAGAACCAGTATCCCCGATAATCCCAGTTAAAAGACATTCCGCAATGTCTTTATCAATATCCACTTCCCAATCCTCAAATATATTAAATAAAAGTTCTCCAGTCGATGTCATATTTGGATCAATCAAATTTAGCTTTCCAAATTTTTCATTTGAGTAATGATGATCTATTACCACCGAATTGATAGAAGGTTTATCTGAATCTTTTTCTCCAGTAACTAAACCGTAAGTTGAAGAATCTAGAATTATAAAAAGATCATATTCAGAAAAATCAAATGTTGTAAAGTTAACCCTTTTAACTAGTTCAGAATCTTTTAAGAATTTAAGATCATTTGGTAGATCACTTGGACAAATTATTGATGCATCTTTATCCATTTGTTCCAAAACTCTGAAAAGTGCCAGTGCACTTCCCACAGAGTCAGAATCTGGACCTCTGTGGCAGTTAACCAAAATTCTATCCGCCTTCTTTATTTCTTCCAATATTTTTGTTGATTCTTCGTAATTCATAATGCAATTAAAACTTGTTTGATATCTAATTTGTGTGTACTAATTTATATAGGACAGCTCCATCAATATTCCAACTACTTTCTATTTTACTCCATCCAAAACTAGCAATCTGAGCTTTAGGGCTATGGACCGGATCACACTTTTCATTTGGTATAAGCTCACATACTACAAATAATTGATCAGTAATTGTGGAAGGAACTTGTGCATCAATATGTGTAACTGGATAATTATCGTTGAGTAGGAAGTATTCATATGCAGCTTCATAATTATTATCTGCAATAACAGCAATATTAAAAGGCTTTCCACCACTCTCTTTTTTAATAACGTCCGTTACATTAATACTTCTTCTTAATAAGTTGTTTGGTTCCTTCCTTAGAGGACTCACCATTAAATTGATAACAACCAAATACCCTAAAAGTACTAAACCAACCATCTTTAATAATTTTCCCCGACCCCAAAGCGTAGAGATAAAAGCACCAATAATAAGAGGCGGTAACATAAAGATGAAACCAAAATAGTGATCATATATATTTTGTTTGTATAAACCAAATCCAATTAGAGCAAACCCAAGCCAGGTAGCCAAAAGATAATATGCAGGATTGATTTTAGTTAACCCCTTCTTTCCATTTTTAATAACATATATCAAAAGTGTGATAACGCATATTGCAAAGATGGTAGTAATAATCTTGCCTCCTGTAATGACCTTTCCCCCAATTAGGGTGGAGTTGATTTGATCTAAAAGTTCCGGAATTTTAGGAATTGCAGTCCAAGGCCTAATTGAAACCGTTGTCTGCCTAATAGTAAAAAATGTATAGATGGCTTTGGTATTCATCCAACCATGCCGAACGTCAAAAAAGAAAAGGGGACTCATGAGAAGAATAAATGTAGCAATTCCAATAATAGATTTTTTGATAAATGCTTTTAAAAGATTTGTTTTCCTAACTCCCAAGAAAGAGATAAACCAAAAGACAAAAAGAGTGGGAATTAAAAGAAGTCCTAAGTAGTGGGATTGAAGTGCAAAGGCAACTGCAATTCCCATAACAATAATCCAGTTAAATTTCCTCTCTCTCCATACCTTCCATATTGAGTAAATTGAAAGCAAAGCAAAAAATGGCATTATATTTGGATTCCATGAAGATCTTGAATAGTAAATTACAGTTGGAGAAATTGCATATAAAGCTGCCGCAATTAACCCTGCAGTTTTCCCAATCCAGTCTCTCCCCACCCACCAAACAAAGGCAACAGTAATGATTCCTAATATTGCGACCATTACAGCAGGTCCAACTGGAGAAAAGTTAGCAATTAGAAGTGGAATCGCCATCATGTAATAGTAAAGTGGCCCCAAATACATTCCACCAATAGAAGTTCCAGGACCAATTAGAGGTGGGTGAAGTTCTGTAAAAATCCTTCTAACTATAACAACGTCGCGTCCTTCATCCCCCAAGAACGTCATATATTGATCGATTTTATAAAGTCTAAAAACTGCAGCAATAACTAATATGACAAGAAGAATCCAAAACTCCTTTTTATTATTTTTAACAAAACTGGTGAACCTTAACCTTAAGTTATTGAATATTTTTTTCATCTTAATTTTTTCCAAAGTCTAAATAAATCTAAAAAGCTTTTAATTATTACATTAAGTTTCCTTCCGGTACCCTTCCCTTGAAGTCTTGGATAATGTGTCACAGGTACTTCTGCAAATTTGAAACCCTTTTTCTTTGCCTTAATCAAAAGTTCGCTACTAATAAACGCTCCCCTTTCACTCTCTAAGTGAGGAATCTTTTCAATAACCCCTTTTGAGATTAGCTTAAAACCACAATCAATGTCATGTACCTTTAAACCAAATAAAATATAAATAAGTGTCTCCCATACTTTACTGGTTAAAATCTTTGTAAAAGATACCTTCCTCTTTTTGTAGTATCCAATTACAAGATCTGCATTAGTCTCTTTCTGTTTTTCAATAAATTTACCTATTTCCCCAAAATCAAATTGTCCATCTGAATCAATAAAAGAAATCCAGTTGTATTTGGCATTATAAAACCCAGTTTGGAGGGAAGCCCCATATCCACTATTAACTTCGTGGCTTATTACTCTGATTCGCTCGTCCCCCTGACTTAATTTTTCAACAATCCTTCTGGTACCATCGACTGAACCATCGTTAACTATAATTATTTCCCACTTTTCGATAGTTTTTTCTAAAACCTTCTTCACCCCCAATACAACTCCTTCAATACTACCTTCTTCATTAAATGTTGGAAGGAATACTGAGATCTCTTTAATGGTACTCATACATGAAGTCTAACATATTGAGCCTATTACGTGTTAATATATTGTTAATGGCAACAAAAATAAAGAAAATTCTGCTTATCTTGGCCGTTTCCCTCATTCCCACTATCCTAATCTGGTTGCCATTCTTTTTCAGACTTCCTTCATTCTGGAAAATGTCACTTCCACAAAATGGCATGGCTACAATTGTAGCCAATTATGATGGACCACTATATATAGTTGTAGCTAAAACTCTTTACAATAAAGCTCAAATCAAAGCTGATTATCAATTCCCCCTGCCTACAGAATACTACACAGCACACTTCCCACTATTCCCACTCCTAACCAAAGCAGTTGGAACTGTGACCAACTATCCATATGCAATGCTTATTGTTACCCTAGCCTCCTCAATCCTAGCACTATATTTTTTTGAAAAACTAATCTCCCAATTTGTAAGCCCCAGAAATGCAATATTTTTGACGGCTCTTTTTGCAATCCTTCCTGCAAGGTGGCTCATTGTTCGCTCAGTTGGATCCGCCGACCCTCTATTTGTAGCAGCCATAATTGCCTCAATATACTATTTCAGAGATAAAAAATACTGGCTTGCAGGTATCTGGGGGGCAGTTGCAACACTTACCAAGTCCCCCGGAATTTTGCTTTTCGCAGCATATACAGTTTTCCTTGTAATTCCCCTTATTAAACATAAATTTATTGGAGAGTTCAAAAAACTCTATCCAATCCTTTTGATCCCACTAAGCCTTGTCCTTGTGTTCCTCTTTTACAAAATAACCCAAGGGGACTTTCTCGCATACTTCCATTCAGGAGACAACATTCACCTAGGATTCCTTCCATTTCAAATATTTAATTCAGGAGCACCTTGGGTAGGTACTTTCTGGCTTGAAGAAATAATATTCATCTATATTATTGGAGCAGTTGGAATATATAAACTTTTCCAGAAAAAAGAGTATGAACTTGCAGTCTTTACTACAATATTTTATACATTGATTCTTTTTGTAGCCCACAGAGACTTAATGCGATACTTCCTTCCAGCAGTTCCATTTCTTTACGTAGCCTTCTCAGATACCTTAATCAAAAAAGAATTCAAAATC